>Ga0208825_1001206_pt1 | contig 20563 bp, 15 predicted proteins | sample AD_UKC113_MetaG_FD_184450 | JGI IMG/M metagenome (GOLD analysis project Ga0208825, IMG submission 184450) | Active sludge microbial communities of municipal wastewater-treating anaerobic digesters from Hong Kong - AD_UKC113_MetaG (SPAdes)... | ecosystem: Engineered > Bioreactor > Anaerobic >...
GATAAAGGATCTGCTGAACCCAATCGCAAAAAGGTTGGGAAGGTGACGCGAGCGCAAATCAGAGAAATTGCCGAGAAAAAAATGGCTGATCTTAATGCGGATGATATTGAAGCAGCAATGAAAATGATTGAAGGGACTGCTAAAAATATGGGGATCGAAGTAGTGGATTAGATAAGCATTATTTAAGTAATTTCTTATAAAATCCCGCCAAGAGTCGAAATGGCGGGATTTTTTTAGTTTTCCACCATTGCATTACATAATAAAACCTGCGATAATAAGAGAAATGGGAAAATCGAAGCAGGAGATTAAAAAATTAGATGATATTATTCTTGGAGAATCAGTTAAAACCATTGATTTGAGAAAGAAGAAAAAGCCAATTTTAGAAATTGTCCTAGGTATAGTGACACTTATTTTTATCGGGGGATTAATTTTTTATGGTTTGAATTTAAAAGCCGACATCGCGAATTTTTATCCAAATATTGCTTTAGGAACTTGGAAAAATGTAGAGAAGGCAACAGGCCAACCAGATTTGGATTGGGAGGCCAATTTTGAAGAATTTAATGAAAACAACTCCGCAGTTTTTGAAGGCGGAGGAATTAAACAGATTTTTCTGGGTGGTTTTAATGGACAAATTCCTGATGAGTCGGATAAAACAGAAATTAAACAAGCGGTTTTAAAAATTAATTGGCGAATGGGGGATAAAATCGAATGGTATAAAAGTCAGACCAAACAGAGTGATTTAAATTTTATTGAGCCGTCGCCGACAATTCTTTTAACTCCACCACCAGAAAACGAAACATCAACTATTGAAAACAATTCTAATTCAGCACTAGAACAACCAACAGCCTCTATTCCTAATTTAGAGAGTCCTTCATCTTCGGAAGCATTGCCAGAAGCAAATGGGGATCAAGAACAATTGACTCCAACAGAAACAGTAATACCAACCGAATTACCAACCGAATCGTTAATTCAATTACCGACGGAGCCTCAAGTAGAAACTCCCACGCCAATTTCTTTAATTCAATTTTTAATCAAAAAAGTTTTGGCTGAAGAGGAAACGACTCCGATGCCGAGTCCAGAAGAGCAACCGACTCCCAGTCTAGAACCAACGCCCACGGTTGAACTAACACCAACAGAAACCCTTGAACCAACTCTAACATTCACTCCGAGTTCAGGATTAGCGCCAACCCCTATTTTTGAAATAAGCCCTACGCCAACAGAAACTTCTGAATCGAATTCAACATCTTCTTTTGAATCAGAAACTGGCAATGGAGAAGAAGCGCCATTACCATCAGAATCACCCGTTTCATCTTCTTCTGAACCCACTCTCGAACCTTCAACTTTTTTAACTGGCGAAGCTACTATGGAAACGCCTTCGCCGACGCCGGCTTTAGCGCCCTTTTTTGAAATTAAATACACTTTTGACGGCCAAAATTGGCAAACTTTGGCAGCCGTAGATAAAGAAAATTTCCCTATGGAATTAGAGATTCCTTTAACTGATTGGTCACAAATTGCCAACTTGCAAATTGTTATTGAGTCCACCCTCAATACCAATTTAGAGGAAAATTTAATTGTTTTTCTAGACGGGACACTCCTTGAAATAGAATACGAAAAGCAAGTTGAAGAAACTATGACACCAACAGGAAGTGTTATGCCCGACGTGCTCTTGTTCTATGATCCGCAAATTGAGGAATTAATAAAATTATTAAATAAACAACGATTGCTGATCGATATTCATTTAGATCAAACAACCAAACATTTTTGCTTAGTGGATCCATTCAGATTGACAATTCGGGAAGGAGAAATACAAACAACCTTAGTAAAATTAAATAAAAATAAAAATAACCTCGCGGAAACTTTAGAGATCGGTAATTTGCCCGAAGGAATAGAAATCTTTTTTGATAAAAATACAAGCTATTCTATTAAGCCAACAAAAGACGAAAATGAATTAGAGTTAAAAATTATCGCCTTGCCTAATGCTCAAAAAGGAAATTTTAGCATACCCATTATTTATGAAAGCGATAATTCGCAAACAATCTGCCAAATAAACGTGATAAGTTTATAAGTAATTAGAAAAGAGAAAGTAGAAAATAGAAAATTTTTATGAGCAATATAAAAACATCTAAAAATTTAATCGTATGGGAAAGAGCAAAAAATTTAGCCGTGGCCATTTATGAATTGACAGAACAGCAATATAATTACAAAACGTCGGAGCAATTGCGATTGGAAGCAATGAAAATTTTAGATAATTTCCTAAAATAACGTAATTGAGAAAAATCCATTTTCTATTTAATTTCATGCGGTACAAATATCATCATCATTCTACTTTCCATTTACTATTTTCTAAATTCCTAATATTCTTTCTTGTCTTTGCTTGGATTTTTTCTGGTTGGCCAGTTGTTTGGAACAATCCGCGGATTCCACCAGAAATTAATAAAGCGCTTGCCGCACAGACACAGATTGATAGTTCCGTTAATACTACTGCTGCAAAACATCTTGGCGGATCGCCAACCACCGTTTTTATATCCCAAGATGTCGGTTACGCTTTTTATATTGATTCAGGCGGGAATGTGGCCTATTCTTCAACCACAAATGGTGGAAGTAGCTGGGGAGCGGCAATTTCTGTTGATGGTTCAAACACCGATGACTTTCAGGTGGCGGTTTGGTATGACCAGTGGACACCCGGTCTTTCTGGCTCTCTTATTCATATTGCCTTTATTGACTCCGGTGATGATGATATCTGGTATAGAACACTTGATACCTCAAATAATACTCTAAGCGGAACAGGACCGGTTAATATCACCAGCGGTTTGAGTTACACCGGCTCGTTGGCAAACGGAACAAACCATGTTACCATAAGCAGAGCCACTGATGGCACGCTTTATGCTGCGGTTTCTGACGCTTCAGATAATATGGCTGTGAGATGCACCTCAACTTGCACTACTGCAGGCAATTGGTCGGTTTCTGAACCTGCGTCTTGGACAGCTGGCAATGATTTTCAAATTTTTATTCCCCAGCTTTCAGGCAGAATGCTTTTTCTTTGGTGGGACATTAACGTGACTAGCAATGATATAAAATGGTCAGTCTGGACTGGTAGTTGGTCTGGTTGGGCAAATTTAGATACAGCGCTTGACAATACTACCTATGACGCTTCTTGGGGCGCAACTGTTGATCCTTCAAATGGTGATGTTTATTTAGCATACGCTGCCTCTGCCAATACTCTTGGGACAGATGATGATATTAGAGTAAGAAAGTTTACGACATCCTGGAGTTCTCTAACTGATGTGGTAACTGATAGCAAGTGCGCTGGTGTATCAAACTGTGGCATCATCGGAGCAAAAATTGCCAGAGACAGCAATGATGGATATTTATATGTCTTATACACAGCGCGATCAACACCAGCCACCGCAGGCACCGGAAACCTTTATTGGAAATACTCCACAGATGGTGGTTCAACTTGGAGTGCAGAATTTGGACCAGTGTATTCTTCAAATGATGATATTTATGGTGGACGACTTTCTTTAATGTCATCATCAACTCAAAGAATCTATGCTACTTGGTATGCTGTCACGCCGGGTGATCTTTTTGGCAGACCAATTGCGCCCAAGACTTTTCAGCAATCAGCTTATCGCTTTTTTAACAACCTTGATTCAACTGATGTTGATAGCGCTTTGGCGGCGCAGGATACACCAGCAACGCTTAGTTTTAGCGGCGCGGCTTTTCGCTTAAGAATGCTTTTGCATGTTGACATTTCCGATTTATTTACCAACGAAGGTAGTTTTAAACTTCAATTTGCTCAAAGAGGAGCGGATAATCAATGCGATACTTCATTTTCAGGCGAAACCTATAGCGATGTGACTACTTCAACAGTAATTGCTTATAATGATAATTCTACGCCGGCTGATGGTACGGCTTTAACCACCAATGCTAATGATCCCACACATGGTTCAGACACCATTGTTAATCAAACCTATGAAGAATTAAACAACTTTACTAATTCCCAAGGCGCTATTCCAACTGGTCAAGATGGCAAATGGGATTTTTCTTTAAAAGATAATAATACGACGCCAACGGCTGCCACTTATTGTTTACGCATTGTTAAGGATAACGGTAATCTTTTGGATACTTATAGTGTTATCCCTCAAATTACCAGTTCCAATGTAACAGATTATATTACGGGTTCATTAGGTAAAAGTAGTGATAGCTGGTATGGTGCTATTCCGGTTTATTTGCAGCTCCATGGCGCATTAACTTCTCAAAATTATCCTTATGCGCGCGCCAAAGTGGATACAGCTGCTTCGGAAACTTATTATACTTCCTTGACCTGGAATAGTTCTAAATCGCAATTTGAAGGAATTATTTATATTGGTTCCTGGTATTGCAATGGGTGTACAGATCCGACAACGGGCTCTTTTAGTGTTACGGTGCAGTTAGATAACAATTCTGATTTTGGTTCAATTGATTATTCTGCTTCAGCCGGGACATTTACTACTTTTATTGTAAGAAGATGGAATGCCATTAACGCAACTGCCATGGGTTACAGTACAGAATTTAATCCTACTTGGAATTCTTCGGGAGGATATTGGGATTATTCCATTGATGACTTTTCAATTGGATATCCAAGTAGCACTCAAACCAATGTTGCTTTTGCTATTCCGTTTTATCCTACTACCACTAATATTTCTAACATTTCGGTTACTTTAGCCGGCAGCTCTATTTCTCAAGGCACCCCAGCCTCTACTACCGATTGTTGGTGGTGGGATAATAATACGCATACGCTTTATATTCAAAAAGCTTCGGTTGCGGCTAACACCTGGTATACCATCAATAATATTAGTTTCCGGGCGGATACCGATTTATTTATGACACGCTTTGATCGATTGCAAACTTACAATATTGGCGAAAGACTATTTAATGATGGAATGGTAATGGCTAATCAATATATAAATACCGCTATTTTCGGCTGTAATCATGAGGGGGAAGGGGAGCAGGTTGAATTAACTGGGCGAAATTTTAATAATAATGATGATGTTAATCTGGATTGTATGGAGCGAGTTGCGGTTCATGTTGATAATACTATCAGGACGGATTCATCGAATTATTACTCGGCAGCTATTAAGTGGAAGCCTAATGAATGTACTTCTTGGATCATAAGCGAAGACAACAATAAAATAGTATGGAGAGTTATATCAGATGATACACCATCAACAGGGTGGGCGCAACAATTAAATAATAAAATTTCGGCAACAAGGACGCAGGAATTTTACGCTTCTAAGCCATATATTAAAAACACGTATGAATTTAAAAATAATGATACCAGTGCGCATATTTATCCGTTAGTTTGGGGACGGGAGCAGTGGTTGGGAACAGATAGAGATGCAAATGACCAAGGACGTTTTGCCGGCGATACAACTGATCGAACTATTGAATCAACAGTAGGAATAAATACTTTGCCCGAGAGTTGGATGACTTCTTATGATACCGCTATTTATGCGGCAATGGGAGTAATTTTTCAAAAAAATGATCCAGCTCGATATGGCTATTTTCTTTCAAGTGCGCCCATACTTAATCAATCTCCATGGGCCGAGTGGGTAAATCAAGGATCAGAATATCGTGTTGATGATAATGATACTGGTACGGTTGCCTCGAATACTTTTTTTGATAAAAATTGGCCTTCGGTTGGAGCGGGACAAACAGTGAGTTTTACTTTTTGGCAATGGGGTTATGTAACGACTTCTTGGACTGGCATCGAAAACAAAATGAGGGAAGATTATTATGAAACAGGTGGAGTCAAAACTACCCAAGCAGCTTATCGTTTTTTTACAAATATTGATTCGACCGATGTTGGAGAGCCGCTGGCTGATTTAAATACAGCTGCTGCACTAACGAGTTCAGGCCAAACTTTTCGATTAAGATTGTTGATTAGAGTTGAAACCAATGATTTATTACAAAATGGAGAAACTTTCAAATTACAATTTGCAACTAAAACTGGCGCTTCCTGTGGAGATGATGAAACATTTGATGACGTGTCATCTTCAACGCCAATTGCTTTTTATGATAACAGTTCGCCTTCAGATGGTGCTACTTTGACTCCAAATATTAACGACCCCACCGATGGTGGTCGTACAGTTCGCGCTCAAACTTATGAAGAGGCTAATAATTTTACTAATGCTGTTCAAACCATTCATACAAATGAAGATGGAATGTGGGATTTTGCTTTAAAGGATAATAATGCGCCAGCTCAAACCTCCTACTGTTTTCGAGCGTTAAAATTTAATGCAGCTCCAACTCCCTATCAATTGCTAAATAATTATACAGTTTATCCCGAGATTCAAACCGCTCCTTTTTCTCAAAGTTTAACTTTAACCATTACGCCGACAACAGTAAATTTAGGAACTTTAGCGCCGCAAATTCCGGTGACTGCAACGAGTTCGGCAACTGTAGTAATTAGCGGATACAATAATGGCTACAATTTATCCATCAAACGCGATAACGCCACTTCTACTTTATATTTATCAACTAATCCTGCCACGACTTTTCCTGATTATTCGCCGAGTTGGAACCCGGCGGCTAATGGTGGAAACGGCAATGCGACAACAACGCCGGGTGCGGTTTTTTCTTTCCGGGTGATGTCTTCAGGCACCACTTCCAATTATAACTCTAATTGGTGGGGAGCGAATGATAGCGTCGGTACAGCCAAATATGCTGGAATGCCTGCTTCATCAGCGAATATTGTTGTTTGCACGAGTACCGCTTGCCAAAATGGCACAACAACTTCGATTTTGCAATATCGCGCCGACGCGCCCGTTAGTCAGCCCATTGGCAATTATACTGGCACGATAACTATTACAGTTTTAGGCAATATTTAGCTGTAAAACTGGAGGTGTGGATAACTTACTTGTTGAGTGGTGATTATTATTATGCTATAATTATTTAAAATAAGGTAAATAAACCTAAAAAGTCGTTCAATAAAACTTATTTTTATAATCAAAATGGAAAAGGATTTAAAAATATTTATTACTGTTTTTCTAGCCGGTTTGATAATGGTTGGTATTTTCTCATTTAATTCTGGAGTACAAGCCGATGATAAATCCCAAACTCTTAATCTTACAGTTACGAGTACTTTAACTTTTAATTTGGCAACAAGCACTATTGCTTTAGGTACTTTAACACCCGGAACGGCTATAATCTCGACAACTACCTGTACTATTACTACCAATGCGGCTAATGGTTGGCAATTATTAGTTAAAAGAAACAGCGCTACTTCAACTTTGATGCATAGTGATGGAACAACTGCTTTTCCCGATGCTACGGCCTGGAATGGAAGTGATAATGCTACTATTTCGCCCGGTTCTAATTTATCTTTCCGAGTTTATCAAGGCGGCACAACAGCAGGATACAATAGTACGTGGTGGGGTAACGCCGATGAATCAGGGACTGCCAAATGGGCTGGCTTTCCAGTAACGTCTGTTAATATAGCGGTTGCAACGGGTTATTCTGCCAGCGCAGCGACAGTAACTTATGGATTTCGCGTTGATGCGCCAACAACTCAAAAAACAGGAACCTATACTGGTAATATTACTTTAACAGCCTTGGCGCAATTGTAGTTATTAAAAACAGCGTAGCCGAAAATGGATGATTTAAAAATTATGTTGTCCAAAACAGCTAAAAATTTAATTCCACTATTTATTTTCATTTTAGGTTCTTTTTTATTCCTCGTTCCATTAGCGCACGCAGATATTGGCATTACTATTTATCCGCTTAATTATAAATTAGTTTTAAATCCCGGTCAGGAATGGGAGGGAATCACAACAGTGGTTAATCCCAATGATTTTCCTTTAACTGTTAAACCCGAAAAAGAAAATATTATTGGTGGAGCGGAAGGTAATATTTCTTTAACGACTGAAGAAATGTCCCAATATGGATTAATGAATTGGATTTCTTTTGATGAACAAGAATTCACCTTAGAGCCAAAAGCCAGCAAAGAATTTCATTATAAAATTAAAATTCCGGATAATGCGCCACCCGGCGGTCATTACGCCGCTGTTTTATTCCGAGGAATTCCACCCGAAGAAATGACAGGCATTGGTGTTTCTGGTCGTACAGGAACAGTTATTTTAGTAGAAGTTACTGGCGATGTGGTGAAAAAAGCGGAAATTACATCATTAGATGCCCCGACTTTCATTGCCCACGGGCCCTTAGACATTCATTTTAAGGTAAAAAACGATGGTAATACCTATCTTTTTCCCGAAGGTAAGGTGGTTGTTTCAGGATGGTTTCAAAAAACAGAATTAACTTGGCAACAAAAGGTGGTTTTTCCTGGTTTTGAGCGGACTTATGACGTAAGCTGGAATAAAAAATATCTTTTCGGTCCATTAACGATTACGGTTAATGCTTTTATTCCTGATGGGCCGGCCATCGAACCAGTGAAAATAACGACTTGGGCTTTTCCATATCAAGAAGCCATTATTATTTTACTCATTATTATCTTGATTATCTGGGGAGTGAAAACTTTCAAGCGTAAATTCAAAATTGTTAAAGTAGAAAGACCGGAAGAGTTAAATTCCGAAAAAGAAACTAAAATCTAAAAATCTCTCTATTATGAGAAAGATAAAAAAGTGGCAGACATATGCCGGCAGGCTAATTTTTTTCTTATTGATTTTTTTTATTGCCAAAGAAGCTTTTTCCGCGAGTCAAAATTTAATCATTGAAGTAGTTATTCCTTCGGTAACGCCCACTTTAACTCCGACCCCTTCTCCAACCTCAACTCCAACTTCAACACCAACGCCTACTCCCACTGAAACTCCTACTCCTACTCCTACTCCAACCACAACTCCTACGGCTACACCAACTTCTACGCCGACGCCATTTGTGGCCGGCGGTTTTGTTATTTCCACTATCATTCCTTTACCTTTAGGCCCGACATTACCACCAGAATTATATCTCCGAAAGAAGACGCCTGATTTTAATAATGATCGTAAGGTCGATATTGTGGATCTGTCTATGTTTCTTTATCGCTGGGGCAGGGCAGATATTTCTATGGATCGCTATGATTTAAATAATGATGAAATATTAGATATTGTTGATCTGTCAATTATTTTATATTATTGGCGAGGGTAAAATTAAATTCAGAGTATTATGGAAAAGTTTAAGCTTATTTTTAAAAAAAGTGCCGAGGCACATCGAAAAAAATTGGAACAAGGAAAAAAACTCCTTCTTCTTTCTATTATAATTGGAGGTTGTTTTATTTCTTTTTCTTTGGCTCAAGCCAAAACAACTTTTTATTTCGAAGGGCAACAGCCGGACAAAAAATCACTAGAATTTTTAGTTTCAGTGAAAGTTGACTCGGATAAACCTCTTAATGCCTATGATTTAGTTGTCCAGTTTCCTCGTAATCTTATTCATTTGAAGCGTTTTGATACGCAGGATTCTATTATCGATGTTTGGAAAAGTCTGGATGTGATTTCTGAGAGCGAAATAAGAATTCAGGGCGGATCTACAAAACCCTTTGAAGGAGAGAATGGAAAGTTAGTCACTTTTATTTTTGAAGCAGTGATGCCTGGCAAAGATAACTTTGTTTTTCGAAAAGCCTCAGCTTATTTAGCTGATGGTCAAGGAACGTTGGCCGATGAGGTGATTATTCAGAATGTGCCACTGGTTATTTCCCAAGCAGAAATTGAGGGGCAATCGAGTAATCTTTTTGTTGCTGATGTTTCCAAGAGGACTATTTTAAAGACAGATAAAACTCCGCCTCAAATTTCTGTTTTTAAAATTGAGCCTAACCCTTTTGATTCTAATCAAATGTTTTTGATTTTTGAGGCCAAAGATAATGACTCTGGTATTAGTAAAATTTTGGTTCGGACGAAGAGCGGCATGGAGTGGAGCGAGTGGCAAGAAACAAAAAATCCTTATGCTTTTTCTAAAAACATCTGGGCAATTCAGCTGTTAGTGGTTGATAATTTTAATAATGCCACGACAAAAACCGAATATTTCTGGAGCAACTTATTAGAAAAAATCGGCATTTTTGTTGGTTTAATAATATTAGTGTTTGTTTTAGTCTTTATTGTCAAGAAAAAAATAAAGAAGTAAAATACAATAAAGATGGAGAAAAAATTTTTATCTCTTATTTTTATCATCGGATTATTTTTTGTTTCGGCTCTTTCTGTTAAAGCTGAAAGCCTCAAAGAGGCAACTCTTTTCCTTTCACCTTCTACGGGTACTTTTCCTATTGGTAGCACATTTACCGTTTCAGTTTATGTTGATAGTGGGGATCAGTATATTAATGCCGTTAAAACAAAAATTCTTTTTCCCGCTGATAAATTACAAATTATTTCTCCATCGGCTGGTCAATCAATTTTACAAGTTTGGCTTAAACAGCCAAGTTACTCCAATATTGCTGGTTGGCTGGAATTAGAAGGGGGCGTGCCCGCGCCAGGTATTAATGCTAGTGCCGGTGTTTTACTAACAATCACTTTTCGCGTCAAAGATACCGGTTCAGCCATTATTAAATTTAGTGATGATTCAAAAGTGCTTTTAGCAGATGGTTTGGGAACAGATGTTTTAGGCACGACAAAAGGAGGAGTTTATAATCTCGTTTTACCGCCGCCCAATGGGCCGATAGTTACTTCCAACACTCATCCCAATTCTTCTCAGTGGTACAATAACAATAATGTTTCTTTTGAGTGGGGATTCGAAAATGATGCCGATTATCGCAATATCGAAGGTTACAGTTATGTTTTAGATGATAATCCCTTAACAACGCCGGATGATATTTCTGAGGGTAAAGAAACACAAGTTAGTTATAGTAATTTAGCCGATGGTATTTGGTATTTTCACATTAAAGCTAAAAGGAGCGGTTTTTGGGGTGGAGTAACCCATTATGGCGTAAAAATCGATACCACGCCGCCGGCTCAATTTCCAATTAAGATTTCTCCTTCAGAGCGAACATCTCAAAAAGACGTGGTGATTCATTTTTTAACTACAGATGCACTATCAAAGATTGATCATTATGAAATGAAATTAGTTCCTATTAGTTCGGAGGCGCGCGCTTTTTTAAGGAATGAATCCGCTCCGATTTTATTTATGGAGGTCCAAAGCCCCTATCTTCTAAGTTTAGAGAGAGGGAGCTATGATATCTATGTGCGGGCTTATGATCGGGCGGGTAATTTTTCTGAAGCGAAAAAAAGATTAGTAATTGTAGCGCCACTTTTTCAAATTGTTGAAGGTGAAGGATTAAGAATTAGTGAAATTGTCACCATTCCTTGGGTGGGACTATGGTTGATTATTGTTTGCCTCGGTGCCTTAATCGGATTTTTTGTTTACAAAGCGAGAAAATGGTCTAAACAGAAAGAAAAATTATTAGCGGATGGTATTGCGAATGACCCCGTAATTAAACAACGACTGGAAGAGTTAAAAAAGAAACAGCAAGAATATGCTAAAACTTTAGCAATTTTGTTGCTAGTAGGCCTGACTTTTCTAGCCGGACAAAAGGTGAGTTTGGCTCAAAGTAGCGGCACAATGGTTGCCCCTCCCTTAATTACTGAATTTCCAGACAACATTACGAACAAGGAATTATTCTATATTGGCGGGAAAACTAATATCCCTAATGCCGGTGTTATTATTTATCTTCAGAATACCGAAACAGGCGAAATTTTAGCCTTCAATGCGATGTCTGATAATTTTGGTAATTGGTTTTATTCCCATCCGCGCTTTTTGACCAGTGGTCGGTATATCGTTTGGACTCAAACACAGATTAACAATGAGTTAAGTCCGCCTTCAGCGCAATTAAAATTGAATGTTGAGCCGGTAGCGCTTAAATTCGGTATTTCTCAATTAAGCTATGAGGCCATTTATCTTATTATTTCGCTTATTCTTTTTATCGGGCTTTTAGTCCTCATCGGTTATCTTATTTACTACACGGCGCAAGGAAGAAAGAAGCATCAAATTTTAATGCAAGAAATTAAAGAGGCTGAACAAGCTTTAACTTATGGATTTTTGCTTTTAAAGCATGACATCGAAAAACAATTAGAAGCGATTGATCGCTTAAAACTGAGCGGTGAGGCGAGTAGTGAGCTGGATGAACGTCGGCAAAAATTATTGGCAGATCTTAATTGGATTCAACAAAATATTGGTAAAGAAATAAAAGATATCGAAATAAGAGAAGAAAAGCATTGACAAATATTGGAATTATACTAAACTATATCACAGTTTCTTAAGAAATTTATTATAAGGAGGTTTATTATGAAAAAAATCCCTTATTCCCAAATGAATAACGAGGGAAAGTTTATTTTAATTGAAGGGTTAAATGGCTCAGGCAAGACGACTCAGGCAAAATTGTTGGAGCGGGCCTTGGCTGAAGAAGGAAAGATCGCTTTCTATAACCATGAGCCGACTGATACTTTGATCGGGAAGGTGCTCCGCGAAATTCTCGAAGGGCGACCAATTACTAAATCTGTCGCAGAGGTTGGAAATTTTCTGGAAAAATTTTTCCCTTCTTCTAATTCCGAAACTGATACAATTCTTCAAGCAGCCAAACTGGTGATCCGGCAGTTTCAAGCTGGAAAAGTGCGCAATGAAGAAGCTAAAAGGCAGTTCTTGTTTATTATCGATCGTTTGGTGGATTTGAAGGAAATAATTGAGCCAGCACTTAATCAGGGTCATTGGGTTATTCAGGATAGATATGATATTTCCTGTTACTTACACGGAATGGCTAATGGATTGGATTTTAATTATTTGGTAAGGCGGCACGCTCGTATATTGGGAGAAAATTATTTAGCTCCCAATGTGATAGTCTTTTATTGGGTACCAGTGAAACTGGCTTTACAGCGACTGGCTGATTCGGGGAAGGCGATTGATCTTTACGAAAATACTCAGACGTTAAAGAAGATCGAGAAGGCCGCGCGTTGGCTTTTTAGTTTTCGTTTCCGAAGCCCCAGGCCCGGTTCTCCTTTGAGGCGAAAATTGAAGATAAAAGACAAAAACATCAAGATTTTTGTTGTTAATGCCGAGCCTCCGATAGCAGAAGTGGCCGAAGAAACATGGGGAATTATAGAAAAGATGATTTAAAGAAAAAAACATAGCCCTGAATTAATCAGGGCTTTTTTATTAAAATTTGGCAAAAACATAAAAATTCATATAATAAAATTAATGACGAAAATCCTAAAGCATTGTAATCATCAAAGCGTGGGAGTCATCATTAAGAAAAATGAAAGGATGCTTTTGATTGATCGGAAAAAATTTCCCTGCTATTGGGCTTCAGTGGCGGGCCATATTGAAGATAACGAATTGCCCAACGTAGCAGCAAAGCGAGAGGTGAAAGAAGAAGTTGGTTTAAGAATACGAGGATTGGTGCCTCTTTTAACTCATAAAAGATTTAATAATCCATGTCGTCGGGGAGGTTCTTTCCATTACTGGTGGGTTTATTTAGCTGATTGCAGTGGAAAGGTAAGAATTAAAAAAGATGAAGTTAAACGATATGGTTGGTTTACTAAAGAAGAAATTAAAGAAATGATTGCCAAGAAAAAAATAGAACCTGTTTGGGTAAGGATTTTTCAAAAAACAAAAGCATTAAAATAAAATCAGTTTGTAAGTAAATCAAGGAAGCGGGAAAATTTCCAAAGGAAATTTTCCCGCTTTATTTACTATTATCCTGAGAACGAAGCCCTTTTCCTGTCATCCTGAACGAAGTGAAGGATCTCATGCCAAACAAGTGAGGGATTCTTCGCTGGCGCTCAGAATGACTCCCTCCTTTTTGTCATCCTGAGGGCAAAGCCCGAAGGACCTCATAATTAAAAAATCCTAAACCCAAAATCCAAAACAATGATTTATTCTTTATTGCAGTTTAGAAAAAATTTTTATACAATGAAAGAGTAATATGCGATTGGTACCTCCAGAAGAACCAGTGAAAAAAATTGTTTTTTGTTCCAGTCAGCGTTTTCGTTTGGAACTTGTGGAATTTATTAATGAATTTCGAGAGATTGTGAGGAAAAATCGGAAACCTTTTATGATTTTAGAACCGGATTTTGATACAACCCCTAAAGAATTTTTAAATCTTTCAGAAAAAGAACGTTTACAAAAGAGTGCTGAATATCGTGAACGATTAATCTGGGATGCATCTAATCATTTGTTTCGCCGCGTCAAAATAGCCGATATCGTCTTTATTTTTAATAAGAATAGCTATGTAGGCGTTAATACGAGTGGAGAATTGTTTGCCGCCGCTGTCCTGAATAAAAAAATCTATTCTTTAGAAAAGCGAATTATGATGGGCCAATATCCCGATGACTTATACGAAGAACCGTTTGTCTCTTTTCTTATTTGGGATGTGGCGAAAACTCCGCAAGAATTTTTTGAAAAAATTTGCAAAGATTTTGAACGGGAAAAGAAAATTAAATAATTTTTATTATAATTTTTATTATGACTAAATATACGCCGACAATTGGATTGGAAATTCATATTGAGCTCAAAACAAAACACAAGATGTTTTGTGATTGTTTGAATGATCCAGAAGAGAAGAGGCCAAATTTAAATATTTGTCCTATTTGTTTGGCTCATCCCGGTGTTTTGCCAAACCCTAACAAAGAAGCAATGGAAAAGGTATTGCAATTGGGCTTGGCTTTGAATTGCCATTTATCTGATATTGCTAAATTCGATCGGAAAAATTATTTTTATCCTGATTTGCCTAAAGGATATCAGATTTCTCAATATGATAAACCATTTTGTCAGAATGGTTATCTGGAAATTAGCGATATTAAAGAAGGCGTTTACCAGTTTAAAAAAATTCCTATTAGACGCATTCATTTAGAAGAAGACACGGCTCGTTTAATTCACGAAGGAGGCAGTTCTTTTGTTGATTTCAATCGCGCTGGCATTCCGTTGGCTGAATTGGTTACTGAACCAGAGATTCATTCCGCCAAAGAAGCGAGAAGGTTTTGTGAAGAACTGCATTTAATTATTAAATATTTAGATATTGGTGATGCGGATATGGAAAAAGGAGAGATGCGTTGCGAGGTTAATATTAGTATCGCTGCCAATGAATTAGGAGATTCTTCCAAAGTTTTGGGCACAAAAGTAGAGATTAAAAATCTCAATTCATTTCGAGCAGTGGAAGAGGCCATCAAGTATGAAATTGAACGTCAAACAGAAATGCTAGAAAAAGGCGAAAAAATAATTCAGGAGACGAGGGGATGGGATGAAAAAGAAAAAAGAACAGTTTCTCAAAGGATTAAAGAGGAGGCGCATGATTATCGTTATTTTCCGGAGCCAGATTTAAAACCCATTAAAACAGCAGAGGTTTTTCCACTAGACGATCTTCAAAGAGCCATTCCTGAATTGCCCAATGATAAACGATTGAGATTTTTGAAAGAATACGGTTTAAAAGCTCAAGAGGTGGAAGAATTAGTCTATGAACCTCAAATGGCTGATTATTTTGAAAAAGTAATAATGGAATTAGATGGATTAAAATCAACCGAAGGAAAAGAAAGGGAAGAAAGAATAAAATTAGCTTATAATTATTTAAGCACCGACTTAAAAGCTTTAATGATTCAAAATGCTTGCGGGATCGAATCACTTAAAATTACTCCTCACAGTTTTGCCATACTCATCGATTTCTTAGATAAAAAAATGATTTCTTCTGCAGTCGGCAAGGCGGTTTTGGCAGAGGTTTTTGAAAGTGGCGCCAATCCGGAGGTAGTGATTAAAGAAAAAAATCTTCTTCAAGTTTTTGATACTGCCGAAATCGATGAAATTGCGAAGCTGGTCATTAATCAAAATCCCCAAGCAGTAGCCGACTTTAAAAAAGGGAAGGTTAACGCTCTTCAATTTTTAGCCGGACAAGTTATGAAAGAAAGTAAAGGTCGATTTAATCCTCAATTAGTGCAAGAGAGAATTAAAAATCTCTTGACAAATTAAAATTATTTTGCTATAATATAAATATATGGAAGAAATACGTCCTATAAAACCCGATAAAGATCCATTAGAAGAAGCGAGAGAAAAAGAAGAGGAGCTAATAAAAAATGCCCCTCCTTTTACCGATTTTAATGAAATAGAAGTAGATCCAGTGACTCATAAAATCAAAATTATTGAGCCGAAAAGTGAAAAGCAGAAAATTATTGAAAAAGAATTTGAAGAAGAGATGAGGCAATTGGAGGCCAAGTACCAAAGTGTTATGAGCGAAATCAAGAGAACAGAAGATCAAATGAAGGCGCGTGTTCAACAGGGTCTCTCTACTGACGATAGGAATCGTTTAGAAAAAATGGCTAATGAAGCCAAAGAAATGCTTGATCACATCAAGGAACTCGAGGCAACGTTAAAAGAAATAGAAGCTCGGCTTAAAGAAATAAAAGAAGCTTAATTTTGAAGAAATTGGCGAACAAGTTTTAAGGCTTGAGAGGGAGAAGAAATCCAGTGAATTTCTTTATCCTTTTTAAACCAGATCATCTGGCGGCGAGCGTACTGCCAGATTTTTCTTTTCAATTGATTAACCATTTCTTCATAAGAAATTTTGTTTTGAAGATATAAGCTGATATAGCGGTATTCTAAACCAAAATTATAAAGGCGTTTCCAACTAACTCCTTGCTGGTGTAATTTTTTCACTTCCTCAACCATTCCTTCATTAAGTCTTTGAGTTAGGCGTTTTTCAATCCGTTTTTTTAGTTCCTGCGGCGGACGATAGACGCCGATTTTTAAAGCATCATAACGCGGAGATTTAATTAGGGGCGGCATTGGTTTTTTGAGAATAGAAATTACTTCGATAGCCCGAATCAGTCTTCTTTTATTGTGAGGGTCGATTTTTTCAGCATATTGAGAGTCAAGTTTTTGAAGTTTAGCAAAAAGTTCCTCTGCGCTTAATTTTTCTAATTTTTTTCGTAACTGCGAATTGGGTTTTACCGGCGGAAACTGATAATCATAAAGTACGGCATCGATATAAAAACCCGTACCACCACAAATAATTGGCAACTTTTTTCTTTTGAGAATGTCCCTGATGGCTTGCTGGGCTAATCGTTGATATTCAACGACGGTAAAATTTTTCTTAGGCGAGCAAACATCAATCAGATGATGCCTAATCCCTTGATAATAATAATTCTTAGCTTTTATTTTTGATTTTTGATCTTTGATTTTTGAGTTTTCATTAGGCACTTTTCCTGTTCCAATATCCATTCCTTTATACACTTGTCTTGAATCAGCAGAAATAATTTCACCATTAAATTTTTTGGCAATAGCGACTGCCAAATCAGATTTCCCTGAGGCATTTGGCCCCAAAACAACCACAATTTTTGGTTTTTGAAGTCTGCCGGCTCTTTGAGCCGGCAGACAACTTTGATTCGATGAATTTATTGAATTTTTTGAGGTTTGGGAATTTGATTTCTGCATAGCTCAATAAAATCTTTGAGTGAAATAAAGCGAATCTCCTTGCTTCCTCGTTCGCGCAGAGGCAATTTTCCAGATTCCAACTCTTTTTGACCCAACACGATAATGTAAGGAATTTTTTCTACTTCAGCATTGCGAATTCGTTTGCTAATTGTTTCATTGCTATCATCAACGTCCACTCGAAAATTTTCATTTTCTAATTTTTCCTTGATTTGATAGGCAAAGGGTGAAAATTTATCAGTAACAGGCAATAATTTAATTTGCGTTGGCATAAGCCAAAAAGGAAAGGCGCCGGCATAATTTTCGATAAGCGCACCGAAGAATCTTTCTAATGATCCCATTAAAGCGCGATGAATCATATAAGGCTGTTGTTGTTTTCCATTTTTATCTGTATATTTCATTTGAAACTTTTCCGGCATATTAAAGTCAAATTGAATTGTGGAACATTGCCATTCTCGACCCAACGCATCTTTCACTTTAATATCAATTTTTGGTCCATAAAAAGCACCACCGCCTTTATCAATTTTATAAGGTAATTTTGAAGTTTGGATTGCTCTTTCCAGCGCGTGGGTGGCTTCATTCCAATGCTTTGTAGCTCCAATTGCATCTTTGGGCTTTGTTGAGAGATAAATGCTGAAATCATTAAAGCCAAAACTTCTTAAAATATAGAGTGAGAAATTGAGCACTTTTTTAATTTCTGATGGCATCTGTTCCGGCGTACAAATTAAATGAGCATCATCCTGAGTAAAACCGCGTACTCTTAATAATCCATGAAGTACGCCCGCTTTTTCATATCGATAAACTGTGCCCAATTCAGCCCAGCGTAAAGGTAAATCGCGATAAGATCGAGTGCGAGATTTATAAATCTGAATGTGAAAAGGGCAATTCATTGGTTTGATATAATATTCATCCTCATCGATTTTCATCGGCGAATACATATTTTCGCGGTAAAAGCTCAGGTGGCCGCTAATTTTCCACAGATCAGACTTTCCAATATGAGGAGTAAAAACAATACCATAGCCATTTTTTAAATGAGCTTCTCTCCAGAAATTCTCCATTAATACTCTCATTAACCCGCCTTTGGGATGCCAATAAACGAGTCCGGGACCAAATTCTTCGTGAAAGCTGAATAAATCCATTTGTTGGCCGATAATTCGATGATCGCGTTTTTTTGATTCCTCAATTAAACGTAAATAATTATCAAGTTCATTTTTAGTATAAAAGGCCAGTCCGTAAATACGGGTAAGCATTGCATTTTTTTCATCGCCCTTCCAATAAGCACCTGCCAACTTTTCAAGCGTAAAAGCTTCCTTATCAATAATCTTAGTTGAGTTGATATGCGGACCCGCGCAGAGATCAACGAAAATTTCTTTTTGACCATCAAGCGTCTTATAAATAGTGAGGGGCTTCTTTTGTTTTTTAAATTCCTCAATTAATTCTAATTTATACGGCTGATTCTTGAATATTTTTTTTGCTTGGGCATAAGATACATTAGCTCTTTTGAACTTCAAATTGCGGCTGATCAGATCTTTCATTATTTTTTCTAATTTAGGTAAAACCGATTCATCAATTTTATTTTTTCCAAAATCAAAATCATAATAAAATCCATTTTCAATTGTTGGGCCAATGCCGAGTTTGGCATTGGGGTAAATTTGAAGAACAGCCGCTGCTAATAAGTGACTTAAAGAATGTCTGATTTTTTCAATATCATTTCTTGCTTTTGAGATTCGAGGTTTTTTTGATCTTCCCTTTTTCATAATTTATTTAAAGGCTAAAATTTTTTCACAGACCACATTCAAATGGTCATTATTTTTATTTACCCGACCTTCAAGGATTATTATACTATCTTTTTGCCAAAATGTTAATGTTTTTTCCAAGACATCAGGGAAAACTGTAACTTCGAACGTTCCTGATGTATCTTCCAGCATAACAGCAAGCATTGAGCGACCATTGCGAGTCAAAATCTTTTTTAAATCGGTAATGACGCCTCCAATGCGGACTTTTTTATTGACTAATTTATCCGAAATTTCACTAAGAGGCCGAACGCCTAATTTTTTAAATTTATCTTCATAGTGGCGGACAGGATGATCGGAAATATAAACACCTAAAAGTTCTTTTTCAAACTTTAATTTTTCTTCAAGAGGCATGGGCTCGGTTTCTTTTAAAGCCAGAGTAGGGAAGGCCATTTCTTTAGAAAAAAGATTAATCTGAGGGCTTAAACTTAAACGCCTCACATCTTGATTATAAAAAAGCAGATTATCTAAATTAGCAATGAGTTTTTCTCTTTCAGCAAGACTATCAAAAACACCAGCTTTGATTAAACTTTCTAGAGATTTTTTATTTAAATCCTTGTGACAAATGCGCTGGAGAAAATTTTCAATACTTTCAAATCGGCCATTTCTCTCTCTTTCTTTGATGATTTCTTTAATAATAGTTTCGCCCACATTTTTAATGGCCAAAAGACCAAAGCGAATAGCACCTCTTTCTTTAACTACAGAAAATTGTTCAAAACTTTCATTGAGATCTGGCGGTAAAACAGCAATGTGCATTCGTCGGCATTCATTAATAAGTTGAGCCGCTCGCTCAGTTTCCATAGCCTCATTATTCATTAAAGCCGTCATAAATTCCAAAGGATAACGGGCTTTAAGATAGGCCGTACGAAAGGCAATTTGGGCATAGCAAGCACTATGGCTGCGGTTAAAGCCGTATTGGGCAAAAGGTTCGATGAAATCCCAAATTTTTTCAGCAACGTCTTGATTAATACCGCGTTCCACCATGCCTTGAATTAATTTCTGTTTTTGCGCATCAAGGAGACTTTTGATCTTTTTCCCAATAGCGCGGCGTAATAAATCAGCTTCTCCTAATGTGAACCCGGCTAAATCTTTGGCAATTTGCAATAACTGTTCTTGATAAATTGCAATGCCATAAGTTGATTTGAGAATCGGTTCCAGTTTAGGATGAAGATAAGTAATTTTTTCTTTTCCATACTTGCGAGCGATATAATGAGGAATTAAATCCATTGGACCGGGTCGGTATAAAGAAATCATCGCAATGAGATCTTCCATATCATTGGGTTTTAATTCCTTAAGATAGCGACGCATGCCCTGACTTTCTAATTGGAAGACGCCGACCGTTTCTCCTTTTTGCATTAATTCAAAAGTTTTTTTATCTTTTTCATCGAGTTGGCTAAAATTAATTT
>Ga0208825_1001210_pt1 | contig 20481 bp, 21 predicted proteins | sample AD_UKC113_MetaG_FD_184450 | JGI IMG/M metagenome (GOLD analysis project Ga0208825, IMG submission 184450) | Active sludge microbial communities of municipal wastewater-treating anaerobic digesters from Hong Kong - AD_UKC113_MetaG (SPAdes)... | ecosystem: Engineered > Bioreactor > Anaerobic >...
TATATATAGCTGTCAATATATTTTTGAAATTTTAATTCTCACTGCCAATAAAAAGTTTATAACTTGACTTTTAATGTAACTGAGTTTTAATTTTAATATGCTAAACTATGGTTCTATATTTTTTATATTCTTTGCTGGTGGACTCGGGATTTTGCTTTCTATTGGTCAGATTTTGACTATCCAAAAAAGACGAGAAAATTTACAAAGGCAGTAGTCATCCTTCTGTTTTGTGGAAAGCAGCTGTAACTCTGCTTAAATAAAATGCTTTTGCAAGGTGCCAATCATTATGGCACCTTAATCTCCACTGGCTTGATATTCCATATATCCCGCGCATATTCCATGATGGTTCTGTCAGTGGAAAACTTGCCCATCCCTGCTGTGTTCATTATAGACATAGCAGCCCATTTAGCTCTATCCAGATAAGTTTTGCTCACCTCCTCCTGGCACTTAACATAAGAATCATAATCAGCAAAGAGCATAAAGGTATCCCCCTGATACAAAAGAGAATCCACAATTGGCCTGAATAGATCAGGTTGGCCCTTTGAAAAAAATCCACCCTGGATCTGATTTATAACATTTGCAAGTTCAGGATTATTGTTATAATAATAAAAGGGATTGTAGCCGCTTCGTTTCAGTGAAGAAACCCCCTCAGCATCAAGTCCAAAGATGAAGATATTATCCTCACCAACCTCTTCCTTTATTTCAATATTTGCACCATCAAGAGTTCCAATTGTGATTGCACCATTAAGCGCAAATTTCATATTGCCAGTGCCAGAGGCCTCTGTACCAGCTGTTGAAATTTGTTGAGATAGATCTGCTCCAGGAATAATCTTTTCTGCATTTGAAACTGCATAATTGCGTAAAAATAGCACTTTTAAAACATCTCTGACTTTTGGATCACTATTTACAACATCTGCAACTGAATTTATAAGCTTGATTATAAGCTTTGCCATATAGTACCCTGGTGCAGCCTTGCCTGCAAAAATAACTGTTCGTGGCACAAAATCCTTAGAAGGGTTATCCTTTATTCTATTATACAATGTAATAACATGAAGGACATTGAGCAGTTGACGCTTATATTCATGAATTCTCTTAACATGTATATCAAACATTGAATCAACGTTAACAGCAATGCCATTGCGACTTAAAATATATCCTGCTAAAAACTCCTTATTATCTCTTTTAACCTTCATCCATCTTTCCTGGAAGGATGGATCATCTTTGAAATCCCGTAGCTTTTTAAGCTCATACAAATCTGTTACCCATCTGTCTCCAATAGTTTCTGTAATAAGATTTGAAAGCCTTGGATTACAAAGCTTGAGCCATCTGCGCTGTGTTATTCCATTAGTCTTATTATTAAACTTTTCGGGCCATATACGATAAAACTCTTTAAAAACCTGATTTTTGAGAATCTCTGTGTGCAATGCAGCAACTCCATTTATTGAGTGACTTCCAATTATAGCAAGATTTGCCATACGCACCCTTTTCTCCGGGCCCTCCTCTATTATTGAAATATCCCTTATCATGCTATTGTTATCAGGAAACTTCATGCTTACTTCTTCTATAAATCTTCTATTTATCTCATAAATAATCTGCATGTGTCGAGGCAAAACCTTTTCCATAAGAGCCACAGGCCATTTTTCCAGAGCCTCTGGCAGTATGGTATGATTTGTATAGCCAAAGGTTTTTACTGTGATATTCCATGAGTCCTCCCAACCAAGGCCTTCTCCATCCATCAGTATCCTCATAAGCTCTGGTATAGCAATAGCTGGATGAGTATCATTGAGTTGAATTGCAACCATTTCATGAAACTGCGAAAAATCACCGTGTGTTTTTTTATATCTGCGGATGATATCCTGCATTGTGGCAGATACAAAGAAATACTCCTGCTTTAACCTTAACTCCTTCCCCTCAAAGACATTATCATTGGGATAGAGAACCTTTGTAATATTTTCTGATATGGATTTTTCTGCTACTGCCTTAATATAATCCCCATCATTAAAATAATTCAGATCAAATTCCCGTGATGCCTTTGCAGACCAGAGTCTCAGGTTATTGACAGTATTATTTCTGTATCCAGGGACAGGTGTATCATAGGCCATTGCCATTATATCTTCAGTATCTATCCATTCACAGCAAAGTTTACCATTTTGATCTACATATTGATTTACTCTTCCATAAAACTTTACATTATATAAAAATTCTGGTCTTGGGAATTCCCATATATTTCCAAGCCGAAGCCAGTTATCTGGAGTCTCAACCTGATAACCATCTTTAATGCTTTGAAAGAATATTCCATATTCATATCGTATCCCATATCCAGCAGCTGGCAGAGCCAAGGTGGCAAGTGAATCCATAAAGCAGGCAGCAAGCCTCCCCAAACCTCCGTTCCCAAGGCCTGCATCCCATTCAATTTCCCTCAACTCCTCAAGATTATAACCAAGATCCATCAGAGCCCTGTCTGCCTCTTTATACATTCCAAGATTTATAAGACTATTTCCAAGGGTTCTTCCTATCAAAAACTCAAGAGAAAGATAATACATTCTTTTTACGTTATGCTTGTAATATGCCTGCTGAGTCTTTATCCATCTTTCGATTAGCCTATCCCTTGCTGCAAGCGCTATGCTGCTATAACAATCATGATCTGTTGCAGAATACTCATCTTTGCCAAGGGAGTATTCCATGTGATTTACAAAGGATTCCTTAATAGATTCCGCATCCAGCCCAAGAGATTTATTTTTTGTCAGAATCTGTCTGTTTATTGGCTTGTTACTTTTCTCAAGCATACAAAACTCCTTAAAATTTTATATAAAAAAATATATATATAAGAACTATCTTAAAACATCAAAGTTACAGCAAATATAATACAGCCCGAGAGAAAAGTCACCAATTAGCACTAAAATCCAGATAAAATTTTAAATCTTAAAAAATTTAGTGACAAAAGCAAAAAATAAAGCTATATTTATATAATTAAAATCCTGTAAGGAGAAAAATTCTATGGAAGTTATAAACGCCATTAAAGATAGAAGATCAATAAACTTTTTTGATCAAGACAAAACAATTCCAGATGAGAAGATTAAAGAGCTCATTGCTTTGGCCTCCTTAGCTCCATCTGGCATGAATTTGCAACCATGGGAGGTTGTAGTTGTAAATGATCCAGCAAAAAAAGAAATATTAAAGCGATGTGCCTTTAATCAACCAAAAGTTTCAGAGGCCTCCGCAACACTCATAATCATTGCAAACCCTGGTGCAATAGAACAAAACATTGACAGAGTTCTTAAAAGCTGGGTAGAGCTGGGATACATGAAGGAAAGCGATGTTGAAAATACTAAAAGTATGCCCTTTGCTCAGCACAAAGATAAGGATTCTATAGAGAGAAAACTTTTTGCTGTAAAAAACACTTCTCTCTTTGCAATGAACCTAATGATTGCTGCAAAGGGTATGGGATTTGAGAGTCACCCAATGGATGGATTTTCAGAAGAAAAGGTTAAGGCAAATTTCAATATCCCTGAGGATAGAATAGTGCCAATGCTAATTGCTCTCGGATACGCTAAGCCTGGCCTAAAATTGCTTCCAAGGGCATGGAGAAGAAATTTAGAAGAATATGTAAAGTTTAATACCTTTTAATAAAGGCGGCCTTAAAAATGGCCGCAAAAAATTTCTATCCAAGATGGTCAAGGCAATAAATACAATAGGAGTTTAAAAAGCATTGACCACATAAAGGATCGTTTTTGCATATATCCTTACCATGAACAACTATCAAAGCATGAAAATCATTATAAGAAGAAACATTTCCTTTAAAATTATTATGAAAAAATTCCTGCATCTGCTCATAGGAGTAAGACTCTGGGAAAAACCCCAGTCGGCTAAAAATTCTCTTTGTATAAGCATCTACAACAAAAATTTTCTTTTTTAAACCATAAAGCAAAATGGAATCCGCTGTTTCTGGACCTATACCTTTTATTTCAAGAAGCTGACGCCTCATCTCCTCAATCTTTAGCTTCGAAAAATTTTGAAAATTAAAGTCATAAGTTTTAAACCACTGGAGAAAATTTTTAATCTTTTTTGCCTTTTGATTATAGTACCCTGTGGAGGTAATTAAAGAAGCAATTTTATCTTCCTTTGCCTTTAAAAGTGATTGAGGTGAAAAAATACCTGCTCTTTTTAGATTAGCAATTCCCTTTTCAACATTAATCCAGGCTACGTTTTGAGTGAGTATCGCTCCAATTGCTATTTCAAAAATATCATCCGTATTGCGAGGAACCCCAAGAGCATACTCGCTTTTGCCAGTATCTGGGTTTACAATGGGCCACCACCCTTGTGACCCATATTTTTTTTTGAGCAATTTATATACAGATGAAAGTTCTATATTCATAATTTATGGTGTAACAGGGAGTCTTTTTACTTCTGGATGATCTACAAGTATTACGCCATCCTCTTTATATTTTTTGAGCAAAAAGTGAGTTGCAGTGGACTGAACACCCTTAATAGTTGCAAGCTTTTCTGAAACAAACTGAGCTACTTCCCTGAGACTCAAACCATCCACCTGAACAAGAAGATCATAGCCACCAGAAATTAGATATACAGTGGAAACCTCAGGAAATCTATAAATGGATTCAGCAACAGCATCAAAACCAACTTTGCGCTCCGGGATAACCTTTACCTCGATTAATGCTTTAACGTCATTCTGGCGCACTCTCTGCCAGTTTACATTTGCTTTATATCCAAGAATTATTTTCTCCTTCTCAAATTCCTTTATATAACTTTCAACCTCTTCTGGAGTGGAATTTATCTGTTTTGCAATATCAAGAAAATCCATTTTACTGTTTTCTGAGAGAATTCTTAAAATCTGCTCTCCCTTTTCATCTACCCTGCATGGCTTCATTTAGATCTCCTCTATCTTATAAATTAACATCTAACATATCCCTTCTGCATCATGGAAGAATCAAGGAAACCTGTTACAATATCCTCAACAGCAAGGTCTATGTTAGATTCTTCTTTTAGCTTAGGAATTTTTAATGCCTTAATATAACTCTTGCAATGCTCACAATAATAGATTCTATAGTCTGTGCCTTCATATTCATAGTAACCGAGAGTCTCCTGATTGTCATTTCCACAGACATGACATTGCAATCTTGGGAATTCCCATTCACTCTCGCAAAGCGAACAATGAAGCTTACGCTTATTATCCACTGATTCAACTATTTTGCTAAAGTCTGGTAAATAGCCACAAAAGGGGCAATCGCCTCTAAGCCAGTCTTCTTTTTCTATTTTTAAATTAGCATTCTCAGCTGCTTTAATCATCAAAGGCTTAAAAATATTATGGACCATAAAAAGTATCTCTGATATATCAAGCTTATAAGCCTTTTCTTTTAATTCAAAGTAAGAGTAATCCTTGGCAAGCAAACTCTTAAGCAAATCTGTTGCATCTGTAACAAAAGAACTTTCAAAGGCAGAAAAATCCATTCCAGGATTTGTTTTTTTTATTTCTGAAGATATGTCAAGAGCCAAGATATTTAATACATCCAATATCTTAGAATCCAGCTTAAGATGTTCTATCTTCAAAAATGGGAGGTTATCCTTTCCGCAGGATTCAAAACTCAGAGACACTTCCCCTAAGGCATCATAGGCCTTTTGTTGTAGTTCAAAAAGACCTGTATAAAATGTAAAAAAATTTTCTGAAAGTGAAGAGTTTTCCCTGATAAAATCCTTTTTTTTATTTAAATATTCACTGTGATTTTTCATTAACACTATTTATCCTTTTTATCATCATCCAACTCGCCAGAGAGAGCCTTTTTGAAATCCCTGATCCCTTTACCCAGGTCGCGGGCAATTACAGGTATTTTTCCAGCTCCAAAAAGTACCAGAACTATAAGAAAGATTATTATCAATTCTCCAATACCCGGCATATTCATAATTGACTCCTTATGTATTGTTTATTTAATATCTTAAATTTTTCCCATTCATTTAGAAGTTGAAATACAATCAAATGTTGAGTAATTTAAGCTATTTGTTATCATTTTTAATATTTTGACATAACATGTCAATAACTCTATTTAAAAAATAAAAAATTATTTATCTGACAATTTGTATCAGTGATTTTTAATTGAAGCGGACTTCTAAAAACCTAATTTTTATAACGACTCCCTCAATAATGCCTTCCTTCTCCAAATATTTGATATTCTGTCTGCTCATCCAATAACCCATAAAACTTCTGTATAATCAGCACCTTAAACAGGAACACATAATCGTAATGTGATGCCCCCCTATTCTTATTCATTTTAGCCCCTGTCATGGAAAAACAGCGCTATTTCAATTAAGATGCTTCAATATTATGTCTCCTCGCTTTTTTTGCAAGTTTTTTATGAGTTTTTAAAGGTGCTCTGAAACTATTTGATAGACAATAAATACACATTCTTTCATTCCTAAACTATAGTTTAGGAATAATTTTTTAATTTTAATTTAAAAAAAAAAAATCTTGATAGACTTTTTAAAGGCATGATATATAAAAGCAAAGACAGCGTAATATGAACAATTCTATAAAATATCCCAGTGAAGAGGAATGTTTTCTCATAATACGTAATTCTGGAATGTTTCCTAATATAGTGGATCATTCCATTCAGGTAAAAAATGTTTCAGTTGCCATTTATAACAATCTTGTGGATCAAACTTTAATTAATAAAGATTTGCTAATTGCAGCAGCACTTTTGCACGATATAGCAAAAACTCATGCAATTATTCATAAAGAGATGAGACATGACCTCTTAGGTGGCCAGATGCTACGCAGGATGGGATTTGATACTATAGCTGATATTGTAGAAAACCATGTAGTCTTTAATGATTACAAGAGAGAAATGCCTTTATCTGAAAAAGAGATTGTTTATTATGCAGACAAAAGGGTTATGCATGATAAAATAGTTTCTGTGGACGAAAGAGTTGCCGATCTTGTTGAGAGATATGGAATTACAGATAAAGCAAAGGAACTGATACTCAAGAATAAATCCTTCATTCTTGAACTTGAAGAAAAAATACAAAGTTATATGCACAGTGATATTGAAACAGCGCTAAAAAGACTATGAAACGATATTTAATACTGGATTGCTATGTTGATGAACCAGCATGTCTTGGGGTGCCGCCATTTATTTCTCCATACCCAAGGTATATATATGGAGCTCTTATTTCTGCTGGTCTATCGCCAGAGTCTATTGATTATCAGACAATTGATCACTTAAGAAACAACAACTTTTCTCTTAGCGATGACTATGAACACGTATTTCTCACAGGTGGCGCTGTTGTGCCAGGAAAATATCTTGGTGCCAGAATAGGCACTCTGACTGAGATCAACAAAATCATAAGACAAAACAAAAAGATTAAAATTGCAATTGGCGGTCTCATCAATCGTGCAGTTGACAGTGGGCTTGGGAATGTTGTAACAATAAAAAATGATATAGAAAAATTTGCCTTTACACTCATAAAAGGTGAACCAATCGATCTGCCAAGAACAACCGAAGAAATTGCTCAATGGTCTGTTGCCGGGGCAGAGATAATTAAAAAGCATCCATGGTTCCCGGATATAATTTGTGAAATTGAAACAGGCAGAGGATGCCCCCGTGAAAGTCATTGTTCCTTTTGCTCTGAGGGCCTTATAAAAATAATTGAATTTCGCAAAACAGAAGATATTATTAAAGAGGTTGACTCTCTTATTTCTGCAGGGGCAACTCGCTTTCGCATAGGCAGGCAACCGGATATTATTCAGTTTGGCAGCAATCTCAAGGTCTATCGCAACGGATTTCCTCAGCCTGAACCTTCTGCAGTTACGGAACTTTTCTCTGAACTTCAGCATAGAAAAGATTCAGGAAAAATCAAAATACTGAATGTCGACAATGCAAATCCTGGCTCCATTGTAAACTGGCCTGAGCATTCCTCAAGAATTCTTGAAACAATAGCAAAAGCTGTAACTCCAGGGGATACACTCCCCTTTGGAATTGAATCCTTTGATAAAGAGGTAGTTAAGCTTAACTCTCTTAAGGTTACACCTGAACAGGCTGTGATGGCTGTGAGAATGGTAAACGATATATGCGGCTTTCGAGTTGATGGAATACCAGCATTGCTTCCTGGCATAAATCTCATCCATGGACTTAAAGGTGAAACCATGGATACATTTAGAATTAACTATGATTATCTTGCCAGAATAGCAGAGGAAGGTTTACTTGTTAAGCGGATAAATATAAGGAAATTGCAGCCCTATCCAGATACTCCAATTTACTCAGAAAAATACAAAATCACCAATGGCATTACAAAAAGATTTGAATACTACCGTGACAAAATCCGTGATGAGATTGATAATTTGATGCTGCGCCAGATTTATCCAACAGGCACAATTCTCAGAGATAATTTTGTCCTTGAAATAAGAGAGGGTTACTCTCTTGCAAAGCAAATTGCAAGCTATTCCATCACAGTAAAAATCCCTGGGGAATTTCAGTTTAAATCTTTTCAGGATGTCATAATTACTGGGCACAGAGAAAGGTCTCTCTCTGCTTTGCCAGTTCCTTTCAATATAAACAAGGCCCCTGCAAAATCATTTGAATTTATACCTGGCATTGGCAAAGAAAGAGCTTCACAGATTATTCTCAAGCGTCCCTTTGAGCATAGAGAAGATTTGAGAGATTTCTTAGATAACACTCCGCCTCAGCTTGCGAAATCGATAATTGAAAACTCACAAATCGAAATACCATAATAAAAATAGGCTAAAGTTTTTTTGCAATTATCACGGTAATATCATCAATAGGCTGCGAATTTCCAAGAAAGGAATAAAACTCCTCAAGAATAAAATTCAAGGAATCCGATGCAGACATACCATAGCACTTTGAAAAAGATAAAGTCAAATTTTCGCTGCCAAATTGCTTTCCACCACTATTTCTACTCTCTATAAGACCATCAGTATAAAGCAGAAGCATCTCATTGTTGTTGACATTAAAAGTAAAAGATGAATAATCAAGAACATCCCCTATTCCCAGAGGCCTGCCTTTGAAGCTATCATCCTCATCTATAATTGCTTCTACCTTACCATTGTCTTTAAGGTAAAGGATATCTGGATGGCCCGCATTCAAATACTCAACCTCAGCTCCTTTTATTTTAAGCAATACCCCTGTGATGTATATATTAACATCTTCAAGATCTTCCAGAACCTCTTTATTGCTCTGTTCAAAAATCTTCACAGGATTATCATTAAATTTATTAAAATTTTTAAAAAGCAAAGGCTTAAGTAGTATAGTCACAAGTGCAGGTGCTACTCCATGGCCTGATACATCAAAAAGCGCAAGACCATCAAGAGTTCCATTGGAGCTATAAAAATCATAGAAATCACCAGAAACTGAAGATTTTGGACGTGAATAAAAAGCAATATCCCAATCGCTTACATCCGGGGCCTTTGATGGCAAAAGGGCACACTGGATGTCATGGGCAAGCTCCATCTCTGCCTCTGTAAGTGCCTGTTCAAATTTCAGAGTCTCATTGAGTTCAAATAAAGCTTCATTTTTCCTTTCAAGCTCCTGTCTTGCTTTTTTTAATCTTCTCTTGTGAGTGTCCACTGCCTTGGAAGTAATTGCGCAAAGTATAAAGGCAGGTATCAGGCAGAATGCAAAAAATAGTTCTCTCACAAAGGAGCCACTCTGACCATTAAGGACAATTGCAACATAAGAGAGGCTTCCATAGGAAAGCAAAGTCAAAAGAGACAAGCTCAGAGACTGACCAAAGCTTGCATAAGAATGACAGATGCCAATTGCAATGAGTGAGCTAATAAGACCAAGAAATCTCATATCCTCAAGCCAGTATGACCACAATATAAAAAACACAAGATAAGCTATGAGATCTACAGCAAAAACAAAATACTCATGCCATAGCAACAAGACCTTTTTAAATTCCAGAAATAATATAAGAAAAAGTGACACAGAGATAGAAAAAAATGAGAGAAAGGCTATTTGCTCCACCTTGATTTGAGTGAGTCCAAGTCTTATTGCCACAAAAGTCTCTGCTATGATGAACATATAACCAACAAAGACCAGTTGTTGACCTCTTTTTACCAAAAAAATCATAGAGGGGTCAACGTATCGAAGCAGAAAATTTTTCCCCGAGGCACTTATGCTATTCATGGCTAAACTCCTCTTTTGCTTAGAAGCAAAACCACTTTACCCGGGTAGAAAATAGTTAATTTACCTATCCTGTCAAGTAGCCCAAAAATACTAAAGACCTTAAAAAATTACATTTTTTACGGTCAAAAAAGTCAAGCAAAAAAAGCCCAAATGGGCTAAAAATTTAAATTAAAAATAATAACTTTACAATAAAAAGCAACTAAAATAACTTAAAATTTAAGGAAAAATTATGAAAGAGGAATCTAATTTAAAAGAAATAATCTCAGGATTTCCAGATGAGCCAGGTGTGTATATCATGCTGGATAACTCTGGAAATATAATTTATATAGGGAAAGCTAATTCTCTAAGAAAAAGGGTCTCTTCATATTTTAGCAATAAAGACAAGGATCCAAAAACATCAGTTCTGGTTAAAAATATCTCTTCAATTGAATACATAGTAACAGAATCAGAGATAGAGGCTTTGATACTTGAGAGCAACCTCATAAAGAAGCATAAGCCTAAATTTAATATACGTTTAAAAGATGACAAGCGCTACCCCTATATAAAAGTCACCATAAACGAAGATTATCCACGAGTTTTATATACAAGAACCATAGACAAAACTACAGAAAAGGTTTTTGGTCCATTTACTGATGCAAGAGCAGCAAAGAATACTGCCAATATGATAAACAATATCTTTAAGCTAAAACGCTGCAACAGAGAAATTCCTCTAAAAAAAGGTGAACGTCCATGCCTGAACTATCAAATTAAAAAATGCTGCGGGGTTTGCCAGAATAAAATCTCCAGAGATGAATACAGATCCCTTGTGGACAATGCCATTGAATTTCTGGAAGGCAATACAGAACCTGTAGTTGAGCGTCTTAATAAAAAAATGTCTGACTATTCAAAAAATTTTGAATACGAAAAAGCAGCAGCCATAAGGGATATTATATTCGACATTCAAAAAACCTCAATGACTCAGAAAGTAGATATTCAAAAAATTTCAAATGTGGATTTTATATCCTGCGGGATTTTTGGAAGTGAAGCCATTGTAATTGTCTTTGAATTCAGAAGAGGGATTCTAAATGGAAGAAAACTCTCTCTCTTTGACAATGCTCAATACAGCACAGATGAGGATATTATACAATCATTTATTGTAGAATATTATAAAGAAAAAGATATTCCAGAAACAATAGTGATAGAAAATAAAATCTCTGACCAAAAACTTATAGAACAACACCTCTGTGAAATTTCACAAAAAAAGATAATAATAGGCCATCCAAAAAGCTCAGAGGATCATTCCATCATGCGGATGATAAGAAAAAACATTGACATACTTGCTGCAGAGAGAAATTCCTCCCTGGAGCCAATTGCTGCGCTGGAAGAGCTTGCAGAGATACTGGGACTTAAAGCTATCCCTGAGGTTATAGTCTGCTTTGATATTTCCAATATACAGGGAAAATTCCCGGTGGCATCGATGGTGCAATTCAGGCTTGGTCTCCCAGATAAAAAATCTTACCGAAGATTTAAAATCAGAGGTTATGAAGGCGCAAATGATCCAGGAATGATCCATGAAGCACTTTCAAGAAGGATTCAGCACCTTGTAAATGAAAATCTCCCTTTTCCAGATCTCATTGTTATTGATGGAGGGCCAACTCAACTAAGCCGCGCAATTGAAGCTGCTGAGAATTTTAACTTAGATCTGAAAATCATCTCAATAGCAAAAAAATTTGAAGAGATATATACTCACCCCCAAAAGGCTCCCCTCAGGTTAAAGGAAAACAGCAATGCCTTAAAACTTATACAGCAAATAAGAGATGAGTCTCACAGGTTTGCAATCACATATCACAGAAAATTAAGAGATACAGATTTAACGTCTTCCAAACTTGACAATATTCCAGATCTAAGTCACAAAAACAAAATGGCTCTATTACAAAAGTTCAAATCCATAGAAAATATTGCAACAGCAGAAATTTCTGAGCTCATGACAATTGATGGAATAGGAGAAAGGAAAGCCAAAAAAATAAAAGATTTTTTCCAGAATAACAACTCTTAAAAGACAATACAAATGCTTTAAAATTTTTATATAAGGTATATATTTTTTCTTTACAAGAAGAGCTCCCTTGATTTATATGTTCATTATACGGGGTGTGGCGCAGCCAGGTAGCGCACATGACTGGGGGTCATGTGGTCGCTGGTTCAAATCCAGTCACCCCGAATAAAAAACCCTTGGTTCAATCAAGGGTTTTTTATTTTAAAGTCAAATATTAGTATCCAAAATAAACCATTAAATCGGGTAACTGTTACCAAATTGTTACCAAATTAAAAATAACAGTTTTCAAATTGATTTTTATATATGAGAACTGTTACCAAATAAACGGGGGTTTATTATGAGTGCAACCGCTAAAGACTTCACTTTAATTAAACGGGGTGACATCTGGTATGCTCGTTTTCGCTTGCCGGATGGAAGCCGTTCAAATCCAAAAAGCACCGGGGAGACTGCAAAGAGCCGCGCGGAAAAATGGGCGCGGGATTACCTGAAAGCCGGGGACGTTGTAGAGAATGAAAACATCAGATTAAAAAGTTTTGCTGAAAATTTCTATGATTGGGACGGCGTTTATATCAGAAAGAAAAGACTCGATAATAAAAGCATATCTCAGAAATGGACTGAAACAAAACAGCGATTAACCAACAAATATATAATAACCTATTTTAAAAATACTCCCCTAACCTCACTTAATGACAATCAGGTCGAATTATTTAGACAGCATTTATCTTATGAGTTAAAACTTGCACCGCAAACAGTAAACCATGTATTAACCTGTTTAAGTGAAATATTGAAGCAGGCTAAAAAATTAAAATATATTCAGTATGTACCGGAGATTATAAAAGTCACTCTGGACGATAGAAGGCCGGGGATATTGACACCGGATGAAGTTCAACAGCTTTTCTTTTATACTGAATGGAAGCACCGCATTTCATACCTGATAAATTTAACCATGTGTTTCACTGGCATGAGAGCCGGAGAAGCTCAGGGAATCCAGCTAAAAAACATTCACCCCGGATATATTGAAATTGATAAAACATGGGACACTGAAAAACTCGAATTAACAAAAACAACAAAAAATAAAAAATCCCGTGTAATCGCAATAGCTCCCCCGCTCCAGATCCTTTTACAAGAATTATATGACAATAACCCATATAAAACCCCGGACTCATTTTTATTCTATTCAGACAAGACAGAGGGAAAACCGATTGATAAAAAGGTTATACTGAAATATTTATATTATGCCCTTGAAGAAATCGGAATAACACCCGCAGACCGCAAACGCCGCAGGATTGTAGCACATTCACACCGTCACTTCTGGAATACATTTTTAACAAACAACGGAGTAAATAAATTTACAGTTCAATACACATTGTCACACGGCGGGGACGAAATGACAGAGCATTATTTCCACAGTATGCTTGACGACCAAAAACCGATTTTATTATTGCAGGAAAAATTTTTTAATGAAGCTAAATAATTATTGTAACTCTATTAAATATTATGTCTCATACATTGAAGGGATAGGCGCGGAAGTCATGAGCCACACCGACAAGACAGTTTTCCTGAACTGTTTTCCCTTCTATATAATAATCAGGAATCGCACGACAGGAGGCGCGAGAATATGCTAACAAAATTTTCTATCGATTCAAACAACGGATTTAAAGAATTTCCCGTCATTGAACAAATTAAGAATATCCCGGACATTACAACGGAGCAGGCCGAAAAACTCAGAAAAGATGTTTTAGAAGAAATGGCCGTTTTAAAAAATGAATTACAACAAATTCAGCATTTACAGGAATATGTCAGCTTTAAAAATGATAAACATAATATTCCAATATATTTAGCTCATAATATCCATAATGAAATTTTATTTTGGCATAAATATTACTTTGAAAGTATAAAAGAAAAATACCCCAATAAATCCATTGATGAAATAAAAAAAGAAGTCGAAACAAATATTAAAACACTTTCAAACGGTAAATTTGTTTATCGTTCATTTGAAGATATTTACAGCGATATTCACGAACAGGGAGTATTAAAAACTTTTTTTGAATGGGAAGGTCATTTAACTTTTACAGTCTCAAAAAAATATAGATATGGAAGTATGTTTTTATTATTTGAACTTGCACAAATATATAAACGTTTAAATACCACCGGGGGCAATACCAAAAAACAACCCGGAAATTTATGGTTAATTTCAGATGAAGAGAAACATAAAATATATACAGCTTTAAATAACGGAAAAATTCTAAAATATTCAGGGAAGGGAAAACCGACCGGGAAACTGGAAAATATTATATTAACCTTTAAAGCCCTGCATAATCTAAAATTGATTGATGAAAATTTAATTGAATATCAAACAGATGTGCGGGATGAAGTATGGAAATATGAATTTATACTTTCTGAATTTAAATATGATTTTAAGGACACAACTCCCAGAGATGGAAAGAAAAACTATTACACAAATGCAAATCATACAGAAAAATTAAATTGCATTGAAACAATTATCAAAGACACTTTAACCACATAACAACCGCATAACGATTAACGCCAACCGCCGGGGATACTTTAAACAGTATCCCCTTTTTTATTCCCTAACAATTCTACATGGGTCTACATGGGTCTACATAGACAAATTAAAATAGTAAAATATAAATAAATACGTGACAAAAAAATAAAACTCAACTATATATAAAACAGATAAGAAAAGGAGGACGACATGAAAGTCAATAATATAACAGATGTTAGTAAAGACCTGCTCAGAATAAATGAAGCGGCGGAATATTACGGAATGTCGAAACAGTGGTTTTATAATGAAATCATGAATAAACGTATTCCCGCTTATAGACTTAATCGGACGCTGTTTGTTTCAAAAGCCGAAATGAATGACCGAATCAGAGGGAATAAAATCTGCTAAGGAAATGCAAAACCGCCGGGGGCAAATCCGGCGGCATGAACAGAGAACGGAGAGGAGAAAATATGATTACAACAACTAACAGACCGCAGGCGGACAGTCAAGCACTTTTAAATATTGCTTTAATTTCTGAAAAATATTTTACCAGTTATGGCAAGCCGGAAATCGGGTGCATTTGTCCAAACTGTAAAACTCTAAATTTTCATGGCCTTAAAAATTTAGAGATTGCGCGATGCTGTTTTTTTTGCGGGAAAAATTATCTGATCGCAGGCGCGGAATAATGAAAGCCTCTGTAATATTCAAGCGCGGCGGTTACATATTACCCGCAACACTGGACGGCAGACCCTTGTTTAAAGATACACCTGAAAACCGGATAAAAGACCGTGCCGGATTGATGGACTGGTATAATAATAAAAAGGTCAGGCGTTTTATTTTTCGGCCATACACCGCCGGGTTGATTGGAATTGATCTCGACCTTAAAAATGGCAAGGACGGACTGAAAGAAATTATTGCAATAATCGGATATGACCCGCGCGATAATTACCACGTTTTAACACCGTCCGGCGGAGTTCACATTTATTTTTTTAGTGACAACCGGGATTATGTCTCTCTCGAATTAAAGCCAGGACTTGAAATTAAATACCGTGCATTTATCACTATTGCAGGGAGTGAGAGCAACAAAGGCAAATACATTGCACACGGTGACCCGGAAAATATTTCTCCCCTCCCCGAATCACTTATAAAAATAATTCCAGTCAGAAACAACACAAACACACCTGCACTATACACACCGCGCACCGGGAATAATGTTTCTTTAAATAAAATTTTCGATGTAATCCAGAAACAAGGAATTTCACCCGAACAGGGAAACCGCAACAATTTTTCTTTTCAGTTCGCAAGGTTCGCAAGGAAACAAGGACACCGACCCGATGAAATTATAAAATTTTTATCTTTCCTGAACTCTTCCGATTTTTCAAACCGCGAAATTCAAGCCGCAGTAAATTCTGCATTTAGAGGAGCAAGCAACTAATGGCGAAAAAAGAATCCAATCAAATTCTGGAACTCGTTTCTAAATATGAATTATGCAACGATAAAAACAGGCCATATATAATAGACGGCAACAGGGCGCTTTTAATCGGCGGCAAGGATTCGAAAGATTTTTTATCATTTTTATTTTTTGAAGAGATAGGGAGAACTCCCTCAGATACGGCGATGAAAGAAGCGTTGCAAACACTCCGGGGACTTGCACAATTCAGGAGCGATGAAAGGCAAATATATAACAGAGTCGCGGCAGTTGACGGTAAATGCTATTTAGATTTATGTGATAAAAAAAATACAATTATCGTTACTGATAGTAAAGGCTCAAGAATCGCAAAAAATCCGCCTGTTATATTTGCGCGCACCGAAGGAATGAAACCCCTGCCCCTTCCTGAATTTCCGGGGACACTCGAAAAACTGAAATCCTTTTTCAATATAAAAAGTGATACCGATTTTCAACTTTTAATTTCATGGATGGAATCTTGTCTCAGGGGGAGGCCAAAAAATCGCGGAAGTTTTGCAATGCTGAACATTGGAGGCCCGGCGGGAGCGGCGAAGTCAACAACAGCGAAAATTATAACTTTCCTCATAGACCCGGCAAGCCCCGAAGTCAGAACAACACCAAAAGAAGTCAGGGATCTTTTTATAGCGGCGTCAAAAAGATATATTATTTCATTCGATAATATATCTGCACTCGATCGAGAAATGCAGGATTGCTGCTGCTCGATTGCAACAGGCGGAGGCTTTGCACGGAAAGAAAATTACACCGACATGGACGAAACAATTTTTGAAAATTGTAATCCTCTAATTTTCAACGGCATTGAATTTTCACGCCGTCCAGATTTTGCAGACCGTTGCATTGACATTGAGCTTGATGAAATAAAACCAGAACACCGATTGACTGAGGAGGAGCTCTGGGAAAAAGTCGAAGCGGCAAGACCCGAAATTTTAGGCGGGTTATTAACCTTACTTTCAAATTCATTAAGGGAATTTGAAAAAGGAATCAAAACGGATTCCCTCCCCCGATTGGCGGACTTTGCAAAATTTACCATTGCAGTTGAACGCGCCGCCGGATGGACACACGGAAGCACATTGCGGGCGTTAAACGAAAACCAACAAGCGGCAAAGAGTGAGATTAGCGAAGGCACACCAGCAATAAAAAATATTGCTCAGTACATTTCAGAACATAAAACCTTTACAGGTACAGCGTCGGAACTGTTTGAACTCATTAAAACAGATGCTAAAGATTTTCCGAAAAACCCGCGCGCATTATCATCTATTATTCAACGAAACATTGGTGTATTAAACGCGCTCGGAATCACAGTTGAAAAATCCAGAACAACTACAGGCCGTATTTTTTCCATTATGACGCAAGACGCAAATGACGCAAAAATCCCCACCTCTTTGTTTAGAGAAAAAGAAGGAAATAATAAAATAGAAGCGGCTCAAAATTTGCGTCATTGCGACATTTGCGACAATAGCAATATTCCAGATTGGGACGAACTAAGCCCGGTTAATTGAGTGAGGTTATTAAATGAATAAAATATATCAGATATTCTTTTTTGCAGGAATACAACAGAGACTACTTAAAATAGGGTCCTCCGGAAAGGGTGGTTTTTGTTCATGGGCGATGACGCACCCGCCCGCATGGACAGCTCGATATCAAAAATACCATAGATTTTATAATTAGATAGTGAGGTTATAGTTGAAAAATATAAAAGTTAATCAAAAACAATTCGCTGAAATATTAGGGATTAATCCTTCGTCGGTCGATGCTGCACGACAAAAAGGATATATAATCCGTGACAGTGACGGACTTTATGACTTGAATAATAGTGAAAATAAAGCATACGTCAAAGGCCGGGGAATTGATATAAAGGAAATTGTAATCCCGCCCATACTTCCGGCAGGCAGACCACTTCCCGGACGTAAACCCACAGGAGAAATCAAATCTCCGTCAAGTGGAATAGAAAAAAGCGCCGCCGAACTTAATCGGGAATTAACTGCAAAGAAAATTGAACGTCTGCAATTGGAAATTGACCGCCGCCGAAAAGTGCTACTACACACTACTTTTGTTGAATATTTTTTAATCAGGCATATCGAAACTCTGCATAGTAATATTGAGCGAAACGCAGCTACATCAATAAAAGACTTTGGGAAAGAAATCCTTAACGCCGGAGAAGTTACACCCGAACTAATCAACCGATGGATTAATTTGTTTCTAAACTTATGTCATACAACAAAACAAAAGATACAAAATGAAATTCAAAATTATCAGCCGGAGGAGGGGAGCAAATGATTAATATTGACGGTAAAAAATTTGTAGAAGTACAGGACACCGCTTTTCGGAGTCTCGAAAAAATATTTTCGGATGAATACATGAGATTGATTGAAAGCATTACATCCGGGAAAGTAACGGCTGAACATCTTCATAGTTTTTATGAATCGGTATTCAATTCCATTAGTGACTGTGAGGAATCAATATTCAATTTCCTTTCTCTTACAGCGTCAAAAGAAGTGATGAAAGAAATATTTGAATTAAACACCGAACAGGTGAAAAAATAACTATATCCATGAGGAGAATAAAAGATTTATGAAAAGCAGTGAATTAAAAATGAAGATTGAAGCAATCGAACTTCAGTTGATGGAAGCACAGGAACAGGCAGAAATCTTGCCTGTAAAGGCCGGAGAGACTGCCGCTGCCGGGGATGAAAGAAAAGCGGATGAGCTTTTTGCGCAAGCTGAAAAAGCTGGTATGCTTGTCAAACGTTATTCTGCGACTCTTGACGCCCTCAAAAAGCAGTACGCTGATACCGTGAGAACAGAGAAGAGAGAGCAGGCGGAGAAAGAATTTGCAGCCGTTTCAAGTGATATTGAGAAGACCGGAAAACGGCTGGAGAAGTCTCTTGCTGAACTTGTTAAAATCTGGAATGAAATCTGTGATATTTCACCGGAGAGCTATTCCATTTCATCACTTAAAGGTGAAATAATTCTTGCTAAACTTTTTGAAAAATCTTTCAAGGGGGGGAACACGCTGAACGCCGGGGCTTGTTGTCCAGCCAGAAAAATTCAGAACGAAGTAGATGAGATTCTCAAAAGTACAATAAGAGCAAGTTATGAAAATTCAAAAAGAAATATTTTGGGGGGAGTAAACTAATATGGAAAAATATATTTTAGGTTGGGATGCTTCAGGCCGTGAAATCACAGTAGAGACCGTAAAAAATGAAGGCCTACACATTTTTGATACCATTTGCACATGGACACCGGGAGGCCGTGAATCCTATAAAATGTTTCAGGATATGGCGGCCGAAAGGGAACGAACTGAGGTAAACAGGATGAGAATAAATCTTGGGATGGAGCCACTGCATTAAAACAAGGGGGGAGCATATCCCCCCTTTAAAAATTTAGGGGGATTAAATGTTAAACGATAATACAGTTCTTGGTTACACTGCTAAAGGTGTAAAAATTTGTTATTCTGATTTTAAAAAAAATATTTATATTATCAGGTCAATAGCCCCGCGAACTCTTACACCGGAAGGTGCGCGGGTTGTTGTTGGTGAAAATTTAATAGAAATCACTTACCAGATACCGACCGATCCCGGTTATTGGAGGAACTTTTTTATTGTCAGTGGTGAGGTTATGACAGACGAAACAGGAACGCCAACAACTTACAGATTTTTATCAATACCCCGCTCCCGGCGCTTGGAGTTTCGGCGACTGATATTAAAATTAAAGCCTCTGCACGCTTGGGGCGTTTTAATGGTTACATGGACTTGAAAAATTTTATAAGGCACCTCCACTATATTTACTTTTCCCGGTATAAAAGCCGGGTTTTTTTTGCCCTTGAACTTGAACCGCTGATTGCGAAGAAGGCGAAAGAAAATCAGGGCACAAGAACAGATATAACTTCTGTCAGAAATCTGACAAATGTTGATACAAAAAAAGAGCTCGCTTCCATTGCAGGAGTTAGTCACGACACAATCGCAAAGGTGAAGAGTATTTTTTAACGGAGTACATGACTTTTAATCATGTGCTGTTTTGCTGTTTTTTATGCTTATTATTCAAATTTGTAGTGACCAAAACTGTAACCAAATAGAATAAAAGAATATAAAAAAATATGAAAAAAAATAGATTATTTATTAAAAAATGTTCAATTTTTGTTGACAAAATAGTAAAAAAAGAAGAAATATAAAAGAAGTTAGATAGTTTATTTTGAATCGTTCATGACTGGGGGTCATGTGGTCGCTGGTTCAAATCCAGTCACCCCGAATATAAAGGCCGCCTCAACAAAGAGTGAGGCGGTCTTTCTTTAGCAAAAGCATCTCAATTTATCAGAATTTCTCAAATAA
>Ga0208825_1001217_pt1 | contig 20423 bp, 16 predicted proteins | sample AD_UKC113_MetaG_FD_184450 | JGI IMG/M metagenome (GOLD analysis project Ga0208825, IMG submission 184450) | Active sludge microbial communities of municipal wastewater-treating anaerobic digesters from Hong Kong - AD_UKC113_MetaG (SPAdes)... | ecosystem: Engineered > Bioreactor > Anaerobic >...
GGGCAGAATCGATTCTGCCGGCAGCGAACGTAGATTGTAGGTGCTTGCCATGCTGAACCCGTAGGCCCCGGCATCGGCGATCAGCATCACATCGCCGGCGGCGGTGGCCTGCGCCAGCTTGACCCGCTGGCCAAACACATCGCTGGATTCGCAAATCGGGCCGACCACATCGAAGTCTTGCACCACCGCAGCATCCAGCCGCGACAGATTGACGATGTCGTGCCAAGCGTCGTACAGCGCCGGGCGGATCAAGGCATTCATGCCGGCATCCAAACCCACGCGCCGCACCCCGTCCTTTTCCACCACTTGGCTGGCGCCGGTCAACAACACGCCGGCCTCGGCCACCAAGAAGCGGCCCGGCTCAATCGCTAATTTGAACGCCGGATGCACGGCTTTGATGTCCGCCAGCCCCTTGCCCCAGGTGTCCAGATCGAAGGGTTCATCATCGGCGGTGTATGGAATGGGCAACCCGCCACCCAGATCCAAAATTTCCACGCTGCCGATGCGGCGCGCAAAGCCGGCCAGCTCGTCCACCACCTCCTGCCAGTGGCCCACGGTTTCAATCCCGCTGCCCAAGTGTGCATGCACGCCGGTGATGCGGATATTCAATGCGCGGGCCGCGTCGATGAACTCCTCCACCCGCTGCGCCGACAACCCAAATTTGGATTGCTTGCCACCGGTATTGACCTTTTGATGGTGGCCATCGCCGTGCCCCAAATCAATGCGCAGCCACAGCGTGCGACCACGAAATACCTCGGGCCACTGCTGTAGCAATTCCACATTGTCGATGGTGACGTTGACCCCGCGCACCAGCGCGGCTTGGTATTCACCAATGGGCGCGAAACTGGGGGTGAACAACACGCGCACGGGGTCAAGGTTGGGCACAGCTGCGAACACGCGATCCAGCTCGCCCTGCGACACGCATTCCAGCCCGAAACCTTCATCCACCAGTGTGCGCAAAATGTCTGGGTGCGCATTGGCCTTGATCGCATAGAAATGCCGATCCAGCGCCGCAATCGCTTTCAACTGACGGGCGCGGGCGCGCACGGTGGGCAAGTGATAGGCATACCGCGGCGTGCCTTGCTGGGCACAGGCCAACAGCGCCGCCTGCGCGTCGGCGGCTTCCCACCAGCGTGGTGGACGCGGGCGGAATGTGCCTTCGATCTCGCGCCAACGCGGGCCAAACACGGCGGCTTCGTGCACCGGCATCGCACCGGAATCAATCAGGGCCGCGTGCAACTTCGGCAGCATGCCATCGGCGGCGGACTCATCCACCACAAAGGTCAGGTTGAGGTCGTTGGACGATTGCGAAATCAAATGCACGCGCTCGCGCCCGAACATCGCCCACACATCCTGCAATTTATGCAGCAGCGAACGCATGCCGCGCCCGACCAAGGTGATCGCCGCGCACGGCACGATGATCTTGACCCGGCAGATTGCCGCAAGGTCGGCCGACAATGCCGCCAGCACATCGCTGTTGACCAGGTTTTCGGACGGATCCAGTGACACTGTCACATTGGTTTCGGCCGAACCAATCATGTCTACCGACAAGCCATGTTGCTTGAACAGCGCGAACACATCGGCGAGGAAGCCGACCTGTTGCCACATGCTGATGCCTTCCATCGACACCAGCACGATGCCGTTGCGGCGGCTGATCGCCTTGACGCCGGGAACCGGCTCCGCCGCATCATCAATGCTGGTGCCGGGCAGGTGCGGGCGTTCGGTATCCAAAATCGCCATCGGCACACCGCCATTGCGAGACGGCCGCAGCGAACGCGGGTGCAGCACTTTGGCGCCGGTGGTGGCGATTTCCTGCGCTTCGTAATAATCCAGCCGGGTCAGCAAACGCGCATCCGGCACTTCACGCGGGTTGGCGCTGAACATGCCGGGCACGTCGGTCCAGATTTCCACCCGCTTCGCGCCCAGCAACGCACCGAAATACGCCGCCGAGGTATCCGAACCACCACGCCCCAAAATCGCGGTACTGCCATCTTGATGACGGGCGATAAAGCCTTGGGTGATCAGTAGCCGCGTGGGTTGCTGCGCAAAACGCTGGCGGAAATCGCCTTCGGCCTGCGCTTGGCAATTGACCGACAAGCGCTGCGCCCATTCGCTTTGGTTGGGTTGCGGCGGCAACGCCGCCAACCAATCCCGCGCATCCATCCAACCGATATCCAAGCCCTGCGCATGCAGATACGCTGCGCCAAGGGTGGAGGACAGCAGCTCGCCCTGCCCCAGCACTTCGGCCTGCCAATCCAGCGGGCGGGCGGCGGCACGCGGATCGGTGAGCAAACCGTGCAAGGCGGCCAAGCGTGCGCCCAGCACGGCATCGGCATCCAGCCCCAGCTCGGCAGCAAAGGCACGGTGACGGTCTTCCAGTGTGGCCACACGCTGCGCGCTATCGGCCGCGCCATCGGCAATCGCGGTCAGCGCGTTGGTGACGCCCGACAGCGCCGACACCACCACCAGCACCCGCGCATCGTTGTCCTGGGCGCGGCCCGCAGCCAATTTGCCGATATTGTCCCAGCGCGTGCGTTTCGAGACCGACGTCCCACCAAACTTGAGGACAAGCCAGCGATCTGCGGAAACGGGGACAGGAGACATGAGATTTGGTGGATATGAGGAAGGGGAATGCCGCCGGCGGCGGGTTCGGGCATTCTAGCGGCCCATCACCCCCAAATGCCGCATCGCAACATGACTCGTCGTTATATGCAACTGGATGTTTTCGCTTCTCGTCCCGGCAACGGCAATCCGCTGGCGGTGGTGTTGGATGCGCAAGGGCTGGACGATACCGCGATGCAGGCCATCGCACGCTGGACACGGCTGCCGGAAACCACCTTCGTGTTTCCACCCAGCACGCCCGATGCGACCCACCGCATCCGCATTTTCAGCCCACGCCGCGAAGTCCCCTTTGCCGGTCACCCCAGTGTGGGCACCGCCTATGCGCTGCTGGATGCGGGCTTGGTGACGCCGCGTGACGGGCTGCTGGTACAAGAAGGCATTGTCGGCAATTTGCCGCTGCGCGTGCACGGTGACGGCATGCAACGCACGCTGGCGGTGCGCACGCCGCGCGCCCGCGTGCAAGCCATCGCCACGCCCGATGACCCGCGTCTGGCCACCGCTATCGCCGGCTTGCAGTTGGGCGCATTGCCGCCGGTGTTGATGGACGGCGGGCGGCGCTGGTGGTTGGTGGAATTGGCCAACGAGGCCCATTTGCGCAGCGTTGTGCCGGACTGGAATGCCATCGCGCAACTGGCCGAAGCCAGCGACAGCATGGGTTTGTTTGTGTATGCGCGCAGTCAAGACCCGGTGTATCACTACGCCGTGCGTGCATTTGTGGGGGCCACCGCGCGTTTTGAGGACGCCGCGTCCGGCGCTGCCAACGCAACTTTGGCCGCGTGGCTGGCCGAACGCGATGCCCTGCCCGGCGACGATGGCTTTTATCGGGTCAGCCAAGGCCGCGAAGTGGGCCACGACGCCATCATCGAACTCACCGTGGATGGCAACGGTGAGGTCTGGTCGGGTGGCCGCGCCGCCTGTGTGGTGCGCGGGGAATTGGCGTGGCCGCTGGATTGAGCCACGCCGCAAACCGCACCACTAGGCTTACGGCTTGTTCTTCACCGGCACCAAGCGCAGGTCCTGGAAGTCGAAGCTGAAGTCGGTCAGCGGTGATATCGGCTCCATGCGCATTTCGCGGATATTGCCGTCGGCATCCAGCGCAAAATTGACGAAGGCATCGGCATTCAAGCCACGGTCGCGCCAGCGCACGATGAAGGTGTCGTGCTGCCAGTGTTCGATATCACCCAGCAGCTCGGCGGTTTTGGAGAACTGCATTTCCAACCCTTTTGCACCTTGGCGGATGAGGACATCGCCGTACCACGGGTCGCGGTAGGTGCCCGCGTATTGCGCCAAGGGCAATGCGGGTTTGCTGTTGGCAGCGCGCGCGGCGACGTGCTTTTTCCAGTCTTCATCGGCATTACCCTGCGCTTTGGCAAATGCAATGGAATACCCCTGCAACCAATCGTGGCCGTTGTTGCCCAGCATCATGTCCAAGGCTTCGTAGGTGATGGCATTGAAGGCCACCCCAGCTTCGGCACTGGTCAGCACGATCACGCCGATTTTTTTATCCGGCATCAACGTCAGCCGCGACACTTGCCCCGGCCAGCCGCCGGTATGCCACACCAAGCGGTTGCCGCTGTAGTCAGAAAGCTGCCAGCCTTGGCCATAGCCTGAAGACAGCGGTGTGGCGGCGGCTAATTCTGGCACCGACGACGGCCGCACCGGGATGGGCGTGAGCACCGTCCACATCTCACGCTGGCGCTGCGCGGAGAACAGGCGTTTGGCGGTGTCGCCAGTGCCGGCATACACCCCGCCGGCCAGTTGCGCGTTCATCCACTTGCTCAAATCATGCACGCTGGAATAAATGCCGCCAGCACCCGACACATTGCGCCAAGTGGTCACGCCCACCGGGCGTAATGCTTTGAAATCAAACTGCGCATTGCCTACCGCCACGTTGTCGCCGGGCTTGAGGTCATCGCTATTGAAGCGGGTCTCGGTCATCCCCAGCGGCTGCCAGATGCGGGTTTGCAAAAATTGTTTGTACGACATCCCCGAGGCCGACTCCACCACCAAGCTTGCCACCCCAAACAGGATGTTGTCATAGGCGTATTGCTCGCGAAAACCACCGGTTAGCGGCACGTCTTTCAAGCGTTCGGCCACCTCGCGTGAGGAGTAGGTGGTGGTGGGCCAATACAACAAGTCACCCGCACCCAAGCTCAAACCAGAGCGATGCGCCAACAGGTCGCGGATGCGCATCTCGCGCGTGACGTAGGCATCGCTCATGCGAAACCATGGCAAGTGGTCGATCACCCGGTCGGTGGTTTTCAACTTGCCGTCGTCTTGCAACATATTCAGCGACGCGGCAGTGAACGCCTTGGTGTTGGATGCGATGGCAAACATCGTGTGCGCATCCACCTTGGCCGGCTTGCCCAGCTCGCGTACACCGTAGCCGCGCTCCATCACCACCTGCCCGTCCTTGACGATGGCCACCGCCACCCCAGGCACATCAAACTTTTTTTGCACGGCAGCGACAAAGGCATCGAACTGCTGCAAGCGTTGTGCATCCGGCAACCCTGCTGCCAGCGGCGCCATGCTGTCATCCACCCGAATCGGCGGTGCCTGCTGCGCCAGCGCGGGCGATGCCGCGCCCAAGGTCAAAATCAGGGCCAATGCCAGTGGGGCGATACGCATGCGAGGTTCCTTGGGGGGCGAAAGCGCAGAGTATGCCGACGATGCCGCTGCCGCGCGATGCGCCATCGGTCATAGCGGGAAATAGCCCCCAATTGCATCCCGCCTGCGTGGATAATTCCCCGATGCCCCATTCCCCTACCACCCGCGCCCTCTGGCAAATCCATTTTTGTGTCCTGCTATGGGGCTTCACCGCGATCTTGGGCAAGCTCATCACCCTGCCAGCGCTACCTCTGGTGTGGTGGCGAATGTTGATCGTGGTGGCCACGCTGGCGCTGCTACCCAAAGTCTGGCGTGGGCTGCGCGCCATGCCAGTCCGCACGCGCTGGGCGTATGCCGGGATTGGCGTGTTGGTGGCGCTGCACTGGCTGACGTTTTATGGCGCGATCAAATTGGCCAATGCCTCGGTGGCCGCCACCTGTATTGCATTTGCCACGCCGATGACCGCCTTGATCGAACCGATGCTGACGCGCACGCGCTTTCGTCCCGGTGACTTGGCGCTGGGTGTGTTGTCGCTGCCCGGTATTTGGCTGGTGGTGGGGGGCGTGCCGGCCGGCATGCATACCGGCATCGTGGCCGGGGTGATTTCGGCGCTGTTTGTGGCCATCTTCAACAGCCTCAATAAACGCATGGTCGACGGCGGCGACGCACTGACCGTCACCGCGCTGGAACTGGGTGCAGGCACCGTGACCTTAAGCCTGTTGGCACCGCTGATGCCCCTGTTGGTGCCCGCCTTCGCTGGCCCGCTGTTGGTGTTGCCGGCGGGTATGGATGTGCTGTGGTTGCTGGTGTTGGCATTGGCCTGCACCTTGTTGCCGTTCGCGCTGTGCCTAGTCGCGCTGCGGCATCTTTCCGCGTTTACCGCGCAGCTGTCGGTCAATCTGGAGCCGGTGTATGCCATCGCGCTGGCGGCGGTGTTCTTCAACGAACAACAAGAACTCTCGGCGCGCTTCTATTTTGGCGTGGCCATCATTCTGGGCGTGGTGTTTGCGCAAGGCCTGCTGGCGGGCCGGCGGGCACCCCGCCACGCCCAGCAAGTGGGGGTCAATGAAACCCACCACGTCGCCGATTGACACAAGACATGGCAGGCTAGGCCTATGTATCTTCGCTATTACGGCCTGACTGAGCCGCCATTCTCGATCACCCCCGATCCGCGCTTCGTGCATTTGAGCGAGCGCCATCGGGACGCCTTGGCGCATCTGTTGTTCGGCATCGACAAAGGCGGTGGCGGCGGATTTGTGCAGCTCACCGGCGAAGTAGGCACTGGCAAAACCACGCTCAGCCGGCTATTGCTGGAGCAACTGCCCGCGCATGCACGCATCGCGCTGGTGCTCAACCCCAAGCAAAACGCCATCGAACTACTGGAAACCATTTGCGAAGAACTGCGCATCCCCATCGAGGACAAGCGCGGCAGCACCAAGGGGTTGATCGACGCGCTCAACGCCTTCTTGCTAGATGCCTATGCGCAGGGCTTGCGGGTGGTGGTGTTGATTGATGAAGCACAAAACCTGCCGGCCGATACCTTGGAGCAAGTGCGGCTACTGACCAATCTTGAAACCGACACCCAAAAACTGCTGCAAATCCTGCTGTTGGGGCAGCCTGAATTACGCACGCTATTGGCGCGCCCGGAGCTGCGTCAGTTGGCGCAACGCATCACCGCGCGTTATCACTTGGCACCGCTGGATGCCAAAGAAACCGACGCCTACCTACGCCATCGTTGGCGGGTGGCCGGGGGCACGCGGTTTCCGTTTGATGCCAAGGCGGTGGCGCGTTTGCATGCACGCTCCGGCGGCGTGCCGCGCTTGCTCAATGTGATTGCCGAACGCGCGCTATTGGCCGGTTACGCGCGTGACGCGGTGGGTATCGATGCCCGCTTGGTCGATGCCGCCGCCACCGAAGTACTGCCCCCCACCGTGCAGCCGCAGCACTGGCGCTGGGTGGCGATCATTGCTGGCGTAGCGGCGGTCGCCACGCTGGGGTTTGCAGCGATGCAGTGGCGCAGCGCACCGACAGCACCCGCCGTCACGCCCGTCCTTGTGGCAGCCCCCATCAGCAACACTGACCACGCCACACGCACGGCGACGCGCCCAGATGACGTGACTTTGGCGCGGCATATCACCACCTTGGGCAACAACCCTGCGCAAGCGTGGCAGCACTTGCTTGCGCAGTGGTCGCTGCCGGCAACCAGCATCACCCTGGACGCTGCGGGTGCTTGTACACCTGCCAGCCGCGCGGATGTGCATTGCGTGCAAGGCCGTGCTCGGCTGGAAATCTTGGCCGCCCTGGATCGCCCCTTGTTGCTGCGCTTGCAGGCAGGCAATACGCAGGCGTGGGCAAGTCTGTTGGGGGTTGATGCCCGCAACGTGCGGCTGCAACTAGGGCAAGACCGCATCGACATCGACCGCAGCCTGCTGCAAGCGCACTGGAATGGCGACTACGCGGCATTGTGGGTGGGGCAGGTCGAAGTGCCTGCCAGCGCCGCGCAAATCAGCATCTTCCAAAATGCCCGTGGCCTGCCCGCCGATGGCGTGGCCGGCCCCCTGACCTTGATGGCGCTGGCCAACAACCTGCCCGGCCCGCACCTGTTGCGCGTATTGGATTGAACCGATGTCCCTGATCTTAGAAGCCCTGCGCAAATCCGAAGCCGAACGCCGCCGCGACAACGCGCCCGACGTGGCACTGGAACTGCCCCCCGCTCCCGCGCGCGCCGCACGCAGCACCCCGGTGTGGCTGTGGCCGGCGCTATTGGGCACCGTGGCCTTGCTGGCCTTGGGCGGCTGGCTGGGTGCGCGCATGGCCGCGCGTGACAACGCTGCGGCGACTGCTGCACTGCCGCCAACATCGTCCATCACCGCCGTGGAGCCCCCCCCGGCGATCACCGCCCCGGCAGTCGCGCCGCAACCTGCATCTGCCATACCGGCATCCCCGAATATCCCCGCTGCAACACCTGCTGCAACACCTGCTGCAACACCTGCTGCAACACCTGCTGCAACACCTGCTGCAACACCTGCTGCAACCTCGGCGACAACACCGCAGCCAGTCGCCGCCACACCCGCACACGCGCCCAACATTGCGCCCGCACCGGCGGTCGCTCTGCCACATCCAACCGCCAGCACCGCTGCCCCCAACCTCGCCGACACCGCCCTACCCGCGGTCAAACTCAGCATGCATATGTGGGATGCCGACCCCGGCAAACGTTTCGTCATCCTCGATGGTCAACGCATGGGCGAAGGCGATCGCAGCAATGGGCTCAGCGTGATTGCCATCGAACGCAATGGCGTGGTCATCGAACGCAACGGCCAGCGCGCGCGCATTCCACTCCCCTGAGTTTTATATGCAAACACTAAATTTCGAACTCGACCCCGGCCATGACTTCATCGAACTCAATCAATTATTGAAACTGGTGGGCCTGTGTGAGTCCGGTGGCGCTGGCAAACAATTGGTGGCCAGCGGTGAGGTGTGTGTGGATGGCGTAACAGAACGCCGCAAGACCGCCAAAATTCGCGCCGGCCAGCGGGTGCGGCTGGATGATGTTGAAATCCGAGTGGCGCAATCCGCGTAATGCGCATCGACTGAATTTTTTTGCGGCGCGTGTGAGAACGCCCACACCGATGCGAATCATGGTTTCGACAAGCGCGATGACCGCGCCAAGGACACCATGCCTACCATTGCCGCCAGCATGACCACACACGACCACCGCGACACCTTTGCCACGTTGTTGCAACGCCATCGCGGCATCGTGTTCAAGGTGGCCAACACCTACGCACGTCTGGCCGAGGATCGCGACGATCTGGCGCAAGAGATCACCGCGCAGCTGTGGCACGCCTACCCGCGCTTTGACCCCGCACGCAGCTTCAGCACGTGGATGTATCGCGTTGCCTTGAATGTGGCGATTAGCCATGTGCGCGAGCAAGCCATCCGCCGCCGTCACGACGCGGTGCCACTGGATGCCGACCTGCACGACATCGCCAGCACCGATGCCTGCGATCACGAGCATCAGCAACAGCTGCAACAGTTGCAGCGCTTCATCCAGCAACAAGCACCGCTCGATCGCGCCCTGTTGCTGCTGTATCTGGACGACCGCCCGCAGCGCGACATCGCCGAGATTTTGGGCATCAGCGAAAGCAATGTCTCAACCAAGATCAACCGCCTGAAACAGCGCATCCGCCACCAATTGTGAGCAACACAACCATGGACACCACGATGGAACTCGACGACGTCAAATCGGCCTGGCAGGCCCTCGACCGCCGCTTGGAACTGGACAACCGGCTCAAGCTGCACGCCCTGCACGAGCGCAGCACCTACCAAACCCGCCGCGCACTGCGCCCACTGTTCTGGGGACAGATCGCACAAATCCTGTTCGCACTGCCGTTCATCGCACTCGCCGCCCTGCTGTGGATGAGCCACCCCGTGCATCTCGCCACGATTGTCGCCGGCGTGCTGGTGCATGCCTATGGCGTGCTGACCATCATCTGTGCCGGCGTGGTGCTGGGCCAACTGGGCAAGGTGGACTACAGCCAGCCGGTGCTCGATATCCAAAAACACCTGCTGCGTGCACGCACCCTGTACATCCGCAGCGGCATGATCGCCGGCCTGCCGTGGTGGTTTTTGTGGGTCGCCATCTTGCAGGTGTTGACCGGGCTGAAGGATGTGGACTTGCTGGCCACAGCACCCTCGCTGGTGGTGAGCGGCTACGCCATCGGCATCATTGGCTTGCTGGCCACAGCCTGGTTTCACCGCTGGGCACGCCGCCCCGAACGCGCCGCATTTGGCCGCAAAATGGATAACAGCTTGACCGGCGGCAGCCTGCGCAAGGCACTGGCACAGTTGGAAGAACTTCAGCGCTTCGAACAGGAGTGACTGCCCGCCGTGATACCCCGTGCGTCATTCAAAAGCAGAGCGCATTAACTCTTCGCAACTACCCGTTAGCTCATCACCCAGTCTCGAACCCTCTAACACAACACCAGTATCATCAAAATACTTACTAAAACTATGAGCCGTTGCCGCGCCGATAGATGACGATATCCCGGCGTTACCCCCTAATCCTTGACGCATCAGATCAGCACGCTGCAAGTCTTCCCATGCTAGGAATCCGGTGGCTGCAAACTGAGCACAAGCTCCCACTCTGTATGCAAGAAACTCTTCGTCTTGAACGCTTCTACGAACACCCAGAACGGCACTAGCCACATGAAATGTTTCATGGGCAATAGATGTGGATCCGGCTGCAATGCTTTTCTTGATCGCATACTGATCTAATGGAAACGCATAATACAAACTAAGCGACGCATTAGACTGAAGTCTCGATCTGCTTTTTGAATATGCATAACCAACAGGCACTAACGTAATATCATAACTAAACCTACTGCTACTTATTCCGCTTCTTTTCAATACCCACTTTGTAGCAGCGAGAAGGTTATTGCAGTACGACCTCTCTAAAGATCCATCTCGCTCACTCCTAACAAAAATACTGATCTGATGGTTTTCATCTGAGCAGGCTGTAATTTGCATCTTAGTTGCGATACTTCGCTTTTCCCCAGGAAGGATACTAGCCGTTGATATAAAAAAATTTGAACCAAAGCGAATTATTTTAGTCAAATGAGCGCCTCGCCACGAAATACTTTGCTGTAAGTTGTCAGGAATACTGACGCATGCAGACAGAGTCGCCGTGATGCAGGCCATGACGAGGCATAAAATGCTCCGCGAATTTATCGCGAAGCATTTGAAATCAATCAATGCGACACGCATAAGGTGACGGATATGCTGTGCATCGGTAATAAGTTGACGTTGCTGCCGCAGTAACTACATCTTCGTACTTAGATGCGACAGAGATGACCTGCTCCCCATAGCCAGAGTTCACCTGAAATCGTTTTAAGCTATATGTAATTTCATTTGCATCCCCGCCACTTGATAGAGCCCAGTTATTTACCGAATCCGGATCCGCAAGTTTCAGGATGTTCCCCGATCGGATCCAACTGAAATCCTTAGTTGCTCTAACTACCCCTGTGCTGCTGTTCTTAAGCATCAGGGTCACTATTCCTGAGTCCGGATAAGTGATAGTCGAACCGCTTACATCAATCGAAAACTGCGCGGCATCAGCCACATCAGCGGCGACTAAAACTTGCTGCGCCAAAGCAACCAGCTTCTTATTCCCGCCGCCACCGCCACCCCATGTGCCGCCAATTTTTCCGCCAATTTCACAGCTTGGCTTACTGGGTAGGCCGGAACATTTTCCGCTTATCTCCCATGTCCCTTGGCTAGTTGTTGCGCAACCTCCTAACGATAAACAGGCAACAGACAAAGCTACCACCAAGACCGCTTTTAGCTGCATCATTTTGTCTCTTTATCTAAACCACTGCTGGACTAGCAGCGGCTTGGTTATAGCGCAGTCAAATGCGCGACGTCAATTCAACAATAGTGGCGGTGGGCGCTAAGGATTGAGTTAGGCCGGCGCGCGAAACTGCGTCGGCTTGAACGCATCGTTAGACCGATGCATCACGGAAGGCACGAAGCACGGCATTGATACGGGTCTGGTAGCCGGCACCCTGTATCTTGAACCACTCCAGCACGTCCTGATCCACCCGCAACGAAATTGCGGACTTGGGTGGCTGTACTTGCAGGCCACGGCGGACAACCCCGCGAACGATATGACGAACCTCGGTTTCCGGATGATCGGGGGCAGGTTCACCCTTGGCCGAACGAAGGCGAGCGAAGTCAGTCTTGGACTTGACTGAAGTAGATGCGCGCTTCACGGCGGGTCGCTTTTCTGAACGAGATGATGCGGATTTCATGAGTAGTCTCCGTATGAACCATTGAGACGGGAATCAACGACCGGGCAGCCGCCTAACGCAATTTAAGGCTGCGCCGCAGCCTTCTCTATCTCTGTTTTATTCGCAGCATCTGGCTTGCCGCCGGCATCATCACGCTTGGCTTGTGCATCCTCCGCCTTGGCTTGCGCGGCTTGTTCTGGCGGGGTGGATGTCGGCATCGCCAGCACCGCACCATCCAGTTCGGCCATCGGGCTTTCAACCGGGCATTTGGGGTCGGGGAAACCGTAGCGCGTGCGCAGGGTCAGGCCGCAAGTGTTGATGTCTGCCACGTCTTGATTGGCAGCATCAGCAGGCTGCACGCATTGCGCCTCGTACGCGCGGCGGAAGGTGTCGCGGCGTTGCAAAAACTCGATCCCGCAACGCCGCGCCAAACGGATGCGATCCAGATCATCTTCCACTGCATTGGCACCGGCCAAACCAAACTGTTCCAATTCTGCGTCCGTCAGGATTTTCAACGTGCGGTTGGGCACCGTGGTCATCAGGTCATAGACCTCGATGGACGCGCCGTTACGCTCCAGATAATTACGCAATTCATCACTGAGGCGACGCAATTCTTCGCCCAATTCTTTGCGCGATGTCGCGGTGGATTTGACCCGAATCATCCGATGTACACCCACCGGCCCCACGATCACGCGCATGTCGCCAGCGGCCAGCAACAGCACGCAGGCGCTATGGCACACCGAATCGCCGCGCACCCAAATCGTCCAATCATTTTCGCCGATGGCATCGCCGGCACGCATCGCGGCCTCCACGCTGCCGCCACCCGAATCAATATCCAAAATCCGCTTGCCGATGCCCAGATCATTGGCCACCTTGCCGGTGCGCTCGGCCAGTGCGGCAAAACTGGCCGACACCTTGCCTTTGTAGCGCAGCCGCACCAGCCCAGATGTGCGGCAGTCCTGTAGGGTGTTGCGCAGGTCTAGATAGGCCAACGACAACACCGGACGGCCATCACCTTGGCGGTAATCGGCGCTGCAATCGACCCACGCATCGCCGGCTTCCAACCGCACCGGCGACCAGTCGATTTGCGCCTGCTCTTTGCGCTGCACCACCGGTGCGGGGGCTTCCAATGGCCCGCCATTAGTCTGCGCAGGCGCGGGGGCGCGATTGCAGGAAATCAGCAACAGACACAGTAAAGGGAACGTCCAACGGAACGACATCGGCGGCTTCGCGGCGGGGGGCTACACGCCAGTCTAGTGTGCCGCCTGCGTGCCGCCTACAACCGTGGATGAATTGCATCATTGCGGCGTGGCATGCAGCGCCCACTCAACGTGCCATGCATTGCGTCCAGCGGCTATTGACCCGCTGCGCAAACCACGCGGTGGTTAATGTACGTGTGATCTTGGGGCTGTCCAGCGTGATCTCCGGCACCCGCATGCGTGGCAGTGGTTTGCCGGCACCCTTGCCATCCGCAATCGCATACACCTGTTGATACAGCGGCGTGTCGGCAAACGCGGCGCTGCGACCCTTGCCCAGTGCGGTGCGAATGTCGGCAGCGCGCATTCCCAATGTGTCGGCAATGCTGCGCAAAGCCGCTTCGGTAGCACCGGGGTGATCCATCGCTGCATCCGGTGCCAGCAAGTCGCCATCGCGCGCCAGCTTGCGACCACTGGCCACCGCCACCGCCTGCTGAAACGCGGCATTGCGGCTGGCATACCAGCCCGCATTGAAATCTGCAAAGCGATACAGCAACTGCGGGTAATCGGTGGGGTAGTCCAGTAGATGTTTGATGCCGAAATACAGCCCGCCACGACGGCTAAACACCTCACTACGCACGCTGCCATGCATGGGATACGGATAGCCACGCAGATGGCGTTCGGCAAAATCGATACGCACCTGCATCGGCCCACCGGTGCGTATCGGGTTCAAGCGTGCCAGTAAGCGCTCGCCCATGGGAACGCGCTGGATCATCTCTTCAAACAAGGCCGACAACTCCTGCTCGGTGCGCAGCAGCGCAATCCGTTCGGCGTATGTGCGCCCATCCGGTGCGCGCAGGCGCAATGCGGCATCCACCATGAGCACAGGCACGTGGAATTTTTCCGCACGCCGGTTGATTTCATTGCGTGCAATGGTGGCCAGGCCGGGCACCGGTGGATCGGTGCGATAGGTGGATTCTTGCTCCACCACCGCCAGCACCGCGCACAGGTTTGCGCTGCTGGGGTCTAACTTTTGCGCAGCAAATGCCGCTTGAATATCACGCGCCCAGCCTTCACGGTCGTGCAAGGTCACCGGCAATTTGCGCAGCAATTCAGCTTGCACTTGTTCCGGCGTGCGTTGCTGATCACAAGCGGCCAGCAGCAAACAAAGTGCCAAAGAGCAGGTGCGATCGTTGCGTATTCGCATACGTGCTGAACTTTGCGGCGCGGCCGCTGCGCGAGGTTTGGCAGAGGCTAACAGGCCTGACTGAATCCTGTTGGTACACATGCGTACCGCCCTTTGTAATCGCAATCCTCCGGCTGAAAACAGGCGGTGCCATGCGCAAAACTGCGATCATAGGCCATGACTACGCCCACCACCTTTGCCGAATTGGCGCTTGCACCGACGCTTTGCGCCGGCCTTGATGCACTGGCTTACACCCAGCTCACCCCCATCCAAGCGCAGGCATTGCCGGCGATTTTGGAGGGCCGTGACGTGGTTGCACAGGCCCCCACCGGTAGCGGCAAGACGGCTGCGTTCGGGCTGGGGCTGCTGCACAAGATCGACCCGGCTGCCGGCCGCACGCAAGCCTTGGTGCTCTGCCCCACCCGCGAACTAGCCGACCAAGTGGGCAAGCAGTTACGCAAGCTGGCCACCGGCATTGCCAATTTGAAACTCTCGGTGCTGTGTGGCGGCATCCCGCTGGCCCCGCAACTGGCCTCGTTGGCACATGCGCCGCAGGTGGTGGTGGGCACGCCGGGGCGGGTGCTGGAGCTGGTGCAAAAAGATGCACTGGACCTGCGTGGGGTACACACCTTGGTGCTGGACGAAGCCGACCGCATGCTGGACATGGGGTTTGAGGACGCCATCCGCGCCTTGGTCAAACGCTGTCCAAAAAACCGGCAGACCTTGTTGTTCTCGGCCACCTTCCCCGACCCCATCCGCAGCTTGGCCACCGCCATGCTGCGCGATGCACTGGAAGTCAGCGTACAAGGTGGCGCGCAACCGGCCAGTATCGAAACCCATTTTTTTGATGCCGAACCGGCACGCCGCGCACCGCAATTGGCCGCACTCCTGCTGCAATTTCGCCCCGCTTCCAGCGTGGTGTTTTGCAATATGCGCAAGGACACCGAGGAAGTAGTGGGCTCGCTGGCGCATTACGGATTCAACGCACTGGCGTTGCATGGCGACATGGAGCAGCGCGACCGCGACGAAGTGCTGGTGCGCTTTGCCAACCGCAGCTGCAATGTGCTGGTTGCCAGCGATGTGGCCGCACGCGGCTTGGATATCGACGACATCGGCGCGGTGATCAATTACGAACTACCCACCGATGCCGATACCTATCTGCACCGCGTTGGCCGCACCGGCCGCGCCGGCAAGCAGGGGCTCGCGTTGAGTTTGGTGGCCGCAAACGAACGCAACCGCGCCAGTTTGATCGAAGCCCGCCAAGCCGAGCCCATTCGCTATCAACGCATCGCCGCCTTGGATGGCAAGCCGCGTGATGTGCCGCAAGCCGCAATGACCACCCTGCGTATCGACGCCGGCCGCACTGACAAACTGCGCCCCGGCGATATCGTGGGTGCGCTCACCGGCGATGCTGGCCTAGGCAAAGATGCCATCGGCAAGATCGATGTGTTTGCCACCCGCAGCTATGTGGCCATCGCCCGCGCCGAAGCCAAGCACGCGCTGGTGCAATTGCGCGCCGGCAAAATCAAAGGCCGCAAATTTCGGGTGAATATGCTCTGACAGTGACCGCGTGCGGGTGCATGATATCCATGCACACCAAGGCGCTGCGAAGGGGAACGCCGATGGCCCAGCTCAAACGCGAAGATTTTGATACCGCAGCCAAGATGCGGTCACAAATGTGGTTTATCTATCCGTTTTTTGGCATTCACATGCTGATGTTTGGGCTCTCCGGATTTTTCTTGGCCTATGGCCCCAGCCAGCCCGATTTGATGTTTCTATACCTGCACGGCGGCATCGCAATTTTGGTGTATCTGGCGTTTTATCTGGTGATCTTTGGCCGCGACGAAATCCAGTGGATGTTCATCAATGCGGCACTCGGCATCCTGGGCATTTATTCACAGATCGGCTGGATCTTGGCGCGGTTTGGCAAGAGCATCGACAACTATCCGTGGTATGTCAGCATCACCCCATTTTTGTACTACGTGCTGTACACCTTTTTGCTGCGGCAATTTTTGTTGGATGTCACCAGTAGCCGCGACAATCCAACGCGCAAAGTATGGGTCAACAATGGCTATGTGATCGTCTCGCTGGCGGTGTATGTCGGCTTGCTGTTACGCAACGGTGCATGATCGACGCCCGCAATTTGCGTCGCCGCATTTTGTTGCACTAGAAACCAATCCCACCGCGCATGACAGCCCCATACGGGTGGGCATGTCTTTGTAAAAATTAAGCGTACACTCGGGCCATGAGCACGCGCGTCCAATACAGGGGGCCGCGCGATGCGGGCGGTACCGGTTCGGGCATGGGACCGGGTATCGACTTCGTGTCGGCGCTGTTTGCCACCACCAGTCTCGATCAGATCGAGGCCATCGCTGCGCGTGAAACCGAATCTCGCTTTGGTCTGCATAACCTGCGCCTGCATTGGGTTGCGGCACCGACCAGCAGCTCGCCATTGGTTGAAGACAATTCTGCGGCCGTGGTGTCGCTGCACCCGCGCCGCCCGCCATCGGCAAAGCAACACCTACAGTTTGAACTGGCCGGTACGCCTGCCGGTACTTGGTTGTCAGTGGATCCACCGGCAGTCAATCACAATTTCGACCCGCAATCCTCGGCGTGGCAAGATTTCCTAGTCTTGATTGCCGCACGCGTGCGCACTGCACTGGAACTGCGCGACCAGCAAATCGCCACCGATCGTCTGGGCAAGACCGCACGCTTGCAAGCAGCCCTGTATGCCGTGGCCAATCTTGCTTCGGCCAAATTGGAAATGGCCGACATGCTGCGCCGCATCCACGATGTGGTGCGTGAATTGATGTATGCGCGAAATTTTTTCATCGCGCTGCACGACAACAGCAAAGACACGGTGCGCTTTATTTATTTTTCGGACGAACAAGACCCGCGTCCGGTTGACCCGGAGCGCGAATTCAGCGCTGATGAGCTGGGCAATAGTCTCACCTTGGGCGTCATCCGCGCCGGACGCCCGGCCATGGGGCCATCGCGGCTAGTCAGTGCAGAGTTTGGTTTGGATGTCGATGCGATTGAATGCGGCCCGGAAAGTGCCGACTGGCTAGGCGTGCCAATGATCGACGATGGCTTGGTGCGTGGCGCAATTGTGTTGCAAAGCTACGATCAGCCCAATCGCTACACTCTGGAAGATCAAGCACTACTGCAATTTGTGTCGCACCACATTTTGATTGCGCTGACTCGCTGGCAGGCGCGCGATGAACTGGAACGCCGTGTCGAAGAACGTACTCAAGCACTGACCGAGGAAGTCCGCGAACGCAAGCGCGGTGCAAAGCTACAGGCCGCCTTGTACAGCATCGCAGATCTGGCCAGCAGTCAATTGAGCATGGAAGACATGCTGCGCAGCATCCACCTGACTGTAGGTGAGTTGATGTACGCACACAATTTTTTCATTGCGCTTTACGACCATGGCAATGACAGTGTGCGCTTCATTTATTTTGCCGATGCCAAAGACACCAATATGTATCAAGTCGATCGCGCGGTACCGGCGATCCAGATGAAAGACAGTCTCACCCTTGGCCTGATCCGTCACGGCAAACCGGTACGCGGCTCGGCCCGCAAGGTAGCGGAAGACTTGCATATCCCGACGGGCACTGGCTTAGGCACACCTGCGCTGGATTTTCTGGGTGTGCCAATTATTGGCGACAGTGGCGTGCGCGGCGCTGTGGTGGTGCAGACCTACGAGACTGGCGTGCACTACAGCATGGAGGACAGCGCCCTGCTGGCCTATGTGGCTCAGCACATCATGACCGCGCTAGAGCGCAAAAAAGCCCAAGCCGAATTAGAACGTCGTGTGCAAGATCGCACCCAAGAACTTGCCACCGCCGTAGCCGAACTGCGCGAGCAAATCCACGTGCGCGAGCAAGCCGAACAACGCTTGCAGCACGAGGCCCTGCATGATGCATTGACTGGCCTACCCAATCGGGCCTGCTTGATCAATGCCATCGAACTTGCGTTGGCGCGTTCACAACGCGATGCAGAGCAAGGCTTTGCCGTGCTGTTCCTCGACCTGGATCGCTTCAAGGTCATCAACGACAGTGTGGGCCACATGTTTGGCGACATGATGTTGCAACAGGCCGCTACCCGCCTGACCAGCAGCATTCGCAGTCAGGACATGGTGGCGCGTTTGGGTGGCGATGAATTCGCCATCTTGATGACCGGTATTAGTAGCCCCGAGGATGCCTGCCACACCGCTCAGCGCGCGATCTTGGCGTTGTCTGAACCGATGAATATTGGCGATAAGGAACTGTTCACCTCGGCCAGCATCGGCATATCACTGGCCGGGCCACGCTACCGTTTGGCTGAAGAGTTGCTACGCGATGCCGACGTTGCGATGTACCGCGCAAAATCGCGTGGCCGCCACTGTTTCGCCCTGTTCGATGAGGGCCTGCACAAAGAAGCCCTGCACTTGCTGGAGCTGGAAAGCGAGCTGCGCTATGCCATTCAACGCCACGAGTTTGTCCCTGCATTTCAGCCCATCGTGGATCTATCTGATGGCAGGGTCATGGGCTATGAAGCGCTGTTGCGCTGGCATCACCCGCATCGTGGCATCGTCTTGCCCGGTGAGTTTTTGAAAGTGGCCGAAGACAGCGGCAGCATCGAACATATCGACTGGCAGATGCTAGCTGCGACCTGTCAGCACATTCCAGCCCTAGCCATCGATGGACGCTACGTCACATTAAACGTATCACCACGCCGCTTTCATTCTCCGGACTTGGCCAACCGCCTGTTGGAAACTCTAGCCAGCCATGGCGTACCAGCGCACTGTATTCGCGTTGAAATTACCGAAGATGCCCTACTGGAAAACCCGGATCAGGTGCTGGCTACGCTGGAAACCCTGCGCACGGCGGGCGTGCTGGCTGCACTTGATGATTTCGGCACCGGTTATTCGTCGCTGAGTTATTTGCATCGCTTCCCGATGCATGCGCTGAAGATCGACCGCTCGTTTGTGCGTGACCTAGAGCCCGGCAATGGCACCACCGGTAGCAGTGCCGCGGTGGTACGCGCCGTATTGGCGATGGCCAGCTCACTAGGGATCGAGGTGATCGCCGAAGGTATCGAAACCGAAGCCCAGCGCAATATGCTGATTGCGCTGGGCTGCACGCGCGGGCAAGGGTTCTTGTTTTCACAAGCCCTGCCCGCATCGGAATGGTTAGGCGAGCGCTTCCCGCCGTTCCTGCCCCGATAGCGCGGCGTTATCCGCTGCGCTTTGATTGGTCTTGCCTGTCACGCAACAGGGTTTACAGCATCGGCAACTTGAGCCCCTGCTCTTTTGCGCACTGCTGCGCGATCGCATAACCGGCGTCGGCATGCCGCATCACGCCGGTGCCGGGGTCGTTCCACAACACGCGGGCGATGCGCTTGTCGGCGGCCTCGCTGCCATCACACACGATCACCACGCCGCTGTGCTGCGAATAGCCCATGCCCACGCCGCCGCCATGGTGCAGCGATACCCACGTGGCACCGCCAGCGACATTGAGCATCGCGTTGAGCAAGGGCCAATCGCTGACTGCATCGCTACCATCGCGCATCGCTTCGGTTTCGCGGTTGGGCGAGGCCACGCTGCCAGAATCCAGATGGTCACGGCCAATCACCACCGGTGCTTTCAGTTCGCCATTGCGCACCATCTCGTTGAACGCCAGCCCAAGCTTGTGACGCAGACCCAAACCCACCCAGCAAATGCGCGCCGGCAGGCCTTGAAAGCTGATCCGCTCGCGCGCCATATCCAGCCAGTGGTGCAGATGCGCATCGTCCGGGATCAATTCCTTGACCTTGGCATCGGTCTTGTAGATGTCCTCGGGGTCACCGGACAGCGCCACCCAGCGGAACGGGCCCACGCCTCGGCAAAACAACGGGCGCACATACGCCGGCACGAAGCCGGGGAAGGCGAACGCGTTCTCGCAGCCGACATCAAACGCCATCTGGCGGATGTTGTTGCCGTAATCGACGGTCGGGATGCCCTGCGCGTGGAAGGCCAGCATCGCTTCCACATGCACGCGCATGGAT
>Ga0208825_1001220_pt1 | contig 20394 bp, 18 predicted proteins | sample AD_UKC113_MetaG_FD_184450 | JGI IMG/M metagenome (GOLD analysis project Ga0208825, IMG submission 184450) | Active sludge microbial communities of municipal wastewater-treating anaerobic digesters from Hong Kong - AD_UKC113_MetaG (SPAdes)... | ecosystem: Engineered > Bioreactor > Anaerobic >...
TAGCTTGGATAAAAATAATGCTATTGTTTGGAATGATATTACTCCTTCTAATCAATCGGTTTCAAGTTCTGGAAATTACACCATCAAATTGGATTTTGAAACTTTTACAGTTTCTGCTACCCTGAATGGAGAACCCGTACCATCACTACAAACACTATCAAATTCCTACATTTTTGTAGGACAGGATCCCAACACAGCCACATGGTACAATGGAAGTGCAACCTATCAATCAGAAAATTTCAATGGAAAAAATTTAGGCTCGATTACTTCGACTCTTTATATTGGTGGAGAAATCACTACTACTCCGGTTATGGATGGAGTAACCGTTAAAATGTATTATCAAATAGATGATTTAGATGTAAAAGAAATAACTATTCCTTGGGATTCAAATGATGGCACAACTTCTACAAAATGGAAATGCACTGAGGGTACCAATGTTTTTTCTGGTTATACCTTATCCAAAGGAAATACCTACTCATTAAAAGTATGGTTTTATGCTACTGACGGCAGTGTTGAGTTGTGGGATAGCAATCTTAGCCAAAATTATGTCGCTACTTTTACTTATGATATTGGAACAAAGTTAGTTTCACCACAAGAGGATATCTTAATTCAATGTGATCAACAGCAGATAAAAGTGAATTTTGAAGGCAATGCCCAAATTAAATTGTATTCTGTCACTGGTCAATTACTTACCTCTAAAAATTGTGAAAATGAATTTACACAACAAGTTAAACCAGGTGTTTATTTACTTCAATTGAACGGGAAATCCCATAAAATAGTAGTTCGTTAAAAAATTGTCTTCAATTTTAAAAAGTTTTTTGTTTTATTCGGTTTTTTCATCGGTTGGAAATTTTGTCCAGCCGATGTTTTTTATTTTTATGAGTGGCAATAAAAAAGCAGTTACTTGAAAACTCACCTGCAAAAACATGTGTTTAAGCAAAGATATTTGTCAATCTAAAGAGAAAGAATTTAATATCGACAACTCCTCTCAAAGAAGCTCTAAAGGATTTAATTTTAGCATTGAAACTTTCAGCAGAAGCATTTGTACTTCTAATGATAAAGAAGTTTAGAATTTCTTGGTTATGTTCATAGACTGTAGCGGCAATAGTATTAAAAGACTTGAATTGGCTTTCAGCCACATTGTTGTACCATTTAGCCAGTGAAAGTCTTGCAGCGGTCTTGATTTTTATTTTCAGGCTTTTGGAAATACTTCGATTTTCATGTAATTTTGCAAAGATAAAACCTGTTACCTGAATATTAAAATCTGTTTTAAAATTTCATCTTTATGAGAAAATATATTTTTCTAAGTGCATTGGCTGTCGTGTTGGTTTCTTGTTCAAGTGTACTTATCACCGGCAGAAAACAGTTGAATTTTGTTCCCGATGCCGAAATTCTTTCCATGAGTAGTCAGAGTTATAAACAATTTATTGATTCTGTCCCTCTGTCAACCAACAAAACCAATACCGCATTAGTGAAAAAAGTTGGTAAAAATATTTCAGCTGCAGTAGAAGAGTATCTGAGAAACAATGGTTTGTCATCCGAAATAAGCAATCTTTCATGGGAATTCAATTTGGTAAAAGATACCTCAAAAAATGCTTTTTGTATGCCCGGAGGAAAGGTTGTGGTGTTTGAGGGAATTTTACCAATCACAAAAAATGAAGACGGGTTGGCTGTAGTTATGGGGCACGAAATTGCTCACGCTATTGCCAAGCACAGCAATGAACGTCTCAGCCAGCAAATGGTAGCCCAATTTGGTGCACAGCTTACCGACCTTTTACTTTCCAATAAATCCGAAATTACCAGAGCCGGTATCAATACGCTCTACGGCATTGGTGTTCAATACGGAGTTATGCTTCCCTATTCGAGAAAGCAGGAATATGAAGCCGATAGGCTTGGGTTGATTTTCTTGGCTATGGCCGGCTATAATCCTCAGGAATCGGTTGCTTTTTGGCAAAGAATGGCTGCTTCTTCTTCGGGGAGTTACATAGAATTTCTGAGTACGCACCCTTCTGACGAAAATAGAATCAAAAAACTGCAGGAGTCCTTGCCTGAAGCCATGAAGTATTACAAAAAATGATTATGAATCCGAAACCTCTTCGCAATGCCGGCGAAATAAATAAATAATTCGTCGGTATTGCTGTGTCATAGGATTTCAGAAAATAATTGTTTTTTGGTTATAGTCAGATATAATGAATGCACTTTTGTGCTGCAGCCTTTTTTTTGAAAGTTTCTAAAAAATTAAAACGTGTATCATGAAAAAAGTTTTTCCTCTATTGTTTCTGTTTTTCTCTTCTTCGTTTCTTAACGCTCAAACTTCCAGTTTACTCAACGGCAATATTATTGGTACCCGTGAATCGGTTGATTACACCACCAATCAAAGTTCAACTACAGTGAACACGATTCGAAATGTTTTCGACAACGATTTCAATACGTTTTTTGCTTCTTACGAGCGCAGTGGAACATGGGTCGGGCTGGATTTGGGAGCCAAACATGTAATTACCAAGATTGGTTATTCACCCAGAATTTCTTACTCAGCTAGAGTACAACTGGCACTAATTGAAGGAGCCAATTCTCCCGACTTTTCCGATGCCGTTCCGTTGTATTTGATTCCCAATGCCGCTGCAGAAAATGTAATGACTTATGCAGACGTCAATTGTTCACGCGGTTTTCGTTATGTGCGCTATGTTTCTCCTTCGGATGTACGTTGTAATTTAGCGGAATTGCAGTTTTATGGCTATGAAAGCGAAGGGACGAACACAAAATTTTATCAGGTAACTAATTTGCCAACTGTTTCCATTCATACAGAAAACAGTCAGGATGTTGTTTCAAAAGATGTTTACTTAAAAGGAATTGTTAATTTTATTTCTGATAATGGCAATACCATCTACACCGACAGTACTTCAATCAAAGGAAGAGGAAACGCCAGTTGGAATTTTCCAAAAAAACCCTACAAATTAAAATTATACAATAAGGTTAATTTATTGGGAATGCCGGCAAAAGCAAAAGAATGGACGCTTATCAATAATTATGGCGACAAAACGCTAATGCGGAATATGTTGGCTTTCAAAGTCAGTAAAATGCTCGACATGCCTTATACTCCTGCAGGGACGTGCGTGGATGTGATTTTGAATGGTGAATACAAAGGAACTTATCAACTTTGTGATCAGATAGAAGTTCAGAAAAACAGGGTAAATATTACCGAAATGGAACCAACAGATATTGCTTTGCCCAATCTTTCGGGAGGTTATTTATTGGAAGTTGATGCTTATGCTTATACTGAAATTTCCTGGTTTAATTCTACCAGAGGTAATCCTGTTACCATTCATTCTCCCGATGATGATGAAATTGTTCCGCAACAGACACAGTATATTACGGACTTTTTTAACACTATGGAACAGGAAGTTTATGGAAGAGACTTTGCAAATGACAATGCTTCTTTCCGAAAACATCTCGATACAAAAACTTTTTTGAAAAATCTTCTTATTGGAGAATTTTGCGGAAATACTGACACGTATTGGAGTACGTACATGTATAAACAGCGGAATAATGACACTTTATATACCGGTCCGATTTGGGATTATGACTTGTCCTTTGAAAACGACAACAGAACCTATCCCATAAATAATCTGACTGATTTTATTTATCGTACAAACGGTTCTGCTGCTGGTAATATGCGCACTTTTGTAGATAATGTACTAGCCAGCAATGCTTCAAAAAGAGAATTGTATAATTATTGGAATGGAGTAAGATCGGAAAAATTGACTCAACAATCAATGATTTCGTTAGTAGATAGTTTAGCAACTTTGCTGGACAGTTCTCAAAAGTTGAATTTTATCCGCTGGCCAATATTGAATACGCTTGTTCATCAAAATCCAGTGATATGGGGCTCTTATCAAAATGAAGTGAACAATGTGAAAAATTATATCAGTGGAAGATTGACGTGGATGGACTCAAAGCTGCTATCTCTGTATCCTGGCCCTCAGGCAACCGAGAATCCGACAATAGGCAAATTATTTGTTGAGCATGACAAGGTACTTATTCAAGGATATGACCATCCGTTGATATATAAAATATTTTCCATTAATGGACAAATTATTAGTATGGGTTCTTTGCCTGCTGGACAAGAAGCTTCGGAATCTTTGCATACAGGAATTTTTGTTGTGCAACTTCAGGACTTGCTGACTAAGGAAAAGAGTAGCCAGAAGGTATTTATTTCAGACAATTGAAAAGTTACCGGAACGCTTTTTTAGAGTTTAGAAAGATATAAAGCAGGTTTATTGAAATTTGTTGGAATGTTATAAAATAAAAAGAGAGTGTTCGTTTTGAACGCTCTCTTGTGTATAGTTATTAAATCTAAATCAAATCTATGGGAGTGAAATTTTTTCTATTCCTTATTGTAACCCCATTTCAAATAAACAGCACCCCATGTAAATCCTGCTCCAAAAGCTGTAAGAATGATATTGTCACCTTTTTTGAATTTCTTCTCTGATTCCCACATACACAAAGGAATGCTGGCAGCAGAAGTGTTTCCGTAACGATTAATGTTAACAATAACTTTATCGTATTCCAATCCCACACGTTGGGCGACGGCGTCGATAATGCGCAAGTTGGCTTGGTGGGGGATTAGCCATGCAATATCGTCTTTTGTAAGGTGATTTCTTTCAAGAATTCTCACTGTAGCATCCGACATATCGGAAACTGCATGTTTGAAAACAAACTGACCTTCCTGATAAATATAGTGCATGCGCTTGTCGACAGTTTCGTGAGAAGCAGGATGAACCGAGCCTCCGGCCTTTAAATTAAGGTGAGTGATGCCAACTCCATCAGTAAACAATATAGAATCTATTATTCCAACTTCTTCTGTTGTTGGTTCCACTAAAACAGCGCCGGCAGCATCTCCAAAAAGCGGAGCAGTTGCTCTGTCTTCGTAATTAGTTATGGATGACATTTTTTCGGCTCCAATAACCAAAATTTTCTTAAATCTTCCGGATTCGATTAAACCAGTAGCAGTGGTTAAACCCACGATAAATCCTGCACAGGCGGCCTGAATATCAAAAGCAACGGCGTTTTTAATTCCAACATTCTGAGTAACCATTGCTGCACACGAGGGAAAAATATAATCAGGCGTTGTTGTTGCGCAAATGACTAAATCGATTTCTTCCGGATTGGCTCCCGACTTTGCCAACAAATCTTCGACAGCTTTGGATGCCATGAAGGATGTTCCAAGTTCTTTGTCCTTTAAAATACGACGTTCCTTGATGCCTACACGAGTGGTAATCCATTCGTCACTGGTATCCATCATGTTGCTCAGTTCTTCATTGGTAAGGACATAATCGGGTACATAACCTCCTACACCGGTGATAACTGCATTTATTTTAGACATATTGAAAATATATTAATAAAAAATCAAGCCCAAAGCAGAATTTCTTCCTCAGGGCCCAATTATTTTATATATTACGATTTTTATAATTTTTCAAAATTTAATGCTTTAATTTAAGCATTAGCCAGCTTTTCGATAGCCAGTTTTCCTCTATAATAACCACATTCGCCACAAACAGTGTGGTAAATATATGTTGCACCACAATTGGAACAAATTGCCAGTGTTGGAAGTTTGGCCTTATCGTGGGTTCTTCTTTTTGCGGTTCTCTGATTCGAGTGTTTTCTCTTAGGATGTGCCATTTTATTTTATTATTTAATTGTCAATATTCTGTAAGTTGTCAAAATCTAAATCGATGAACTGGTTGTGTGTAGAAAAATCGTCTTCTTCCATTTCATCCAGTCCAAGCGTTGTGTCGTCATTTTCTTCATCGTTTCCTTTGGATGAAGGCAAATGTTTTTTGAGCTTGTTTATCATGCTTTTGTCGCATTCACCGGGAGCATGCACATGCTTCACCGGAATGTTTAAAACAATAAATTCGTATAAAAACCAAGCAACATTTATTGCGCCTTCCGCTTCAGGAACAATCACTATATCGTTTTCTTCTGAAAATTTGCTTCCAAATTTTACGTCCAGACTTTCTTTGTAATGTATTTGCTGATTCATGTCTTCCAGACAACGTGTACAAGGCAAGATAACAAAACCGTTGAGGTCGAAATCCAACTTATAAACCGAAGCCTTTTTCTGAACTGTTACTTTTGCTTGAACGCTTCCGCGCTGAACTTCCGGACTGTCAATTTTTTTGAAGTAAACATCATCCAAATCAAATTCATAAATGCGTTTCTCGTTGGTAATGTCCTTCAGTACAATGTTGTAAAGTTCAAATTTCGACATGATGCATAAAACTTTAAAAAGCGGTACAAAGGTATAAAATTCTATGCTATTTTGAAATATTTTCCGGTTATTTTATCAAATTTATAGGCACTTACTTCATCTAAACCATATCTGTTGCTTTTTTCAGGCTTTCAGCACGATTCGGAAAGTGGTTCCTTTATTAATTTCCGATTGCTTGACAAAAATTTTACCCTTGTGATATTCTTCCACTATTCTTTTAGCCAGTGAAAGTCCCAGTCCCCAACCTCTTTGCTTGGTGGTAAATCCTGCGGTAAACACCGCTTTGAATTTCCCTTTATCGATACCTTTGCCTGTATCTTTTATGTCGATAAGGTATTCGTCGGATTTTTTCTGAACGAAAATGTCGATAAAACCACTGCCATTCATGGCATCAATGGCATTCTTGCACAGATTTTCAATCACCCATTCAAAAAGTGGAACGTTCAGGCGAATCATGTCCTGCCCGGAAGTCTCGAAATGACATTTTATCAATACTTTTTGCGAAGAACGTTGACTTATGTACTGAACGGCATTTGATACCGTTTCATTCAATTTTACCGGTTGCAAATCAGGTGTTGAGCCGATTTTGGAAAACCTTTCGGCAATAATTCGCAATCGGTTAACATCTTTTTCCATTTCGTCGAACAGTTTATCTTCGTGCCGGCTTTTCAGCAAGTCGAGCCATGCCAGCAATGAAGAAATGGGAGTTCCGAGTTGATGGGCGGTTTCTTTGGATAACCCCACCCAAACCTGATTTTGCTCAGCTTTTTTTGTTCCTGAAAAAGCAAGATAACCTATCAGTAAAAATATAAAAATGACTCCGAGCTGAATGTAGGGAAAATATTTTAACTGTTTGAGCAACAGCGAATCATCGTAGTAAATGTGTTGAAGAGTATTGTCGATTCTGACTTCAATATGCGAATTTTTCCTTTTCAATCGTTCTATTTCTTTCCGGTAAAATTTATCGACACCCGATGATGGTTCTTTGACGTTCAGGGAAGAAATCAACTTGTCGTTTTCGTCGGTCATAATAACGGGAATCGTTGTATTGCCGGCAATGATTTCCGAAAAAAAATTAATATCGGTATTTTCGCCGGCCAAAATAACCTGTCGCATGGCACCGGCCCAAATTTCCATTTTTTTGTGTTCTTCCACCGCCAGCTGTCGTGTGAGTCGGTTGGTAAAGAAAATGGAAGCAATCACAATCAATGCGGCAGCCACTATGAATATAAGCCTAAGGCGATGGCTTAACTGGTATATTTTGTTAAAAGAGAACATAAATAATGTAATTTCTGATGATAGCGGGTTCAAATTTACGTGATATTTCCCAAATTACACACAGTTGCAGCAAAACAGTTCTCAAAATAGTACAGGATACTTTCCTTTTGTGTCATGGAAACGGTAAAAATTCCGGAAAAAGCTGAGATTTTTTATTATGATGGAAATTTTAAAATAAAAAATTTTCCGATTTTGTTTGTTTGTTGTTAATTATTAAATTTAAACTTGTAATTTTGTATTTGTTCAATTCTCTACACGCCAAAATATTATGAAACATTTCACAGCTTTTTTTACAGTTTTTTTTCTATGTTCAGGTTATCTTTGTCGAGCAAACAATGGCTGTAAAAATCAATTGCTTACCGATTCCCTTTTAATAGCTTCCGATCAGCTTGGGCTTAATTTAACAGATTCCATTCCGCAAAGAAATCTGAATGAAGTGAATGTGTATGGAATATCTTCCAGCCGGCTGGCTTTTCCGTTGGTTATGGTTGATAAAAATACATTACAAAATTACTCATTTACTACTCCCGCCGATGCGTTGCAAAGAGAAACCGGTATTTTCATGTCCCGCGATGGAATTTGGGCTACTTCGGTTAATATCAGAGGTTTGTCCGAGCAAAGACTTCTTTTTCTGGTAGACGAAGATCGATTGCTTACCGCAACCGATATTGCGGCAGCATTGTCTACTGTGGATATGAATGCTTTGGAAAGGATAGAAGTGATCAAAGGAGCCGGCTCTGTTTTATACGGCACGGGAGCTATGGGTGGAGTGGTGAATTTCGTTCCCGAACGTCCTTCTTATACTTCTTTTTTGGAAAGTCACGGGAATGTTAATTCGTCCTACAATTCTGCCAATCAACTTTGGAGCAACCACGCAAAAGTGCAGTTAACGAATCGCCAGTGGTATTTGTCGTTGAACGGAAGTTATCGTACTGCACAAAATATGCGTACTCCAAGAGGGGAATTGCGCAATAGTCAGTTTAACGATGCTTCATGGGGGCTGCAAGCCGGCATGTCGTCGGTTGCCAATCAGGAATTATTGGTTAATTATCAGCATTTTAAAGCATGGAATGTCGGATTGCCCGGTGGTAGTGCTTTCCCGCCGACGGCAACAGTTCGATACAAAAATGTACAACACAATCATTTTAGTGCCGAATACATATTCTCAGAACTGACCGATTATTTAAAACGCCTCAGCCTAAAAGCTTATACACAAAATATCAGCAGAGACGTAGAAAATATTGTCAGTACATCTACAGCGATTTTTCCTTCCAGCAATAATAATACTTCAGGCATTAAAGCTGTAGGCGATTGGGAATTTACTGCATACAACAAACTGATGTTGGGTGCCGAAGCATGGATGAGGGATGCCAAAACCTCCCGTATCAGAAAAGTTGATGCAGCAGGGCAGGTAAATGTATTTGGTGAACAACCAACGCCCAATGCACAAGTGCAGGACGCAGGAATCTTTGCTCAATACAGTTGGGAATTTTCGCCCCATTACTGGATGTTGGATGCCGGAATAAGGTTGGATTATTTGAAAACCACCAACGACAGCGCTTTCCAGCCGGTGTACAAATATTCTTATTTTCCCGAAAATCCATCTATGCGAATTTATGAAGATATTCCCAGAAGTTTGCTTTTCAAAGCCGATGAAAAAAATGAATTTTCCTATTCTGCCCATATTGATCTGATTTATCATCCCACACGTCGTCAAAAGTTGGCACTTTCCGTTTCCAATTCCTATAGGGCCCCTTCTTTGGAAGAATTGTTCAAATATATCGATCAAGCTGGAACCTTGCGTGTTGGGAATCCTGACCTAAAGCCCGAAAAAGGTTTTTTTTCAAACTTCAGCTATACTTTGTCGGAAGATCATTTTTATATAAAAACCGATCTTTTTGCCAACTATCTCTTTGATTTAATTGCCGAGCAGCATGGAACTTACACTTATCAGGACGAGAAGGGAAAAGTTACGCAAAGAGAGGCACTGATCAATACAAATATCGACAAGGCACTCTTTTTAGGAGGAGAAATTGAACTGCAATGGAAAATAAATCCTGTATTTTCCGTGTTGACTAATTTGTCCTACACACAGGGAAGAAATATTGACAAGGATACTTTTCTTCCACAAATACCACCTATGCATGGATTGTTTTCAGTGAACTATCATCAAAAAGAACTTTTTGATGCCTCAGTTTCAGCTTTGTGGGCAGCAAAACAAGGAGAAGTTGCTCCGGGTGAAAATCCGACGAATGGCCATTTAATTTTTAATGCCGATTTACATACAGAAAAATTCAGAATCAACAGAAATTATCTTCGTTTTTTTGCCGGTGCAGAGAATATTTTTGATAAAGCTTACTACAATCATCTTTCCACAACACGTGGAGTGCTACGTCTGGAACCGGGAAGAAATATCTATGTAAAGGCCGAATTGGGTTGGTAAAAGACATTATTTCACAGAAAAATAGATAAAAGAGGAGTAAAAAAATCATCGAAAGCTGACTTTTTACTCCTCTTGTTTGAATTTTAATTTTGGTCTATATTATTTTCGAAAATCAGAGAAAAGGTTTTCTTTGCCTTTCATCAGTTCAAAAAAATACTCTATTAAAACTTCACTTCAGGAGCTTTTTCGCTTCCTTCCTGTGCTTCAAAATATGGTTTTTTCTCGAAACCGAACATTGCTGCTATGAGGGAAGTTGGAAAACGTCGAATGGTAGCATTATAGTTTTGTGCCATTTCGTTAAAACGATTACGTTCCACAGCAATTCGATTTTCTGTTCCTTCCAGTTGTGCCTGCAATTCTATGAAATTCTGATTGGCTTTCAAATCAGGATAATTTTCGGTAATCATCAGCAATCTTCCCAATGCGCTGCTCAATTCTCCCTGAGCAGCCTGAAATTCCTGCAGTTTTTCCGGCGTAAGCGAGGCTGGATCCACAGTAATTTGAGTGGCTTTGGCACGAGCTGCCGTTACGGCTTCCAAAGTTTGACTTTCGTGTGCAGCATACCCTTTTACGGTAGCTACCAGATTTGGAATTAAATCGGCACGTCGTTGATATTGATTTTCAACATTTCCCCATTGGCTCGAAACAGCTTCTTCTGCCGAAACCAATTTGTTGTAACGGGAAACTCCCCATAAAAAAAACAGTGCCAGAGCGGCGATAACAATGATAATGGTGTTTTTTTTCATAATTTTTTTATTTAGAAAATGTGTAATTCATTGAAAAAAGTGTTTTAGTAAGATTGATTAAAATAGAAATTGTTAGAGTTTTTGAAATTGAAGAATTTAAAAATGTCTTATTTTACCAACCGCTGGTTGCGCCTCCGCCTCCCGACATGCCGCCACCAAAACTTCCACCACCAAAACCTCCGCTTCCACTGAAAATACTGCCGGCAGCAGCTCCTCCGATAAAGGTACTGTTGGCTCGGGTAAGTCGCGGAATACGCCGGTTTTTGTTTTCTTCGTAGCCGCAAAATTCACAACGATAGGTAAGCCTTTCTGTTCCGGCATTGAAATAGGTAGGGGCCATAGTGAGTTTTTTGTCTTTCAGAATAAAAGCTTTGGTTCCACATTTTGGACATTCCGAGTAAGCGCTGGGCCTATCGATAGTAAAAATGGCTTCATTTTTACAATTGTCGCAAACAAATACATCGTAATCGACAGCATGAAGTTGTTCTTCAAATTGTTGGGAAAGTTTCAGGTAAACATCTTCTTCTTTTTCCGGAACAAAGTGCATTTGTCCCCCACAAATACTGCAGGGAAAAGGTTCTTTTCTGATTTTTTGAAGCCTGTAATTGGCATATATCAGTGGAGGAATTGTCATGAAAGGAAGAGGAAGGAGCAAAAGCAGATAAATAGCTTGCGATAAGACAAGAATAGCGATAAATGCGGCAATAGGTAAAAATATTGCCATAACGCTGACAATGCCGTTTCTTTCATTTTTTGCGGCAATGTAGCGTGCCATATTACTGTTGAGTCGCGGATTTTTCTTCACCTTATCCATAGCGTTCCCCATCCACAACCAAGTTAATACCAACCATATAAGATAAAAACCCAATGCAAGCGGCAAAATTTCTTTCCAATTTACCGGAGCTGTTTTTTCAACTTGAACGGGTTCTTTCAAAATAGTGGCATAGATACGTTGAACGCCGGCCAGTATGCCTGCATCATAATTTCCCTTTTTAAATTCGGGAATCATGCTTTCAATTTGAATACGTTTACAGATAGCATCAGGAAGAATCCCTTCCAGTCCATAACCGACTTCAAAAGTAACTTTTCGTTGATCCATTACGAAAAGTACGAGTAAACCGTTGTCTTCCTTTTCTTTTCCTATTTTCCAAGAATTGAAGAGTTGCTCGGCAAATGATTTAATATCTTCATTGCCAATAGAATTGACTAAAACGATTGCAACTTCGGCACCTGTCTTTTTTTCTAATGAATCGAGTAAATTGTTGATTTGACTTTCAGTTTCGGGGTTCAAAATACCATCAGGATTAATGACAAAGGCAAATCGATTCAGTTTTTCTGGATTGGGAACCGTTTCAACGGTGTAGGTTTGACTCCAAACAGAACATATTGAAAGGCTTGTCAGCAATAGAATGAAAATTTTTTTCATTTCCCGATTTCTGGAATAAATTTGTGTTTCAATAATAGGAAGAAACGAGGGTTACCTCATAAATCAATGCAGAATATGGGGGAATTGTTGAACCTGAACCATCTTTTCCATAAGCAAGTGAACTGGGAATGTAAAAAATGAAAGTTGAACCATCCCTCATTTTGGTAATTCCTTCTTGCCAACCACTGATGGAACTCGAAAGATAGTAGTCGTACGTTCCTTCTTCGAACAATGTTCCATCAATTAAATATCCTTTGTAGTTTGCCGTTATCCAACTGCTTGCATTTGGCTTTCTGCCAACGCTCTGATGAATGATTTGGTAGCAAAGTCCGCTGGATGTAACCACAAATCCCGAATCGGATTGATGTTTCAACATCCACTGGTCGTTCACGATTTTCCAATCTTCATAATTATCTTCTTTACATCCTGCGAAAGAAAAAATCAGTAAGGTCGAAATAAAAAGAAAGAAACTCTTTGGTTTCATAAGTCGATTATTTTTACGTTTATTGGTCAGAGAAATTCCATACAACATGTTTTTTAACAAAATGTTTTATATTTTTCCTGCTTGTAGGTATTTGATAATGAATAAATTAAATTATTTGTTGTTTTTTCTGTATAGCTGTGAAAACGATTTCTTTGCAAATTTCGGAACAGTTCTTTCGGGTCCCCATCCCCAAAAATTTAAGGGATAAAATGCTGAATTTTTCATTCCCGCAGGGAAAAAGTCAAATCCTTTTCGTTTCGAGGCAATCAAACGAAATCCTTTCATTGCTGCGGTCTCAAGCGCCGATGAAAGATGTTGGTCTACCGCTTTTCTCCTGTTTGCCAACAAAATGTCCGGAAGCGGAATTTTTACCGGGCAAACTTCTGCACATTTTCCACAAAGTGTTGAAGCATAGCTCAGGTGATAAAAATCGCGAAACCCCTTTAAAAACGGCGAAATCGCCGAGCCAATCGGCCCACTGTAAGTGGTGTTGTACGTGTAACCGCCAATGGTTCTGTACACCGGACAGCCATTCAGACAAGCGCCGCAGCGAATACATGCCAATGATTGATAAGCCTCTTCGTCTGCAAAAATACCAATTCTCCCATTATCGAGCAAAATTACATACATTTTTTCAGGGCCATCTGTTTCTCCCGTTTGACGCGGGCCTGTAAAAATCGTATTGTAGGCCGTCATTTGTTGACCCGTACCATGAACGGCAAGCAACGGATAAAAAAGCCCCAATTGTTCCATCTTCGGAATTATTTTTTCGATGCCGGCAAAAACAATGTGAATTTTAGGGAAAGAAGTACTCATTAAGGCATTACCTTCATTTTCTGTAACGGAAATTCCACCCATATCGGCAATGAGAAAATTTGCGCCGGTAACTCCTATCTCGGCTTGGGTGAATTTTTTTCGGAGCAGACGACGAACGAAATCCGATAATTGTTCTGGAGTACTATCGGGCGGGGTGTCGAATTTCTCGTGAAACAAATCGGCAATTTCAGTTTTTGATTTGTGCATGGCAGGTGTAACGATATGATAAGGCTTTTCTCCTGCCGTTTGAACAATAAATTCACCCAAATCCGTTTCTACCGATTCACAACCCAATTTTGCTGCAGCAGCATTCAGTTCGATTTCTTCCGTAGTCATCGATTTGCTTTTCACCAGCAGGCGGGCATCGTTTTCAACCAGAATTTTTTCCACATAAGCGATTGCTTCTTCGCTGTTGCGTGCCCAAAGAACTTCGGCGCCATGAGAAGAAATGTTTTTTTCAAACTGCAACAGGTATTCGTCGAGATGCGAAAGAACTTCATGTTTTATCGCAGTAGCCTGGTTTTTGGCGGCTTCTACATCTTTGTAGCGTTTCATGCCTGTTTCCACAGCCAAGTCATAACGCGACATGTTGAAGTCGATTTTTTTTCGATGAACTTCATCAAAAGCAATTTTAGAGGCATCGAAATGGAATTTTCTGGCTGGTTTCATGACAATAATTTGAGAACCGGTTACTTTTTGATCTCAAAAGTGAAACTTCCAATTCTGAAACCATCCACAAAAAAATCGGCACGATATGTTCCTACTTGAAGAATTTCATCTACTTTCCAATAAATTACGTCGCTCAATGCTTCACCGGCATATTCAAAATCTTTTTTTGCCGAATAGGCAATATATTTGTTTTCGTAGAGAAAAACGTCATCTGGATCTTTTGTCATTACTTCACCATCGGGCCTAGTCAGACGCAAATAAAGCGTTTTCATTCCCGGCGGACAGGTAATGTTCTTTTGAATGGTATAATTAAACTGTAAAGTGGTTATTTGTGAATATCTGCCTGTTTTCCGATTTTTGCTATTCAAAGGGGTCATGCTGAAATTTGATGTTTCCAGCATTGAAGCACGAGTTACCACTTCTGTCAGATTTTCTTTTTCTTTGGATAACTGTTTCACTGTTTCGCTAGCAGCTTCGTATTTACGTTTCACTTCCACGTTTTCTACGCGTAATACTTTGTTGGCTGCACTCAACGAATCGATTTGATGAACATACTGGGCCATCACTGTCCGCAAAGTGGCCAATTCATTTCTTAATTCCGCAATTTTTCTGGCGTTGGTTGCTTTTGTTATTCTAAGCTCCTGTAAAAGTTGCTGTACTTTCATTTTTTCGTTCTGAAGCAGTTGTACCAACGAATCATTCCGAATGGTTGAGGAATAAGTGTCGTATTCCAATGCAAGGTCTGAATAATCTTTTTCCAGCTGTTCCTTTTCAAAATTCATCATTTCCACTACTTCAGACATTTCAGCATCTTTTTGTTTGTTCTTTTGTACGAAAAAAATTACTGTACCGATTAACAGCAAAACGACAACCGACAGTACGATAAGTATCAAATTATTCTTCTTCATTCAGATAGACATAATTAAGTTGTTAAATGATAGAAATTATATAAATGAAATAAACTTATAAAAATGGCAAAACTTTTTCCAGATGTATTCCTCTGGAACCCTTAATAAGGATATTTTGTCCTTGCAACGGGCTTGATTCCAAATATTTTATTAAATCTTCCACGTTTTGAAAAGTCCGATAGTTGCCGCTGACCTTTTGAAACTGAGATCCGACGAGCAAAACGTTTTTAAAATCATTTTGTTGAAGAAGTCGAATAATATTCCGATGTTCTTCTTCGCTTTGTTTGCCGAGCTCGAGCATATCGCCAATAATCAGTGTTTTAGGTTCTCCGTCCATCCGAGCAAAATTTTGTATGGCAGCGCTCATGCTCGAAGGATTTGCGTTGTAAGCATCCACAATCAGTTTGTTTTTTTGCGTGATGGTCAGTTGCGACCGATTATTCTGTGGAATATAATTTTCAATGCCTCGTTGTATGGCATTGTTTTCTACACCAAAGAATGAACCTACAGCAATGGCAGCCAAAATATTTTCAGCGTTGTATGCGCCAATCAATCGGGTTTCAACAACAAAAGTGCCTTCGGGTGTACGACAATTCATTTTAAGAAAAACGGAATTTTCCAAAATTTCTCCCGAAATTGCAGCCGGCTCTTTATTGGGAATATTCAAACCATATTCAATAATTCTCTCACTCGTCGAAAAACCTGCACTGAAAGCCATCTCACGGAGGAAATTATTATTTTTGTCGATAAAAATTTTTTTGCCATGTCGAAAAACATAGTCATACAATTCGCCTTTTGTGCGCATGACGCCTTCAAAGGACCCAAAACCTTCCAAGTGTGCTTTTCCGACATTCGTTATCAGCCCATAATTCGGAGCCGCAATTTGGCATAATTGATCAATCTCACCGGGATGATTCGCTCCCATTTCAATAACTGCCAACTGATATTCGGGCTTCAATTGCAATAAAGTCAATGGCACACCGATATGATTGTTCAGATTTCCCTGCGTAGAAAGGATATTGAACTTTTCTCTCAACACTGTGGTAATAAGCTCTTTTGTAGTGGTTTTCCCGTTTGTGCCGGTTATTCCCAGAACGGGAATATCCATTTGTTGACGGTGAAAGTGTGCCAGTTGCTGAAGTGTTTTCAGTACATCATTTACCAATATAAAACGATTGTCAACAGCATATTCTTTTTCGTCAACCACAGCGAAAGCACAACCTTTTTCCAACGCTGAAAGAGCAAAAGCATTGGCATCGAAATTTTCACCTTTCAATGCGAAAAAAAGAGAATTTTCCGGACAGTTTCTGCTATCGGTAGTAATAATAGGGTGTTGTAGAAATATATCGTATAATTGCATGAAGTCAAATAAAAATTTTTTAGGCTAATTCATCACAAAAATAGTGATAATCCTCTGAATGAATGGAAACATTCAAATCATTTTAACAAAAAAAGGCCAAACACATTCATAGAGTTAAGCCTTTTTATAGAATGTTGAAAATTTATTTTTCTCGCAGTTTAGAGATCAAATCCTATTGAAGCCTTGAATTCGTCGCGAGTCAAAGTGTAGTTTTCGCTGTTGTTGGTGTCCAGCAATCCCCAGTCGTAGCCCACTCGAAGTTGAACGCCATTAACTTTTATACCGGCTCCTACACCCATTTGAATATCAAAACGCGATTGCCGGCTGTTGCCTTCGTAGTCAGTTTTGTAATAATCAATTGTTGTTTCTATCGTACCTAAACTACTGGTAACCTTTCCTGTCGATTTTTTGCTGATACCGATATTGAAACTTGGTCCTCCGAAAATAAATACCCCGACATTATTGCCGGCAGGAACGGTAAACGCCAATCGAACCGGAATATCTATCGAATGGAAGGTAGTGGAGATTTTGGTATCGACCAACGAATTTTCGTAGGTTTTGCTGCTGGTTAGAAAATTGTAAAACAATCCATATTGTAAACTCAGTGGCCCTTGAATTTGCAATTCGGCTGTGGGCCCAATATGAAATCCATTTAATGTGTTGAGCGTATCGCCTTCTCCTACAAAAGTAGAAGAATTTCCATAACCGGCTTCCAATCCGAAACTTTGCGCATTGAGCGTAACAGCAGCAAACAAAATGATTGTGGTAACAAAAAACTTAACTCTTTTCATACTTTTTGATTTTATGTTGATAACTGAATTTTAGTCAAGAACCAAAAACAAAAAATATACCAACGTGTAATAAAGAAGTTTTTACAAGTAAAAAAGCTGATTTTAAATTCAACCTAATTTATTTGCAAACAGCAGATTAACTAAAATTCGTAACCTAAGGAAACAAACCACCCACTTTGGTGAAGACTTGCAGTTTTGGATTTGTACAAATCGAGCAATCCAAAATCGTAACCACTCTTTAAACGATATTTTCTCCACTGAATACCGCCTCCGGCTCCCAGTTGAATATTCAACCTTCTCAATACGTTATCGTTATACAATTCTGAACGGGTAGTATCGTTAGGAATGGTAACGTGTTGAAATTCCTGAACAAGTTCTGCGATTTTGGTAGTTAACGTTGAAACGGTTTTTTGGGGTTGATATAATCCGATATTAAAATTAGGTCCGGCGTAAGCAAACAATTTTACCTTTTTTATGCTCAAGGTGTAGTTAAGTCTGACCGGAATATCCAATGAATGTGAGTATGTGGTATAGCGAACATACGTATCGTGTGGAAAAAGCTGTTCCTTGAAGGAATATAGAAATGAATAATAGCCACCTACAGAATAACTGAAATTGTTTTTCAGGGCAAAGTCGGATGATACTCCCACTTGTGCACCATCAAAATAAGTGGAACTTAACCCTGAACCACTGCGCACCTGATTCAAATAGCCTGCTTCGATTCTGTATGTCTGGGCGGAAAGAGGAAGATAAAAATACAATATCCCGGTCAAAATAAATACGAGTTTTAAAGACTTTTTCATGTATATGCAATTGTAAAAAGTTTTCTGAGGCAAAGATAAGTCTTTTTATTTTAAAGAGAAACAAGCCCTAAAGTGAAAACTAATGAAGTTATGCTTTATCTTGTTAACGCCATTTTCTGTATTACTTACGGGGATGATTGATTTCCACCTTTTTGGTTTTCTCCATAATTTTATTTCTTTGTTCGACAGCAGCTACTACATTTTCAGCCAGTTGTCGGAAAGAAACCGATAAAATGCTGTCTTCTTCCGCTGCAATCGGTTTCCCGGCATCGCCCGATTCCCGAATGCTTTGTACTATCGGAATTTGTCCGAGCAACGGGATGTTGAATTCTTCAGCCAGTCGTTTTCCTCCTTCTTTTCCGAAAATATAGTATTTGTTTTCCGGAAGTTCTGCAGGCGTGAACCATGCCATATTTTCTACCAAGCCAAGTACCGGAACGTTCACTTTTTCGTTGGTAAACATATTGATGCCTTTTCTGGCGTCGGCCAAAGCTACCTCTTGTGGCGTTGTTACCACAATTGCGCCCGTAATGCCCATTGTTTGTACCAGTGTGAGGTGAATGTCGCCGGTTCCGGGCGGCAAATCCATGATAAAATAATCCAGCTCGCCCCAATGTGCGTCGGTGATCAGCTGTTTGAGGGCATTACTTGCCATTGAACCACGCCATACCAAAGCATTGTCGGGATCGACAAAAAAGCCGATGGACAGAAGTTTAATGCCGTATTTTTCGATAGGAACAATCAGTTCTTTCCCGTCAACTTCTTCCAAAAAAGGCCGTGCATCTTCCAATCCAAACATTTTGGGAACGGAAGGCCCGTGAATATCGGCATCGAGAAGTCCAACCCTGTATCCGAGCGAAGCAAGCGCTACGGCAAGATTTGCAGCAATGGTAGATTTTCCCACACCTCCCTTGCCTGAAAAAACGGCAATAATATTACTTACTCCCGGAAGAATGGAGTTTTCTTTGGCTGTCGGAATTTCTTTTTTGAAAACTGCTGTTATGTTCCCTTTTATGTCCACTTCTTTTCCCACATAAGTCAACACAGCTTGTTCAGCTGCTTTAACAAGCGATTTTACAAACGGATCGTTAGGCTTTTCAAAAATCAGTGAGAAGCTCACTTTGTTTCCTTCAATGCGGATATTATCCTGCACCATACCCAAAGATACAATATCCTGACCTTTGCCCGGATAACGTACGTGTGAAAGGGCTTCCAGAATTAATTTAGGATATAGATTCATTATTTTAATGTTCTAAAATTTTTAATTTTTAGTTGTTTCTTGTTTTGGCCTTCTTCCAAAACTTTTATATTGATCGTGCTCGATTTCTACTTCAGGTTCGAGAATTTCGATTCTTTTTTCGAGTTTGAATTCGATATATTTTATGGGGATTCCTCTTTCGATCCACTGTAGTTCATAAAAGGTTTTGATGCTGAGTATAGGATGATCACTGGCAATTTCATATAAATTGTCGGTTGAAAATTCTACGGGGAAATGGTTCAATTTTACCAGTTCCATCGTATAGGTAAACAAAAAATTGCTGTCAGTTTTCAAATGAATCAAAGCATTTTCGACAGTGAAACGGCTATACAGTTTCAGAAATCCGGATGAAGTAAGTCTTTTGGTGATTTTTTTCATTTGTGGATCGGGGAAAGTCAACCATATTTCGCTGACTTCATTCTCTCCAAAAAAGTAATGGAGCATTTCAATGCGTGTACGCAAAAAAGCTACATTTGGGATTTTCTTTTCAAACGAATATTTAGCTCCCGTCCACATACGTGCTCCCTTTATATCGACGCCAATAAAGTTTTTTTCAGGAAAAATTTCGGCCATGCCGACGGTATATTCTCCTTTACCACATCCCAATTCGACAACAATGGGATTTGAATTGCCAAAAAATTTCTCGTTCCATTTCCCCTGCATTTCGAAATTTGAATCCTCGCTCCTCACAATTTTGGCAGGAAACTGAAAAACATGTGGAAAAGTTTCCATTTCGGCAAATTTTGCCAGTTTGTTTTTACTCACGGTACCGAAATTTCTTGTTACTTGACTTTTTCGATTTTAATACCCACATCGTTAATGCCGGCAAGGATGGAATCTCGCATCCCTTGAATAATTTGGTATCGATAAATTCCGGCACGAGGAAAACTAACTTTTTGACGATAAAGAATCGGCATTTCATAAACGGAACCAACTCCCGACCCGAGCCATTTTCCACGCTGATCGGCAAGATAGCATTCAATGGTGTCTTTTTGCAAGGTGTCCATCAAAGGAGTAGCTTGACGAAGGAAAAACCAAAGATTCTGATACGGATATTCGCCTCGATGACGGATATTGACGTAAACATTATAAAGAGAGGTTGTGTCAGTAATGGGTACATCGAAAGTCAGCACCGAATCTT
>Ga0208825_1001223_pt1 | contig 20339 bp, 18 predicted proteins | sample AD_UKC113_MetaG_FD_184450 | JGI IMG/M metagenome (GOLD analysis project Ga0208825, IMG submission 184450) | Active sludge microbial communities of municipal wastewater-treating anaerobic digesters from Hong Kong - AD_UKC113_MetaG (SPAdes)... | ecosystem: Engineered > Bioreactor > Anaerobic >...
TGTGAAAAAACAATCAATAAAGTCAGTTGCCAGTTTTGCAGTGGTACTGATGGTCTTAAGTATTATTCCTTCTGGTGCTCTTGCTTCAGAAAACGGGACCTGTGCAAATCAAACAAATTCAACAGATGACGGATTTGGAAAGATGATACCAGGAGGCATGAGACATGGGGGAGCAGGGCACTATGGGATGCATGGTATGGTCTGTCCTGCTGAAAACATAACCGAAGAAAATTTCACAGAAATTCAGGCCAATATCCTGGATTCAATTAGCGAAAAGATTGCTGAACTTCAAAATATGTACAGTAATGTAAGTGAGGCTTCAACTGCTGAAGAATTGAATGAAGTATTACTTGCAGAAAGGCAGGCAAAAGCTGAAGGGAGGGTCCCATGTGAAAATGGCAGATTCCCAGGTAAAATGTGCTTCCCCTGCTTCTTTGAAGTCGAGAACGTAACTGATGATAACTTTACTGAGGTCCAGGCTGAAATAGTTGATTCCATCGGAAATATGACTGAGGTGCTCAACGAGAAGCTGGAAAACACAACTGATGAAAACATGACTTCTATGCTCAATGAACAGATAATTGAGCTTGAAGAATTGTCCGCTGACGTAAGTGAAACTTCCAGCGCAGCTGAACTGAAAGAAGTCATATTAACTTATATGAAAACTCAGGCTGTTGAATCCATAGAAAAAGAAATTGAACACATTGAGGCCAGAGTAAGCGAGAGTGAAAACTCCACCGACGATACTGATGAGAATCTTACGGAACTCAATGATAAAATTACAGAACTTAATGCTTTGATAGAAGATATCAACGCAGCGGAGTCGTTTGACGATCTCAAAGAAATAATGTCCTCTGAAATGAAATCTGAAAAAGGCCCCCTGCAGGAAGGAAAGAGGGCTATGCAGCAGCAGGGAGGCTGCGGCAAGATGCCGGCATGTCCTGGAATTCAGCAGAAAAACAATAAAGAGGCCTGAATTCTCCCTATAACCGATTAAAAGCTCTTAATTGAGATCCAATCTAAGAAACCCAAAAAAATCTACGTTAGGAGATAGTTAGTTACATAATTCATACCAGGAGCAGATTAATCCACAAATAAATCGAAAAGACTTCCTGAAGAAAGCCCCTCTAAGTACACAACAAATAATGCCGGAATACGATATAAGGGAGATAATTCATCTCCACTTTTTCTGGCATCGTTGCCTTCAGGATTCTTTCATGGATTTTTCCTGGTTTGTTTCTATAACATCTTACGAAGTTTAATCCATGTTCGAATATCCATTTGAGGTCATATACATGAAACTTTTTGATCTGGATAAATTCTTTAATCAGAAAAAAATTTCCATATTTTGTGTGTTACTGATAATGTTCAGTATAGTTCCAAATTGTGCACTTGCCGGGGAGGAAAACACACAGCCTTCATTACCTGAGGAAGATTTTGAGACTATGCAGAGCAGAATGGTCGAGTCCGTTGAAAGGATGATAGAAGCTCTTGAGAACTCCACCGAAGATCTTGATGCTGATACCCTTTCATCGGCTGAAGAGATGATAAGCGAGCTTACATCGATCAAAGAAGAAATTTCCGCAGCTGAAACGGAAACCGATCTCCAGACAATAAGGGAAGAGCTTGATGCCCTGCTCGAAGAGGCTCCTGAAGAATTGAAGAGTATTTCTGGATTTGGCATGGGCCCAGGTCCAGGACAGGGTCAGAACAGAAGTCAGGCCCCTCTTCAGGGTTCCGGAAATATGTCTGAAGGGCGCCCCGAAATTCCCGAGCAAGCCAATCAAAGGGATAAAAACGCAATGGGTGAAAACTCAAGTGTGGAAAAACAGGGAATGCCCGAGCAGACTCCTGCTGAGCAGGAAAATACAGGTTCTGCAGAAGGTGCTGATAAAGACACATCCTCCGAAACCGGTTTCTTTGGAAAGCTCATTAACAGCCTGAAAGCCCTGTTCAGCTAATCCGAAACACTACCAGGTCTTGAATGAAGCTCAGGAAGCAAACAGGAAGGGTTTATCTTTTCCTTTTTTCAACCATTTTTTACTGACTATTTTGAAATGTGAACAATTGTCTTTGCAATTTTTCTTGAAATCTTATTCATAACAGCACCATATACGGAAGATAATAATGGACGATCATCTCATATCTCGGAATATAGCATCTCTGTTACTGATCACCAGCATAATTCTACTCATTACACTCTCCGGCTGTGGATGTTTATCCGAATCCAACATTTCAGAGAGTTCCGATTCCGTCGGGGCGACTAACGGGGCGTATGCACAGAGTGGAGGAACTTCAGCCCAGTCAAATCAGACAATTGTTGCATCAAACAGTGATGAGAGCAGTATAAAAGTTACTGATGCAGGAACTTTTACTCTGTCAGATTCAGTAATAACAAAGACCGGAGAAACTTCATCTAATGAAAATAGTGACTTTTACGGCCTTAATGCCGCAGTGCTTGCAGAATCAGGCAGTACAATAAAGTTAACTAACTGTACGGTAAACACAGGTGCCAATGGTGCCAATGGTGTTTTTGCGACAGGTTCAGGGTCTTCTGTTGTTCTGTCTGATGTAGTTATCAAAACCACAGCAGACGGTTCAAGGGGCGTCGACGCGACTATGTCCGGCAGCATAACCTGCACTGATGTGAATATCACCACCGAAGGGCAGCATTGTGCAGCAATTGCAACAGACCGCGGCAGCGGGAATGTAACCGTTACAGGCGGAACCATGACCACATCAGGGGAAGGCTCTCCTGGTATTTACTCAACAGGAAATATAAAGGTCTCAGACTCCGTAATTACAGCTACCGGGTCAGAAGCTGCCGTAATAGAAGGAAAGAACTCCATATCCATTACGGATGTTACTCTATCGGGTGCGAAAAAATGCGGAGCAATGCTGTATCAGAGCTTCTCTGGAGATGCCAAGGTGGGTACCAGCATCTTTACTATGAACGGCGGATCGCTTACGGCAGCAGCAGGTCCTCTGTTTTATATCACGAACACAAACTCAATAATAGAGTTAAATGGTGCGGATTTAACCGCCATATCAGGCACTCTTTTAACAGCCAGTGCTGACAGGTGGGGCAATAAGGGATCAAATGGCGGTGCTGTGACCTTTAAGGCAGAGAATGAAAACCTGGTCGGCAACATTACCTGTGATAATATCAGCTCGGTCGCGTTGATACTTCAGAACAGCACCAGCCTGACAGGGTCTATAAATGCAGAAAACACAGCAAACTCGATGTCCCTTGCTCTGGACTCTACGAGTGAATGGAATGTAACCGGAAATTCTTGTCTAACGAGCCTGGCAGACGAGGATTCCACACTGGCTAATATTAAAGACAATGGATATACTGTCTACTATGATGCGGAAGACAGTAAAAATAGCTGGCTTGAGGGTGAAACCTATACTCTGACTGACGGGGGTAAATTAACCCCTGTTACAGTCTCTAAGTAATACATGACAGTCTCTAAATAATGCTTGATATTGACCTGGCGATAGATTATTGCATGTGATTTGCTTCTTTATAACTTTAGTGAGAAACCTTGAAGCCTGAAGTTTCAAGGTTTTCTATTTTATTTATTGCGTTGCCGGATTTCTCTATTTTTTCCAGAGCTTTTAATGCAGCCTTTCTTACAGAAGCGTCAGGATTCTCAATTGCCCGTGCAAGACCTGAAACCGCCTCCGGGGTGCCAATTTTTTCAAGTGAAGAGATTACAGCTTTGTGTATAAGGGAATCAGGGTCTTCCAGAATTTTCAGCATTTCAGGAACGGCTTCTTTTGCCTTTATATCTCCAAGTGATGCAGCAGCAGCCTCCTGCACAGTATTTTTTGAATCATGAAGAGCTTTCAGGAGTCCAGGAACGGCTTCAGTTTTTCCTGTCTTTCCAAGACCCAGAACTGCAGATTCCCGGACCGAGCTGTCAGGATCATCGAGGGCTTTGACCAGTCCTTCAATTGTTTCAATCGTTCCTATTTTTCCAAGTGCGCTTACTATCACTTTCTTCACAGGAGTATCGTGGGAATCAAAGGCTTTTACAAGGCCAAGAGCAGCTTCGGGAGAAGCAATATCCGCAAGTGCATCTGCAGCCCGGCTTCTCAAATACCAATCTTCATCGTCAATCTCACTCAAAAGAGCGGAAACAGCATCAGGCGTACCAATTTTCCAGAGCGCTTCTATGGAAGTCCTTCTCACCTTTCTATCAGAAGCTTCCAGTGCTTTTGCCAGAACAGGTACTGACTCTGATTTCCCTATTATTTTGCAGAGGGCTTCTGATGCTGCCTCCTGTACCGGCTGTCTTGAATCCCTGAGCACTTCCATCAGTTCTGCAAGGATATCGGGATTGCCTCTTTTTCCAAGGGTTTCTACAGCCTGCTCCCTTACCCTGTTGTCCGGGTCTTCGAGGGCTTTTATAATCCCGCAGGCTGCTTCATAAGTGTTTATTTTTCCAAGAGCTATTATCGAGATTCTTTTCAGAGGACTGTCCGGACAGGCAAAAGCTCTGGTAAGCCCTGAAACAGCTTCTGGAGACCCAACTTTCATCAGTGCTTTTACCGATTCTTTCTGTATTAGCTTATCCGGATCCCTGAACCCTTTAACAATCCCGGAAACTGCTTCCGGGGTGCCTATTTTTCCAAGAGCAATTATTGCAGATTTTTTGACCGAGCTGTCGTGGTCGTCAAGTATTTCTGTAAGCCCGGGTACTGCATCAGTGTCATTAATTTCCCCGAGTGCTTCTGAAGCAGCAGCTCTTACCTTTGAGCTGGAGTCTTCAAGAGCTTTAATCAGAGCAGGAACAGCATCGAAATCCCCAATTTCCCCAAGCTCTTTTGCAGCAGCAGCCCTGTTTCCAGCAAAAACAGAGTGTTCTACTTTCTTTATCAGACTCTTTGTATTCTCATCCATCTTTCCATCCCCATTCAATTTTATCGCTCATTGGAAAATTTACAAAACTCTCAGTAAATCTTTAAGCTCCCTTATAAATTCTCAAGTATTTTTTAAAGTTTGTAAGCTGTGAATTTATCACATGCAAACCCTGAAGAAAACGATTTTTTTTTCAACCAATATTAGCTTATGATTCAGTTTCAGTAAGTTGAATTCATGAGTTTTTAATATTTGATCTAAAACATGAAATTTGAATGGTCCTTTATTAGAACCATAACTTAACTATCTGCAAACATTCTTCATTTTTTAATAATATTGCCTTCGAAGATATAAGAACTTTTAGATTGTTGATTCTGGATAATTTAAGAACGAGCATTCTTTTGAGTCAAATTTCAAATCAGATTAAGGAAAGATAGTTCAAGAGTCAGGAAAGATAATTCAGGGATCTTGGAAAAGTGGTTTAATCAAGAAAATAAGTGAATTCTTTCAATATTCATCCTGAAGATCAATAGAACGAAGCGGTAAACGAAGGAAAATAATAGTAAGCTCCTACAAGGATTGCTAGGCTAACTGCAGGGACTGTAATGTTGTCATCCATATTTTCTATTCTTTCTACAAATGAGCATATAATTCCTGCAAGAATTCCTGCAGCTCCCATCTGTGCGCCTATGATTATGCAGAGAATGAGCATTCCTGCAGTTCCTTCCCAGGCTTTTGTCCTTTTATTATACTTCAGGTTTCTTATTACTCCGGTAATCCCGTCTCCATATGCCATGAAAAGTACAGGTACAACCCCAAGCCAGAAGCTCTTATCAATGTACCATGTGAAAAGTATTATAAATCCCCAGCTTAGTGTGAAATCCACATCATAAATATTTTCCGGATCCTGAAACCAGTACATTCGCCTGTTGAGTTTATGCGGTATATATGTCGCAAGAGCAAGTCCGAAAGCCATCAGTGAAGGGAGGATAGGTTCGCGAGCAGCAAAAGGAAGGAGCATTGCAGTCAAACCGCCAGCCAGAAAATGAATCACTTTTCGAGAAAAATATATTGAAGAGTTGAAGGATCTTCCTGTTTTTAAAGCGAACTCATATACCTTTTTTGAAATAACTAGGAGAACAAATAAATTCCAGACTGCAAGAACTGCAAATACAGGCATATCAGCATATATTGACTCTATGGGAACCTGAAGCACAGCCTGCATGACATCCTGTATATCTTTCATGTATAAGGCTTTTTGGATTTGCGAAATTTTTGATATAAGGGCTGATGATCACTTATGCTTAAGGGTCATTCACTCCTGTTTGTCATATCTAAATAATTTTACTTTTATTATTTTATCATTTTTCAAATAAAAATAGAAATGCCTATATAATTTACAATCTTCTCACTGTCACTGGAGGACTTTTATGAAATTTAACAGGGTTTTTATGGCCCTTCTTCTATCCCTGGCACTTACCCTTGCAGTAAGCGGGTGTGTCTCGCAGGGTGAAGGAGCAGAAGAAAAAAGTAATGTAAACTCAACGGCTGAGAACGAGGTATTGAATATCCGGGCGAATCCTGTGACTCCCTGGAATCCCGAACCAATAGAACCGGTAATTGACCCCACAGCTTACATAAGCCCCCAGGCATCAGTGATAGGGGATGTGACAATAGGCGCCAGTGTGATGGTTTCTCCAATGGCTTCGATCAGGGGCGATGAAGGCATGCCGATCTTTGTTGGAGATGAGAGCAATGTCCAGGACGGCGTTGTACTCCATGCCCTTGAAACGATAGATGAGGAAGGCGAGCCTGTCGAGAAAAACTTGGTTGAGGTTGACGGTCAAAAGTACGCGGTCTATATTGGTGAAAGGGTTTCTCTCGCCCACCAGTCCCAGGTACACGGCCCTGCCTCAGTCGGAAACGACACATTCATTGGAATGCAGGCATTCGTTTTCAAGTCTAAAGTAGGAAACAACTGTGTGCTTGAACCGACATCGGCAGTAATTGGTGTCACTATCCCTGACGGCAGATACGTCCCTGCAGGTACTATAGTAACCTCTCAGGCTGAAGCCGATGAGTTGCCCGAAATTACGGATGATTACGCATACAAACATACAAATGAGGGCGTAGTATACGTAAATGTTAACCTTGCTGAAGGATACAACTCATAACAACACTGCCAGAAGTGGAATGATAAATGGGGTACATGGAACAGGAAGTGTACAGGAGATAAGTCCCAGAAGATGAACTGCCTTTTACTGAAAAAACCTTAAAAAATCCTTTTTTGCCCTTACTCCCTTATTTACTCTTTTTTTGAACAGGCATACTGCTTTTATTGTGCAAAAATTATTTAAATGTTGAGCCCCAAAATTTTCCCTCTGTTTACTTACTTATATTCAGGAAATTCTTTGCTCACAGGCTTAGCAATGCTTCCGGAGTATTGGAAGAAGCCGAAATCTACTTTCTGGTATTCTAAAATAGTATCGGATTGCAAACCCTGGCTATCAGAACCTTCATTTATGGGTACTTATTTGCTGAATTCAGTTAATGAGATAAATACAGGATTAAAATTTCGATACAATATATAATTAATTGTATATAATAATGAGATTAATTTTTTAAGTTCACGGTGAAGACTCATGAGAAAAATGATCAAAGACTTATGTTTGTTAATGTCCTTTGTAATTCTTATCCTGTCAGCAGGGGCAGTACCAGGTGAAATGTCCGGGTCAGGTAACCTTACAGAGGAACCTGGATTGAACAGCACAGAAAAAGCTTCCAGAAATTATTTTGATTCCGATTCCGGCTTAATCTGTATTGCAGCAGGAAAAATTTCTGGTTATGAAGAGATAATTCCTGCAGATGATCTTGTAGAAAATATCACTTTTCTCACTGACAGTCCCGAATCGGAACTCTCTCCTTTATGGACAGCAGACGGAGAGTACATTCTGTATACTGTTGAAAGAAACGAATCCGATGGTTTCGAATCTTATCGAATGAAGGCAAACGGCAGCGAAACAGAACGGACCGGCATTGGAGAAGGAAACCTTAGCGGCTTCACTGATTTAAGTCCTGATGGGAGAGACCTGGTTCTCATAAAATCAACTGGCTCTCAACTTGATCTTTATCTGGCAAACCTGGAAAACAGGACCTTAACCCCTGTTGCCATTGATTCGAATGTCTCGGAAAGCGGGGGTTCATGGTGCCGCCTCGGGAAAATGATTACCTATACACAGGAATCTGCAGGCAGTCCTTCTCAATTATGGATAGTTGACCGTAACGGAAACAACAAATCCAGACTTGGGACATCAGAAAACGTGGGAATTGGAAAGGACTGGTGCCCTCTTGGATTAAGAGTAATCTACAGTGCAAAGGATTCGCAGGGCAAAGATGATCTGTGGGTAATAGACTACCATGGCACAAACCAGACGCAGTTGACGAATACATCATATAATGAGTGGAATCCCTCTTTCAGCCCTGAAGGGAAATGGATAGCATACGTATCAGATGAAGGGGGAAGCCCTGATATCTGGGTCAGGGATATCGAAGGAAACTATAGAGCAAGGCTCACAAACAACACCGGAAAATTTGATTCTGTCCCCAGGTGGAGCCCTGACGGATCAAAAATAGTTTTTGAGGGACGGAATCCCGGGAACAATTCCGTTACTGATTCTATAAATAGTTCAGATAATAGTCAGACAGGTCGTCTGGATAATGGTTCTATCATTGACTCAAATGCAGCCAATGCCGGTGATTCGGAAATTGTTGTGATAAAGCTCCGATCTGCACCTTAAATTACCCAAAAATTAACGGTTTTAAAGTCGGCCCTTCCGAAGGTTTATCCCGGGAAGGGAGCCTCTTTTTATTATTCGTCAAGCCCTTTTCTTCCCACAATATAGTTTGCAACCCTCAGAGCGTCCCTTTCTCCGGTCTCTTTTTCGGGAGAGTCGCTCAGTTTCACTACCGGAATCCCGTTAATGCTGTGGAGTTTAATCACCATGTTCAGGGGAGGGCTTTCCCGGAAGAATTCGGAGTTGTTGGTAAGGCTTGTGCCTATTCCGAAACTGCAGGCAATTTTTCCCTGGCAGTACTTTTTGAGCCTGACTGCAGCTTCGGCATCGAGGGCGTCGCTGAAAACGATTACTTTCTTCATGGGGTCAATGCCCATTTTTCTGTAATGCTCTATTACCCTGTCCACAAAGGCGAAAGGGTCTCCGCTGTCATGCCTGAAACCATCATAGATCTTTGACAGCTTGAGGTCCATGTCTTTGAAAAAAGCTTCCGAGCCAAAGGTGTCTGTAAGGGCGATTCCAAGGTCTCCGTTATAAACCTCCACCCAGTTTTCAAAAGCGAAGCGGTTAGCGTACCTGAGCCCCACAAGGGCTGAAGTGCCCATAATCCATTCGTGCCCTACAGTACCTATGGGTTTCACACCGTATTTTTTAGCAAAATAAACATTACTTGTCCCTGTCAGGGTTTTTATCTGCACAAGTTTTTTCATTACATGGTCATGAAGTTCAAAACTTCTCCGCCTGCGGGTCCCAAATTCTGCAAAAAGGCAGCCGTTCTCCTCAAGAACTTTTCCGATTTCCAGAATTTTTTCCCCATAGGCTTCAAGTATGGATTCTGATGTGCCTGAATTTTTCTTACCGCCTTTCCACTCTTTTTCTACAGTCGTGAAGTAGAGTTCTGAAACCGCAGCCATCAGGACTATTTCCCATAGAATCGTGCTGTGCCATGGTCCTTTTATCCTCATGTCCAGTTCTTTTTCCCTGTTAAGACAGACCTCTACCTCTTCTGGCTTGAAGCGGAAGTTTTTGAGGTATTCAAGGTACATAGGCTTCAGAAAAGGACAGTTTTCACCAAGCCAGTAATATTCGTCTTCTGTCAGCCTTAGTCCAGAGATTTCTTCGTCTATGACCCTTCTGAGTTCTTCTACAAACTCTTCGGAAAAACGCTGAGATCCCCGATTAGTGAAACGGTATTCTGCTTCTGCTTTTGGAAATAGTTCCAGTACAGCCATCTGCATGGTGAACTTATAAAGATCGTTATCGAGTATGGATTTTATCACGGAAGGCCTTCCTTTAACGTTTTAGGTTGCTTCTGGCGCAACATCCGTAATTTCTTCTAGGGCAATTGCGGCTTTTTACTTCACGTATATAGCCTGTATATTTTTAAAATTTCTGATGTAACTGCCCAAAACAAGTTTTATTTGTTAAGTCCAGGCAGACCTTAACCCATTTTTCTTCCTGTTCTTCCAAACAAATAATTACCGGAATGACAGATAATTATTCCGGGCATTAATTTTAACAGAGGGTTTATGGGATATGGAAAGAGAACTTAAGTTTGCAACAAGATGTGTGCATGCAGGAGAAAAACCTGACCCTGTCTTCGGGGCGCATACGACCCCTATATTTCAGACTTCAACGTTTATTTTTGAGAATGTCGAACAGGGAGCTGCCAGGTTTGCAGGAGAGGAAACCGGATATATCTACACCCGCATTCCTCCGAACACACCCACACACGCAGTCCTCTCAGAAAAGTTTGCTGCGCTTGAAGGAGGAGAAACAGGCCAGACCTTTGCTTCAGGAATGGCAGCAATAACCGCAGTTGTACTTACTGCCCTCAAACAGGGAGACCACATGATTTCAACGGATGTGGTTTACGGCTGCACCTACAGCCTCTTTTCGGAAATCCTTCCCGGGCTCGGTATAGATGTCACTTTTGCAGACACTACAGATGTCGAAAACGTAAAAAGGGCACTCAAGCCAGAAACCAGAATGGTTTTTCTGGAAACACCTGCCAACCCTACTCTGAATGTGTGCGACATCAGGGAGATTGCCGGGCTTGCACGTGCACAGGGAGCCATATGTGCAGTGGATAATACCTTTGCTACGCCCTATTTCCAGAAGCCGCTTCTGCTAGGAGCGGACGTCTCCCTTAGCAGCTGTACAAAATACATAGGCGGGCATGCAGACCTTCTCGGCGGGATAGTAGTAGGTAAGAGGGATTTCATGAAAAATCTGGCAAAGGTTGTCGGATACACAGGCGGGATCATGGGCCTTCACGAAGCCTGGCTCTGCATAAGGGGGCTTAAGACCCTGCACATCCGGATGGAAAGGCATGCAGAAAATGCCCTGAAGGTCGCAAACTTCCTTGAGTCCCATCCTGCAGTAGAATGGGTAAGGTATCCCGGGCTTCCGTCTCATCCACAGCATGAGGTTGCAAAAAAACAAATGAGCGGCTACGGCGGCATGCTTTCCTTCGGAATAAAAGGCGGGATTGCAGCCGGAAGCAAACTTATGAACAGCGTCAGGCTGTGTTCCCTTGCAGTAAGCCTGGGTGCGACTGATACCCTCATCCAGCATCCCGCTTCCATGACACATGCCTGCATCCCAAAAGACGTGAGGGAAAAGGTTGGCATTACTGATGGGCTTGTGAGGCTGTCTATAGGAATTGAAGATGCTGAGGATATAATTGCGGATTTAGAGCAGGCTCTTGAGAAAATTTGAGTGTGTCTACAGCTTCAGGATCAATTTCCCAGGCTGCTGCAGTCAGTAGAAATCTTCTTCGAGTACCTGATAATTGAGCTACACGTGTGAAAAGTATTCCTACTGATGGCAATTTATCTGGAATTGATCCTTTTGTGTAAGCCTATCTTCAGTAACGGATCGGATTTGAACCGTACCTTGAACCTTTTCGTTCTTCCTCTTCTACTTTTATTTTATGTGATTCAGTTGAACCGGCTGGCTTTTCGTCTTCTACTTTTATTTTATGCCAGCCGCGCATAGAGCGGCATTTTTCGCAATGCGTGATGTGTTTTACAACGTAAGCAGCCCCTACTATTGCCAGGGCATATCCCACTATTTTCATTAATTTCTGCACAGTTGTTCACCCCAAGCTATTATTGTATCTTCTAGTTTATGAAGATTGTACCTTCTAGTTTATGAAGATAAGCAAACAGACAGGTTACCAGAACTTCTACCATGGCTTTTTGATCTCATCTTCGAGACTTAAATCTTCTATTTCAGTCGGATTAATACTCCATCCCCACACTTCCATAACTGTGTTCTTTTCGCTAGAGACAGCCCTGGCTGTTCAGATAGCTTCTATTATATCGGTGTAAAAAGAAGAGGCTATAATGACTTTACTTATTTTCAAAAAAGAAGTAATCTCGGTTAGAATTCTGGTTTTCAGGGTTTGAACATAATACAAGAGTGCACTCTGTACCGGTGTAGAAGCTGATGCAATTATCCGTCATTTTAAGCGTATCGACACGCTCATAATACATCCTGTCGGAGAGTTTGTGTTTATCTGTCCATAGCGTATTCAAAAGAAACGAATATACCCTGGCAGGATCCTTATGGTCGGCAAAATAAGCCTGTACTGCATGGAAATATTCTTTTGATTGTATTCTTTGCACTGTAAATCCCTATCTTTCATTAAACTGTTAATCTCTATCTGTCATTAAACTGTTTGAATAAATACCTTTGGACAGGATAAATAGCTATGGTGAGAGGACATTTTTAATATTATTATTAAATCCCCTTAATTACACGGATACAATGTAACTGAGAAAAAAAGTGTATGATATTCTTCGAATAAAATACTCAAAAAATGAAAGCACTTGAGAGCACTTTCATGCCAGGTAAATATTCTGTAAAATCCGCTAGATCCTTAAAAATCCTTCTCAACTAATAAATCACTTTGCGGAAAATCCCGGCATTATAAATGCCGAATATTTAAATCGGGTTCGTAATATCGATTACCAGCCCTTTTTAAATTTCTCTGGAAGCTTTTGTTCATTCTTATTAGCTCTCATTACACGCTTTGAGCTCTTAACTTCCCTTTTTTTATATGCCTCAATTTTTGGAGTATTTGAATCTTGGTTTTTTTCGGTTCTGGATGATTCAACAGAAGATGGCTTGTTAGCTTCTCCATTTTTTTTCATGAAATTTTTCACGTTATTCAGCATATTCTTAAAAGGACTATTCCTTTTTTCGGGATTATTATGTGAACTTATAGAGCTATTATCAACCATAGAACTATACACCTATTTGATTTTCTTATTATTTGTAAACAGTATTAGTAAATTAGTAGGGTAACTGCTAATAACAACAAATACCTATCCTTGAAGCAGGGATAAAGTTCCAGACCTGTATAATTAATCCAGATCCTGCCAGTCTTTGTTACAGAATTAAGAGCTCGCAGGCTTCCATAAATATTTTCCATTTATCAGGGCCGAACCCTGCGAACAGCAGCTAGACCTTTCCAGTCTTCCATTTCCAGATCAGGCTTTTCGGCCCTATATTTCGCATACAGTGCTATTCCAGCAGGGTCTTCAAGGATATCCACTTTGACCCCCTTTTCGCGCAGCATCTGTTCATTTCCCGAAGCATTCGTAACATCGCCGACTACCACACGGTCAAACTGGCGCATATATATCAAAGTGGCACAGATGTCACAGGGACTGAGTGTCGTGAAAATCGTTGTAATGCTGAAGTCCTGCCGTCCTGCATCGCGTATTGCTGAAGTTTCACCGTGGTTGTAAGGGTTGTTATCCTGCACAAGCGTATTATGCCCTTTGCCGACAATCCGGCGAGTATTGTTATCAATAATGACGCCGCCAATGGGGCAGCCGCCCTCGTCATAGCTTTTTTGCGCAAGTAAAACTGCTATACGCATAATATCGCGGTCGCTCAGCTTAAAGAAGAATCCATCTTCAACTATCGCAGAAAGACTTTTCGTGGGCAAATGAGCGATGACATTAAGTGCTTCTTCCGTAACAGGCGTGTCCTGTGTGATGAAGTGTTTCATAAGCTCTCCTTTTCAAATCATCTGATATTATTTTCTGCATCAGTACAAAATTTTTATGCTTGAAACGACGCTATTAATAAATTTATGGGTTTTCCAGTACAGTTGAAACCCTGGACATATCCAGACGTTTATGAAATATATTTTAATGAAACTATTATTATTACACTGGGTTTATAATATGAGAATTAAGGGAGGAATAAGCAATGTTTAAACGTATTGACCATGTGGAGATTCTACCGGGTGATTTTGACAGATCGATGGCTTTCTACCGGGATATACTGGAGTTTCGTCTGGTGTCGCAGATGCCGGTTCAGGTCGGACCGCTGAAAGAGATCGCCTACCTGCAGCTGGGCGACACAGTCATTGAATTACTGCATATTGAAAATCCTTCTCCGATGCCCGCCTCGATGACCGTGGGCTACCGTGCGATTGCCCTGGAAGTCGAATCGATGGAAGCAGCAACCAGTTACTTGCGTGATCATGGCATCTACGTTACCTGGGGACCGATAGATCTGGGAGTATCCATTCGCGCCGAGATTACAGACCCTGATGGCCTGCCCATAGAATTGAGGGAATGGAGGCATAAACCTTGGTGAGGAATCTATCCCATTCTCTGATTCAGCATAGATTACGTGAATAATTCCGATAACGAAAAAATGAAAGTTTCAGGTGCGCAGATATCCCGCAGCGCCCTGTTGGCTCTGAAGGAGTCGCCAATTTCCTGTTAAAATTCATCTGAAAACTTCCTCCACGCCCGCATGATAACGAAGCGGGAAGATATCAGGCGGCCACTGGCAAGGCAGGTTACTTGCTGCTTTTTAAAGACGATATGGATCTATAACGCTTCATATAAATCTCTTCTTTCTTCCCATGAACTATTATCTATTTTTTTGCCTTTTTCCGTTTAAAAAACAGCCCCAAAACGGCAAAAACCACAATTATGAAAGCCCAAAAAATAACGCTAAAAGGGTTGAGTGGTTTTTTTAGCAGATTTATTTTCTTTTTTATCATAAGTCAATTCCGCTAAATTTTGATCATCTATTTCCTTGTATTCCTGAATATAACCGAGAACATGAAGTTTCCCGCAAATTCACATTTTGTTATTTTCTTTTTCTCTTCAATAAGCTTTTTGTTGCGCTTCCATGTCTTCCGTTTCAACCCGGAGCCTGTAAGCTTTTTTATATGCATCAAATTTATCTTTGAGCTTGTTGTAAAATAGGGTATAAAACAAGGACTGATTACATTAATCGCTGGCAGTGTGTTAATATTGCCCGTAACTCCTGAAAACACCTTGATTTAATTTTCAGTCCCCATCACTCATCAGTATGACCAGTATTGTCATTTTTTTGCTTCCTTATCAGAATTTTTGCTGCTTTCCTTTTTTTTAGGGCAGCAGTAATCATTCTCAACAAACCTTTTTCCTCGTCCATCTCCGCCGAGTCGGAAAATTAGATTGGAACCACAATTCGGACAGCTTGTGGGACGGCACTGGTTGCATTTGGATTCCCACACATGATCGCATTCTTTGCAGAGAAAATCTACCCTGCATTCACCACTATTGACATATTCCCCGCCGAAGATCTCAATCGCTTTTCCGTTGACAAGAGCATCAGCCACTTTCTGTCGTGCCCTTAGAAGGTCGTTCCAGAGAGTTTTCCGGGATATTCCCATTTTGTCAGCAGCCTCACTCTGCTCCATCTGGAGAAGGTCGCAAAGACGAATAGCCTCAAGCTCTTCTATGGATAGGTTGGCGATTTCCAGACAGCAAAGAGGGATCTCTCTGGGCTTGAAATAGGTGGCCTTTGGAAAGCAAGATACTCTGCGCTTAACTCTATTGACCATCGAATTACACTATGCGACACGTAATAAAAATCTATCGACCAGTATATTTTGTTTAAAGCATTCAAAGTATGGCCTTAATATCACCATTAAAGGCTGGAGTAAACACAAATCTGATATCGGTAAAAGGTCGCAAAGACAAATAGCTTCAAGCACTTTCAGGGATACGTTAATAATTACGGAAATAATTAGCATAATTTTACAGGGTTTGCAATAAGCAGCTTCTGGGATTCCTGGTATTCCACTTGTCCCAATTGGATTTCAAAATACTCAAAAGAGAAGTGGTATAAATATCTAACGCTACAGCAGTTCAACTATTAACAGGGTTCATGATTTTTGAATCCAGGACAAAAATCCCATACTCAAAATCTGAAACCAATAACAATAAACCCATAGCTGTATAACCTGCGATTACAACTATGACATTTACTTAACAGTTTTCTATCATGTGCCTGCTGGTCCTGCGGCTATTTTCTTCTTTTTATACCAGATTTAGCGTAAAAGTTCTGTTAATCACTGAACTTTATTTTTACCTTTTGTTCGAATAATTTCTTGTTTCTCCTCACAAAAAATGAGCAGATTGTGCCGTATTTTGTGCTTTATCACGAATCAAAGATCCATCAGAGTTTAGACGAGATAATAAAGCGGAATTTTTTTAATTTTATATTTCAAGCGAACAAAAATGGAAAGTATATATAATACGTCGCTTATGTGTAATTTAAGAGTTTATCCGAAAAGTACTATTACCTGCTGTAACTTCTACAATCAGCGATCACAAATGAACGGATTCCGGATAATGAACACTAATTGTCCAATTGTAAACTTACAACATTCATAGAACTTTTCGGATAGGCTCCAAGTTATCGTTTATTTTTCTTAGATCACAAAATTCACTATCGGACTTCCCACTTAAGCTTGAATAGGGGCAGTGAATTCCTCAATCCCTGAAAAATTCAAGATTTAACTGCTTAATTTTTTATTTTATATTTTAATCGAACAAAAATGGAAACTATTTATAACACGCGCTTATGTGTAATTTATGAGTTTATCCGAAAAGTGCTGTGACCTGCTGTAGTTCTATAGCTGGCAGATCATAAATGAATGGATTCCGGATAATGAACAACAATTGTCTAATTGATATATTACAATATGCATAGAGCGCATCAGATTGGTTCTAAGATCTCTTTCATTATTCAGAGGCCATAAAGTATACTATTGAACTTACCCACTTGAGGTATAAAACAAAAGCATTGAACTTCTACCTTCTAATAATCAAAGAGTTGACTTCCTAATTTTTATTATTATATTTTTATCGAACAAAAATGGAAATTATTTATAACACGTCGCTTATGTGTAATTTAAAGGTTTGTCCGAAAAGTGCTGTGACCTAAGTAATTCTACAATTGGTCGATCACAAATGAACGGATTCCGGATAATAAACACTAGTTGCCCAATTGTAAACTTACAACATTCATAGAACTTTTCGGATAGTCTTCAGGATCTCTTTTATTTTTCTGAGATCACAAATTCACTATAGGACTTACTCACTTGATGTCAAAATAAAAGCAGTGGACTCCCAATTCTCTAAAAACTCAAGTTTTAACTGCTTAATTTACTGTACTTGGTTTTGTATTGTAAGTGTGTAAATTCTATAAAAAGTTAAAAACGATCTCTAAAAATGTCATTTAAATAGCTTAGGCTTTCAACGAATCGTCTGATGAAGCGACTTTAAGCGTATTTAGGAGGTAAAGCTAAAATGAGCAAACTAACTACTGGGAGTTTTTCGATAGAAGATCTTGAATCCGTTCAGATCACTATCAATAATATCGTAGGGGCAGCAAAGGAGGCTGCTGAAAAAAAAGAAAAGGAGTTAGGTCCCACAGGTCCCACACCCCTGGCAAGCATGGCAGCTTACAGGAACGACTGGAACTTACTCCTGCTGAACCGCTATGAGCCTGTTCTGACCCCCATGTGTGACCAGTGCTGCTACTGCACTTATGGACCATGTGACCTGTCAGGAAACAAGAGAGGTGCCTGTGGTATTGATATGGCAGGCCAGACAGCAAGGGAATTTTTCCTCCGCGTAATTACAGGTACTGCATGTCACGCTGCTCACGGCCGCCACCTGCTTGACCACGTAATAGAGGTCTTTGGTGAAGATCTCCCGCTCAACCTTGGAGAGTCAAACGTCTTAACCCCAAACGTTACAATCTGCACAGGGCTCAGCCCAAAGACACTTGGAGAATGTAAACCAGCGATGGAATATGTTGAAGAACAGCTCACCCAGCTCCTTGCAACCATCCACGCAGGTCAGGAAAGCGCAGAAATCGACTACGACTCTAAAGCCCTCTTCAGCGGCAGCCTGGACCACGTGGGTATGGAAGTTTCTGATATTGCCCAGATTACAGCATATGATTTCCCGAAAGCCGATCCTGAAGCTCCACTCATAGAGATCGGGATGGGATCCATTGATCAGTCCAAGCCGCTTATCGTTGCTATAGGGCACAACGTAGCCGGTGTAACCTACATCATGGACTACATGGAAGAGAACAACCTGATAGACAAGATGGAAATTGCTGGACTTTGCTGTACAGCATTTGACATGACAAGGTACAAGGAATCTGGCAGGAAAGCTCCATACGCCAAGATTGTAGGATCCCTGGCAAAGGAACTTAAGGTCATCCGCTCTGGAATGCCTGATGTTATTGTTGTTGATGAACAGTGTGTCCGTGGTGATGTATTATCAGAATCCATGAAACTCAAGATCCCGGTAATCGCTTCGAATGAAAAGATTATGATGGGACTGCCTGACCGTACGGATGCCGATGTAGATTCAATAGTTGAGGAAATTAAGTCAGGAGTGATTCCTGGCTGTGTGATGCTGGACTATGTAAAGCTCGGAGAACTCGTCCCGAAGATTGCTCAGGTAATGGCTCCAATCCGTGACGCAGAAGGAATTACAGCAATTCCGACTGATGAAGAGTTCAAAGCATATATAGACAAGTGTGCCCAGTGTGGAGAATGTCTGCTGGCCTGTCCTGAAGAGCTCGACATCCCGGAAGCCCTGGAAAATGCAGCCAGGGGAAGTTACGAGTATCTTGAAGCTATCCACGATGTCTGTATAGGGTGCCGCCGCTGTGAACAGGTCTGTAAGAAAGAAATTCCAATCCTTAACGTAATAGAAAAGGCTGCACAAAAGGCCATTGCCGAAGAAAAGGGCTTTGTAAGAGCTGGCAGAGGTCAGGCAAGCGATGCAGAAATCAGAGCAGAAGGTCTGAACCTCGTTATGGGAACTACTCCGGGTATCATTGCGATCATCGGATGTCCGAACTATCCATCCGGTACCAAAGACGTCTACAACATTGCCGAAGAGTTCCTGAAGAGAAACTATCTCGTGGTGGTGAGCGGATGTTCTGCAATGGACATAGGCATGTACAAAGATGAGGAAGGTAAGACCCTTTACGAAAGGTATCCGGGTACATTCGCTGGTGGTGGATTGCTCAACACCGGGTCCTGTGTGTCCAATGCGCACATCAGTGGAGCCGCAGAGAAAGTTGCAGGAATTTTCGCCGGAAGGAACCTTGCTGGAAACCTTGCTGAAATTGCTGACTATACCCTCAACCGTGTAGGTGCTTGCGGACTTGCCTGGGGTGCATACTCACAGAAGGCAGCATCAATCGGTACTGGATGTAACATTTATGGTATTCCTGCTGTGCTCGGTCCACACAGCTCCAAGTACAGGAGAGCTCTGATCGCCAAGAACTATGACGAATCAAAGTGGAAAGTCTTTGATGCAAGAGACGGCTCAGAAATGAACATCCCACCAGCACCTGAATTCCTGCTGACAACCGCAGAAACCTGGCAGGAAGCACTTCCAATGATGGCAAAAGCCTGCATCCGTCCATCCGACAACAACATGGGTAGATCCATAAAGCTGACCCACTGGATGGAGCTCTCCAAGAAGTACCTTGGTGTAGAACCGGAAGACTGGTGGAAATTTGTCAGAAACGAAGCCGACCTCCCACTTGCCAAGCGTGAAGAACTCCTCAAGAAACTGGAATCAGAACACGGCTGGGAAATTGACTGGAAGAGGAAGAAGATCATCTCCGGTCCGAAGATTAAGTTCGATGTCTCAGCACAGCCCACTAACCTCAAGAGACTTTGCAAGGGGGCCTGAAAATGGTAGACACTACTAAAAACACCAAACTCTTTACCAGCTACGGAGTGACAACTTCAAAAGCAACAACCCCTGAGGTTGCAGCCAAGTTGATTTCAAAGGCAAAGAGACCACTTCTCGTGGTAGGGACAAAGGTCCTTGATCCTGAACTCCTGGACAGAGCAGTGAAGATTGCACAGAAAGCAAATATTCCTATTGCAGCTACTGGAAGCTCTATGCCTGGCTTTGTTGACAAGGATGTGGATGCCAAATACATCAACCTTCATCAGCTTGGTTTCTATGTCACAGACCCTAACTGGCCCGGGCTTGATGGAAAAGGGACCTATGATACCCTTATCGTTCTGGGACACATAAAATACTACATCAACCAGGTACTGTCCGGAACTAAAAACTTCAGCAACATAAAAGCAATCGCAATTGACAGAAACTACATCCAGAACGCAACAATGTCTTTCGGAAACCTTAGCAAGGCAGACCACTATGCTGCCCTTGATGAACTTATAAATGCATTATAATTTGGATTTAGGAGGCGAAAAATAATGGCAGAATTCCCATTTGAGATTTCCCCAATGTTTGAAGGAGAAAGAGTTAGAAAAGAAGGAATGTTCGTAGAACTCGGAGGTCCAAAATCCCTCG
>Ga0208825_1001226_pt1 | contig 20286 bp, 12 predicted proteins | sample AD_UKC113_MetaG_FD_184450 | JGI IMG/M metagenome (GOLD analysis project Ga0208825, IMG submission 184450) | Active sludge microbial communities of municipal wastewater-treating anaerobic digesters from Hong Kong - AD_UKC113_MetaG (SPAdes)... | ecosystem: Engineered > Bioreactor > Anaerobic >...
CTCAAAAGGACAAACGTGAAGACAGGCACCGCAGGTGGTACAGGCCCAGATTTCCTCTTCACTAAAAACCTCCGGCACGAGCCGCTTGAGTTCTTCTCTTTTCCTCTTTTTAATTGCCATAAAAGACGCCAGATAATGTTTCTCCAGATTATAAATAATCATTTTGGGCGATAGGGCCTTGCCGCTGGAAAAAGCCGGGCAAACATCCTGGCAGCGCCCGCACTCCACGCAGGAGAAAGAATCGAGAGCATCCTTCCAGGTAAAATCAGTGGCTTTTTCAGCTCCAAAAGTCTCTGCTGTCTCCAGATCAAAAGGCTTAATCGTCGCTGGCGGCTCATTTTTTCTAAAAAAGAGATTAACCGGCCCGGCAAACATGTGGAAATACTTGGAGTGTGGTACATAAGCTATAAAAGAAAAAACCGCCAGGGTATGCAGCCAGTACGAGATTTTTAAATTAAGCCCTAAAGCGGCCGGAGAAAGGCTGGCCAGGCCAAGTTTGGACACGATAAACTGGCTGAGCCAGGCCCAGCGGGCTTCTCCTGGGTGACTGGCCACAAGAATTGCTTCATAATAAAGGTAAGTTACTGTCACCAGGAAAATAAAGGTATAAATCAAAGCTGAATCAAGGGATGAGGTGCTATAAGCTCTGGGCTTGAGAACAAACCGCTTGAAAGCAAAGAAGCAGACACCAGCCAAAACAGTGATAGCAAAAGCATCAACCAGGGCTGAAAAAACCAGGCCAAAACCAGACGATCCAAAAAGATAAAAGCCATCCACATAGCCTTCCAGCACATGATTAATGGTCATGGTGTCAAAAGCGAGGGCACCATAAAAAATCATGATATGAGCCAGACCGGTCCAGATTCTTTCATTGCGCAGCGTACAGAGCTGAAGAATTACCCGGAAGAAAGTATAGAAAAGTCTCCTGAGCAGCGAGTCAAAGCGGTTTTCGTACTGACAGGAAGCAATAATCCAGATCCGCTTGATAACTGGAATGAAAAAGACAACGATGGTAGCCAGAACCAGGAGCGTCAGAATTATTTGCTCAGCTAACGACAGCACTAATAGTCTCCTCAGGTCAAAATAAGACTTTTCAACGATTTTAAACTTTTCTGCCTAAATTTCTAATGATTTTTTCCAGTTTAGACCGATTCAATTGAAATCGGTATTTTTGCAAAGCAGACGGCCAGATCTATCGAGGCGGATAGATCAGATTTAATCAAATCTACACCATTAATAAATCTGGATTATTCCCCTCCAAATAAATTATTAGCAAAGGGAAATCGGAGAGAAATGATTAAAAACCCCAATAGATGCCCAATTATATGAATAAGACAGGCCAATAGAATTTTGCATTAAAGTTGAAGCCATTATAATATATAAAGAAAATATTAAGGTGGATCAGATGGAGCCATTAAGCGAATCAGATACCAGGGCGAAACTTATCGATCCAGCTCTCCATCAGATCGGCTGGACAGAGGATCTTATTCATCGTGAGGAGACAGCTGGCGGGATTGACATAATAGATGGGAAGCCAAAGCGCAGTAGCCGCGGCAGGATTGATTACCTTTTGCGCGTCAAAGTCAATATCAGCACTCAGCCGATAGCGGTTGCCTTGCTTGAAGCCAAAAAGAATACAGAACCGCCTGATAAAGGTCTGGAACAGGCCAAGAGATACGCCCGTTTGAATAATGTTCCATTCGTTTATTCATCTAACGGACACCTTTTTGTAGAATATGACAATTTAGCGGGTAAAACCTCTGCCCCTCAATCACTTGATAAATTCCCAACACCGTTAGAGCTTCGACAGCGGTACGAGCAGGCGTTAGGTTTCTCTTTAGAGAGCGAGAAGGCCAGACCTCTTCTTATCCCCTATCCTGGTGGAGAAGCGACGAGGCGCTATTACCAGGATGCTGCTATAAGAGCCGCGCTGGAAAAGATTGCCCTGGAGAGGAATCGCCTCTTACTTTATCTCGCCACTGGCTCAGGAAAGACTTTTATCGCTGTTCACCTATTAAAGAAAATTGCTGAGGCCGGGCAACTCCGCCGGGCTCTGTTTGTTTGCGACCGTGATGAACTGCGTAATCAAAGTATAAATGCTTTTCAAAATGTTTTTGGAGCTGATGCAGCCGAGGTAACCTCTTCCAATCCCCAAAAGAATGCCCGGATACTCATTGCTACTTATCAGACTCTCAACGTCTCCAGAGAAGATGAAAACGCCAAATTTTTCATAGAAAACTACCCTGAGAATTACTTCAGTCATATTATTATTGATGAATGTCATAGGAGCGCCTGGGGCAAGTGGAGCATCATTCTTCAGAGAAATCCTGAAGCCATCCAGATTGGGCTGACCGCCACTCCGCGCCAGTGGGAAACCGGAACTGGAGGAGATGAAGCCGAAGGAGATAAAGCCATCACCGCTAACAACATTAGATACTTCGGTGAGCCGGTATATGAATATGACATGGCTCAAGGCATCGAAGATGGTTATCTTCCAGCCTGCGAAGTTATCAGGCGCGATATAAATCTTGACTTAAGTGGAATAACTAAAGAACAGATTGAGGCTCTTGGTGCCAAAGATGCCACTACCGGGCAACCTGTCCCCATAGACGAAACGAGAGACGTCTACAAAGCCCAATCTTTCGAGGATATTATTCAATTGCCAGATAGAGTTAAGGCTATGTGCCAGGACCTGTTTGAGATGTTAATTGAAACTGGCGGACCTCATCAAAAAACAGTTATCTTCTGCACGCGTGATACCCATGCTGATGCAGTTGCGGCCGGGATGAACAACCTTTACGCTGACTGGTGTGAGCGAAATGGCCAGAAGCGCCTTGATCCCTATGCTTTTAAATGCACCGCTTCCGTTCAGGGAAGCCAGTATATAGCTGATTTGCGTGGTTCAGAACGGAGCCATTTTATCGCTACTACCGTTGATTTAATTACCACCGGCGTTGACATCCCAATCTTACGAAACGTAGCCTTTTTTAAATATGTCAATTCGCCTATAGCCTTTCAGCAGATGCTGGGAAGAGGCTCGAGAATCCATCTGCCTACCAATAAATTGATGTTCAGGGCCTATGATTATACCAATGCTACCAGGCTTCTGGGTAAATCACTGACGGTTAAACCAGAGCCGACCAGAGAGCCTAAGGAGCCCGCAGAAGAACCGCAGAAGGAACAGATAATTCGGGTGGAAGGATTTGAGGTTCATATAAATCCTGCTGGAAAATACATTGTGACTAAAGTAGGAAATAGCCTGGGAATGGTTACTGTCGAAGAATACTCTCAAATGATTGCTTCCCGGCTTACAGAAAAAGTTAAAACAGTTGATGAGTTGCGTGCTTGCTGGGTAGAACCTCAGCAACGGAAAGAGCTTATAGATTATCTGCCAGATGATGGAGCAGGCTTACGCCTGTTAAGTCAGCTAAGAGAGCAACAGGACAGCGACCTTTTCGATGTTCTGGCAGAAATTGGATTTGGCACAGCCCCCAAGAGCCGGCAAGAAAGAGTTTTTTCCTTTGAATATAAAAATAAAGACTGGCTGGACAGATTTCCTCAGGACACCAGAAATACTTTACTGGCTCTGGCCAATCAGTTTAAAAAAGGTGGCATTGATGAACTGGAGAACCCTCATATCTTTCAAATACCTGAAGTCATCAAGGGAGGAGGACTCAAGGCCTTAAAACTTCTGGGAAATCCTGAGGATGTCATCATTGAAACTAAAAGAAGATTGCTGGCAGCATAAGAGGAATGAGGAATGAGGAAGCCGGAATGCGGAATGCGGAAGCCAGAATGAAGAATGAGAATTTAAAAGAGAGAACAAAGCAATTTGCTGATAAAGACAGCCCTGAAAAACAAATGAAAAGAGCTGAAGTTTTTCAATCCGAATTCCAAAATCATAAATCCGAAATTATAAATTTTATGATAGCTAATGCCATCTACCCTTTTTGGACTCAAAATGGAAATGTTTTTCTAAGATGCTCCAGAAAAGGCTTGCTGACGCCTGAAAAAAGGAGAGAGATTATTCAGCAACTCAGTATTAAAACGCCAGGAGAATGCCAGGAATTAAGAGATAAAATTAAAAAAGAGGTAGCAATGCAGAGGCCGAGTCGTCCTATAAAAGACTGGATAGAAGAAGAAAGGCCCAGGGAAATGCTGGCAAAGCAAGGAGCTGAGAATCTGCCTTTGTCAAAACTCCTGGCCATAATCTTAAGGACAGGCAAAGAAGGTCTAGATGCCGAGGAGCTAGCTAAAATATTACTTAACCGCTTTGGCTCGCTCCGGGCCATAGATTTAGCCTCTATTTCTGAGTTATCCAGTATTGACGGCGTGGGAGTTACCAAGGCTGTTCAGATTAAAGCGGCCCTCGAACTGGGCAAAAGGTTCTCCAAAGAAAAAGCCGCTGCCAGAAAAAAACTCAAAAAACCTGACGATGTTATTGACTATGTAGCTGAATACTATGGGCTTTATCTGAGGGACAAAGAAAAAGAATTTTTTAATGCCATTCTTTTGGATATCAAGAATAAGCCGGTTGACCATATTGAGATAAGTAAAGGTAGCGTCAATGCAGCAGTAGTCGATCCAAAGGAAATTGTCAAAGCCGCCGCGCTCAAGTCTGCCTCTTCCATCATACTTGTTCATAATCACCCTTCAGGAGAGACTTCTCCTTCTCAAAATGACATTGAATTAACCAATCAAATTGTTTCTGCCTGTGCGGTTATTGGGGTGAAGGTCTTAGACCACATAATTATCGGTAAAAATATCGAGGACTTTTACAGTTTTGCTAAGGAAGGACTTATAAAATGAAGGCCGATTTTGGACTGCGGAATGCAGAATTAAAAAGATTATTGCAAACAGGAGAAACTGAAACAGTAGAATTCAAGGAAAAACTCAATGACTCTTTTTACCAAACCATTTCGGCTTTGGCTAATACCAAAGGCGGAACGATTGTCCTCGGTGCTAGCGATAAGAATAAAATCACCGGTATTGAAAAATCAGGGGATTTTTTGGCTGATCTGACCAATCGCATAATAAATAAACTATCAATCTATCCCGATATTAATACACTTGACATAAATAACCAACGGGTGTTGATAATTAATGTTGCCCGTTCAAGCTATCCTGTCTCCTATGAGGGGAGGTACTATGAGCGGGTTGGAAATACCACCAGATTAATGAGCCCTAAAAAATTGCAGGTCTTCATGCAGACCAGAAACACCTGGGATGCGATTCTTGGAGAATTTAGCCCGCAAGAAATAGACAGGGAGACGGTAGAGGAATTTGTCCAACTGGCCATACAAAACAAGCGATTAAGTGAGATATCTTCCAAAGACTCGATCGAAACCGTTCTGCGAAAGCTCGGGCTCCTGGTTGATGGAAAATTGACTAATGGAGCAATTCTCCTTTTCGGAAAAGATCCACAGAAATATTTTATTAATTTATCCACAAGAATTGGTAGGCTAAAGGATGATATAACCATTATCGATGATAAATGGGCTAGAGGAAACCTTTTCCAGCAGTTTAATGAAACCATGAACATCATCCGGCAGGATATCAGTGTTCGCTATGAAATTAAGGAGATACAAAGGAAGGATATCTGGGATTATCCTCTTACCGCTATTCGTGAAGCTGTGCTCAATGCCCTTATCCACCGGGACTACTTCAATATAGCCAATTTTATTCAAATTAAGATTTATGATGACTACATCTGGTTCCATAACCCTGGAGGCCTCCCCGAAGGAATTACTGTTGACCAGTTGAAGAGCCCCCACAATTCAGTTTTTAGAAATCCACAGATTGCCAAAGTCTTCTATCTGGCCGGTTTTATTGAACAATATGGAAGCGGCACAGTCAGGATGCTCGAGTGGCTTAAGGAAGAAGGATTGCCAGAACCGGAATATAAAGAAGAGATGGGCGGATTCTCGGTATATTTCTATAAGGATATTTATACAGAAGATAACCTGAGAAAAATGGGATTGAACGATAGGCAGATTAAGGCTGTAATGTATGTCAAGGAAAGAGGAAAAATTACAAATAAGGAGTATCAAGAACTAAATAAAGTTTCCAGACAGACTGCTACTCGTAATCTAACAGAGTTGGTTGATAAGGGATTATTTGATCTTAAAGGGACGGGAAAAAGGGACATCCGTTATACGATGTTGAGGCAAAAATGAGGCAAAAAATAGGCAAAAGAGGCAAAAATGAGGCAAACGGTTAACAATGCAAACTAATATAAATAATTCCCAAAACAAAAATGAACCCTATGATCTTCCGTCGGGATGGAAGTGGGTAAGACTTGGCGAGCTTTTTAGTTTCCAGCAAGGAGTCGCAATGTCGCCCCAAAGAAGACGCGGTATTATCCCATATCCTTTCCTGCGTACTCTAAATGTGCTTTGGGGGAAGCTTGATTTATCAGCAATAGATAAAATGGATTTCACTGATGATGAAGTAGAAAAATTGTCCCTAAAAATCGGAGATTTATTGGTTTGTGAGGGTGGTAAAGTTGGTAGAACAGCAGTTTGGAATGGTTACATGGACATATGTCTTCATCAGAATCATATTCATCGTCTTCGTAGAATTACAGATAATGTGATACCTGAATTTTATATGTATTGGATGCAAGCGGCCTTTAAGGTCTTCAAGCTATATGGCGGCCAAGCAAGTGAAACTACCATTCCTAATCTTTCAATAGGCAGATTAAGATCCTTTTTAGTGCCTTTTCCCCCATTAGAAATTCAACGCCATATCGCCGCAAAGCTCCAAGAACTTATGAACGACATTGAGAGTGCTCGCAATGCCTGCGAAAAGCAACTTGAAGCAGCAAAAGCCCTGCCATCTGCCTACCTTCGTGAAGTCTTCGAAAGCCCCGAAGCAAAAAAGTGGGAGAAAATGCATCTTGGTGATGTATGCAAGATTTTTAGTGGCTCACCTGCTCCCCAAAATAAGAGGTATTTTCAAAATGGGGAACATCCATTCGTAAGAGTACAGGACCTGGCAAAATATAAAAGAACAACTGAATTAGTAGAGACTAACGATTGCATTAATGATGATGCTATTAAAGAACTCCAATTGGTAAAGGCCAAAAAGGGAACTATTCTTTTCCCAAAAAGCGGAGCAGCAATTAGGACTAACAACCGAGCAATTTTGGGTCTGGATGCTTTTATTGTCTCTCATCTCGCCGCTATAAGTCCACGCCCTGAATTTGCTGATACTTATTTTGTTTATTATTGGCTATGTTTAGCGGACATGGTTCACCTTATGGAGAATCCAGGTTATCCATCCCTCAAACTATCTACAGTTTCAAAAACTTCAATTCCTTTGCCTCCTGTCTCCACTCAGAGACGCGTTGCTTCCCAGCTTAAAGAAAAAATGAATTACATTGACAGGCTCGAATCATTAATCCAAGATCAGCAATCGGCATTGGGAGTCTTATATGAAACGATTCTAAAAAAGGCATTTAGAGGAGAACTGTGATTTAAATGGCTGATTTTCATGAAATAATTAACCTTCCACAGATATCAATAGTGACTTCTTTTGACGGCATATACTTGGGCCCCATTTATACAGAATACAGAATAAACGCCTCATATAGTGAATTACCAAGACATCTAATAGCGGCCGTTATAAGTGCTGAAGATAAAAGATTTTTCTTTCATAAAGGATTTGATTTGATAGCAGTATTTCGAGCTTGTCAGGAAAATATTAAACATTTATCAATTAGACAAGGGGGAAGCACCATAACTCAGCAATTAGCCAGAAACGCAATTATACATTCAAATAAGAAAACATTAAAAAGAAAATTATTAGAACTTTTGGCATCTATAAGAATTGAGAATATTGCTACTAAAGAAGAAATACTGGAAGCTTATTTGAACGCCATATACTGGGGGCGTAATATTTTTGGTGTGAAAATAGCCGCTTGGGAATATTTAGGTAAAGATCTTTCTAACTTGGATCTAAATGAATCTGCATATTTAGCTGGACTAATTCGAGCACCGAACAGATATCTTCAAACTGAAGAGCTTGCCAATAAACGTAAAAACCAAGTTCTAGATTTGATGTGCGTAAATAATTTTCTTAACAAAGAAGACCTTTTAAAATATAAGGCTATTAATATTCCTTTTAAACCGCACCATACATTGCCAAATAGGCAAATAATAGCCGGCTACTATCTTGACTATGTTAAAAAATATTTACTCGATAACCACACAGATCATTTTCCCCTAAGGCAAATGTCAATTGCTACATACTTTGATCGAAAATGTCAAGAGGCAATCGATCGAACGATTCAAGAATTCACCCCCATTATCGAGCAACAAGAAGTTTGCTGTTTAGTTATAGATAATAATAGCGGCGGAGTTAAAGCTATGAGAAGTGGGATGAACTATGAATCTGAATCTTTCAATATTGCTATTGACGGCTACTTACAACCCGCCTCCACTTTAAAACCGTTCATTTTAGCAGAAGCTTTGAAGCAAGGTTTTTCTTTGGAAACGAAATTCGAATCAAGGGAATTATGCATCGATATACCTGGGGGGCGAAAATGGCAAGTTAGAAATTTTAATGATATTTATAGAGGGAACATTTCCTTAGCTGAGGCTCTGATATATTCTGATAATACAGTTTTTGCCCAACTCATGTTACACTTAGATTTGAATAAACTTAAGGCACTTTTGAAAACAGTTGGCATTGACGTTGGAATACCTACTCCTGCATTGGCTACTGGCGCTACAAACAAAGGGATTTCTCCTCTTCAAATCGCCGCAGCTTTTACTATATTTTCAAATAGCGGATATTACTTACCGCCAACACCAATTATGGAGCTTCAGACCATTACTGGAGAAAAGCTATTTGAAAATGAAGTCTTACCACGTTATGCTCTTGAAAAGAGCATAGCGGATGAAATAGACGATGTATTAAGAAGAGTTGTTACAGAGGGAACTGGCACCTTTACCAATGCCTTAATCCCTAACCTTAGAGCTAAGACTGGAACAAAAGATTCATATTCCTGGTATGTAAGTTACGATGACAATTATCATTTGGTTATATGGGTCGGAGAAAACTGCCAAGATGAACGCGATAGCTATGGACTAAATCACATTCCGCCCCAGAGGATTGAGCAGGGAAGGCATTTTACACAAAAAAACACAACCCACCATGGGGGAAAACAGGAAAAAGCAATTACGGCCAAAAGGCTTAGTGAGAGAATCTGGCAATATCTAACGACTAAGAATAATTTAAGCGACTTCTTGGGAGTTGCAGAAGGTATTAACAATTTTAGCTCTGCACAAGTATCCGAGTTAGAAGGATATTTTATGCCTTGGGAGAAATATGGCAAAATACGTCATTGATACACATGCGCTCGTTTGGTTTTTATCTGATTATAAGAAGTTAGGGCCAGAAGCTAAAAAGGCACTTCGTGATCCAAAGTCGGAATTTTATGTTCTTACTTCCGTTTTTAAAGAAATCAGGAAAAAATATGAGATATTTAAGACAGGTACTAGTACTAAACAGACAATAAAACTTTCACCAATTATCTGTTGGTTAATCGCCGATAAATGTAAAAATGTCGAAATTTATGAATTAGATCCAGAGGAAATCAAAAGATGGATGACGAGAAAAGATGAATTAAAAAAAATTAAAGAAGATGATTTACCATTTGTTGTAATGTATCTCCGTTTGATAGAAAAACATCCAAAAACCGAAGTGAAGATAATTACTCAGGATGACATTTTAAGAAAAAGCCCATTAACTAGAACTTGCTGGTAAACTAATTCAAAAGATATTAAGATAGAAAAAAGCATTATAGGGTTTTAGAATGTTTTTGAAGAAAAGTTACGATAACTATGTTTATACAAAACGATAATGATTATTATAAGATCCCTGATTAGAAATAAACTAATTAATTATTTTTCTTACATGCAGATAGTAAGGTCATAAGGAAACGTTAATGGCTAATAACAACCATAAACTCAATACCCCCCAATCCCTAAATGCATACATAAAGTCTATCTGCGATATTATGAGGCGGTCGGGCAGGGCTGGGGCCTTGCAGTATGTCCCCGAGCTTACCTGGATGCTCTTTTTGCGAATTCTGGATGAAAAGGAACAAAAAGAAGAAGAGCAGGCAAAAGCATTAGGTGTTAATTTCACCCGGTCTCTCGATTATCCATACCGCTGGCAGGATTGGGCCACTCCTTATAGAGAGTTGGAGGGTTCAAAGGTTCAAGGATTGAAGAGAAAAGAGTTACAGGAGGGCACTCTGGGCGGATTTATGTCCTTTGTTAATGGCGAACTCATCCCCTATCTTCGCGGTCTTAAAAATACACCTGGTGCAACCTCACGCCAGAAGATTATTAGTGAGGTTTTTTCCTCGACAGAACGAACTTATATAGATACCGAGCACAATCTTTTAGACATCCTGGACAAGATAGACTCTCTGTCGTTAGAGAACATAGACGAAACTCATATGTTTCCTATCTCTCAGGTCTATGAAGGATTACTGCAGAAGATGGGAGAAAAAAATAATGATGGCGGCCAATTCTTTACACCCAGAGAAGTCATCCGGGTGATGGTTAAGGTGATTGACCCTGAAATAGGCGAAACAGTCTATGACCCGTGCTGTGGGACCGGCGGTTTTCTGGCCCAGGCCTATCACCATATGAAAGAAAAAGCAAAGACCGCCTCGGATATAGAGGCACTTAAGACCAGAACTTTTTATGGCCGCGAGAAAGAAAATCTTGTTTATCCCATTGCCCTGGCCAATCTTGTTCTTCAGGAGATAGATGAGCCGCACATCTGGCACGGGAACACATTAACCGGTTTAGAGATTTATGGCGGATTATTTCAGGAGGCGCCAGCACTTTTTGATGTCGTCCTTACCAATCCTCCCTTTGGAGGAAAAGAAGGCAAAGATGCTCAGACGAAATTTGCCTATAAAACAAGCGCAACCCAGGTTTTGTTTCTACAACATGTTATAGACAGTCTTAAACCGGGCGGAAGATGTGGAATCGTTATGGATGAAGGTGTGCTGTTCCGCACCAATGAGAAGGCCTTCGTCCAAACTAAACGCAAGCTGCTTAACGAATGCAATCTGTGGTGTCTTATCAGCCTTCCCCCAAAGGTATTTGTCAATGCTGGTGCGGCCAGTAAAACCAATCTTTTGTTTTTTACCAAGGGAGAGCCAACCAAAGAAGTCTGGTATTATGACCTGGCAGATCTCAACATCACCAAAAAACAGCCTTTAACCTCTGAGCATTTTGAAGAATTCTTTAAGCTGCTACCTCAGCGGAAAATTTCAGAGCGTTCCTGGCTGACCTCAATAGAAGACATCGAAACCAAAAATTATGATTTGAAGGCAGTTAATCCAAATCGCCGCCAGGAGTTGGACACCAGAACGCCGGAAGAATTGCTGTCAATTATAGAAGCCCAATCAAATGAGATAAAAAATATAATATCCCTCTTAAGGAAAAAGGGGATCTGAAAATAGGCCAGTTCAGGTTAAAGCCAACTCTCTAATCCTTAAGTAAAGCTCCAGATGGATAAAGGATATAACCTACTGGTATTGTAGAAAGGAAGGAATTCCCCCTACTTAGAGACTGCCGGCACGAACCGCAGGGTCACCGACACTCTCCAGTCATTTCCGGGCTAAATGAAAGGGATTTCCGGTGCGTCAGAAAATCCGGGCACACAACCCGGTCTTTTAAAACCTTTTCATGTCTCAGTTTTTTTCATTCCAGATAATCAGAAAAAGTAGCGTACACCAACAAAACCGAGTAAATTAAGTTCTGTATCTGGAATTAAATCCATAACCGGGCTGATTTCAAAAAAGATGTCAATGGGCGCATTGGGTAACATATAGCTCAGCCCGAGCGGAATTTTTATGCCAAATCTGGCATCGTCCTGAAGGTTTAGCCGGGCCCCGATGCCATAATAAAAAGCCAGTTTGCCTGTTTCCACCTTTATAAAGCTGTGAAAGAGATAATCAGCATGAAGGTGGAAAGCATTCTCGCCGGAAAATGACCAGGAGCCGGCTATATCAAAAGCTGTGCGATTGCTGGTCCAGTACTTGGCGATTACGCCAGTCGGCTCGCCTACGATAATGCCCAGTCCCAATTTTTTCTCCTGAGCCTGAGCTTGCAGAAGTCCGGCTGATAAGCAAAATAGCGTCAGCATGACCAGGCTAATTACTTTTCTTCTCATTTCTATCTCCTCTCTAGCTGATTTTCTCGCCTTTTTAAATTCTAATTCATTTAGGACTCAATGACAAGCTGACACTCCTGAAACTTTAAATGACCGCCGGGACATGTTTCTTTCCTGTTTCTGTTTTTTTATATTTTCTTTACCTGTATATAGGCTTTACCCCCATGATATGAAACATAAAAGAATATTTGTCGGTCAGCTCATCCAGGGCTTTGGTGATATTGCTTGAACCGTGGCCTGATCTTGTTTCAATCCTGATCAGCACTGGATTATCGCAGGCCTGTTTTTCCTGCAGGGTAGCCGCAAACTTAAAAGAATGAGCAGGCACCACCCGATCATCATGATCTGCCGTGGTAATCAAAGTTGCCGGGTAGCAGACGCCTTCCTTCATATTATGGAGAGGCGAATATTTGATAAGATATTTAAACTGTTCGGGATTATCACTTGAGCCATACTCAACCATCCAGCCCCAGCCGACGGTAAATTTGTGGTATCTGAGCATATCCATCACCCCAACGGCCGGAAAAGCCACACCAAACAACTCAGGCCTCTGGGTCATGACCGCCCCGACCAGCAGCCCGCCGTTGGAAGCGCCGGAGATAGCCAGATATTTCGGTGAGGTATATTTTTCCTTAATCAAATATTCGGCTGCAGCAATAAAATCATCAAAGACATTTTGCTTATTTTCCAGCATTCCAGCTCGATGCCAGTTTTCGCCATACTCTCCCCCGCCCCTTATATTTGGCTGAGCAAAAACTCCCCCATTTTCCAGCACAGGGATAATGGAGGGATTAAAAGCCGGCAGCAGGCTGATATTGAAACCACCATAAGAAGTCAGGAAAGTCGGATTTTTGCCGTTTAAAACCAAACCCCGACGATAGACGATAAACATCGGCACTCTGGTTCCGTCCCGACTGGTATAAAAGACCTGTTTAACCTCATAATCCTCAGGATTAAATTTGACTTTTTGCTGGTTAAACACCTCTGATTGGCCAGTAGCTAAATCATACTTATAAATAGTTGGCGGGTAATTGAATGAATTAAAAGTGTAGAAAATAAATTTATCGTCACGCCAGCCACCAAAGCCAGAAGCGGTGCCGATAGCCGGTAATTCAATTTCCCGGATCAGCTGACCATCTGGTTTATACTGATAAACTTTCGTTTGAGCATCCTGGAGGTAAGTACCAAACAGGTAGCCACCAGCCGTAGCGGCGGCGGTTAAAACCTGAGGTTTTTCCGGCAGGATTTCCTGCCAGTTTTCCTTGGATGGTTTTTCCGGATCAATCAGCACCAACCGGTAGTTGGGCGCACCTATATTGGTCCTGACCAGGAATTTATTTTCAAGATTATCAATAACTTCGCTATCGTAATCGAAGCCTGGAATTAACAGCTGGAAGGATGAATTCGGACGGCTCAAATCTTTCCAGTGAATCTCATTGCCTGAAGTTCCGGCCGAAATCACCAGAATCCCATATTTCTGATCCTCGGTTACTCCCATATTTACATATCTTAAAGGGTGCTCTTTATCTTCATAGATCAGCTGGTCTTTTTCCTGAGGTTCACCCAGTTTATGATAGAAAACTTTCTGATATTCATTACGGGCTTTGAGCTCTTCACCCGGTGCTGGCTGGTCATAGCCACTATAGAAGAAGCCATCTTTATACCAGGCAGCAGCCGAGAATTTGACCCAGCGAATCCGGTCAGGCAGTTCCTGCTTGCTGGCTATTTCCATCACCCTTAATTCTGACCAATCTGAACCGGCTTCTGAACGGGAGATAGTTACATAGCGGAAATCCGGTGATAAGCCAGCCAGCCCGATTCTGATTGTCCCGTCAGGAGACAACTCGTTGGGATCAATAAAAACCTCAGGCTCGCCATCCAGCCCTTTTTGAACATAAATTACTGACTGATTTTGAAGTCCATCATTCTTGTAAAAGAAGAAATATTCGCCAGCTCTAAACGGCTGACCCAGGCGCGGGTAATTATAGAGATCTTTTAATCTCTCACCTATTTTCTGGCGGTAAGGAATTTTTTCGAGATAGGCAAAGGTTACTTTATTCTGTTCTTCCACCCACTTTTTCGTCTCTTCCGAATTATCATCTTCCAACCAGCGATAGGGATCGGGCACTTTTGTTCCAAAATAATCATCAACTACATCCACTTTTTTTGTTTGTGGATAAACAATCTTTTCCCGGACTGGCTGCTGGCAGGCTATCAGAACCAGCGCCAGGCCCAGAGTAACCGAAGCCAGGCTAAAAACCAACATTTTTTTATCCTTCATAAAAAGCCTCCTCAAAAATTAAGGCTGTTTTTATTAATAACACAAGAAAAGGCCTTATGCCAGAGAAAACTGACCGGCAGCTAACTTAACCCGGGCTGTAAAGTCACAGCTCTTATTGAAAATATCAAGCTCATCAGGCAGAAGATTATTGCCAGCTTGCCAGGCCCTGTGATATTTTATTTGCCATAAAAGAATGAGGAGGTTGGCCATGTTCTCAACCATCTTTGCCCTGTTTATCCTGCCAGCAGCTATTATTCTTCTGGCTTTTATTCTGACCTCCAACGAAGGAGGATCAAGATGAATGTCCTCGGCGTTACCACCAGTCCCTGGGCCCTGGCCGCCTTTTTACTCTACGTCTTCATGATGGTGGCAGTTGGCATTATTACCACCAGATATTCTTCGCGCGGTATTGGAGAGTTTTTCCTCGGCGGACGGAAGATGAAGTCATTCGTGGTCGCTCTGTCAGCAGTCACTTCAGGCCGTTCAGCCTGGCTGCTCATTGGAGTCTCGGGAATGGCTTTTACCCGCGGGGTCTCAGCAGTCTGGTCAGTCGTAGGGTATATTCTGGTCGAGCTTTTCATGTTTGTCTACGCCGGAAAGAGATTACGCTACTTTACAGGTAAAAAGGGCGACATCACAATTCCTGATTATATGGAGTCGAGGTTTGACGATCACAAGCATCTTCTCCGGCTGGTTTCTTTGATCCCTATTCTGATTTTTATGACCGCTTATGTCTCTGCTCAGTTTAGCGCAGGCGGAAAATCTCTTTCAGCCAGTTTTAATATAACCCAGCAGCAAGGCATATTAATTACCGCCGGCATAGTTATTTTTTATACTGTCCTGGGGGGATTTCTGGCGGTTTGCCTGACTGATATGCTCCAGGGTATCTTTATGATTTTTGCCCTGATGATTCTGCCCGTTATTGCTATTATTCAATTTGGTGGACTGGGCAAGCTCCTGGCCACTTTGAAGGATGTCTCCCCCGGTTATCTTGATCCCTTTGCCATTTCAGTTGGGGCTTTACTTGGTTTTCTAGGGATAGGCTTTGGTTCTCCCGGCAATCCTCATATTCTTAACAAATATATGAGCATCGAGGATCCCCGAAAGCTGAATAAAACGGGCTTGATCGGGACTGTCTGGAATGTGCTGATGGCCTGGGGTTCTATTTTCATCGGGCTGGCTGGCCGGGCAATTTATCAAAGTGCTGCCAACCTCCCCAGCCAGGACCCGGAGAACGTCTATCCCTTGCTTGGTTCCCAGCATCTCCATCCTTTTCTCTTTGGTCTGACCATTGCTGCTATTTTTGCGGCCATTATGTCTACTGCCTCGTCTCAGTTACTGGTAGCTTCTTCGGCTGTTGTCCGCGATGCCTACCAGAAGATTCTGGCTGCTGGAAGGCAAATCCCCGAAAAAAGGCTGGTCTGGCTGAGCCGGCTGGTCACCCTGCTTGTCTCCATTATTGCCATTTTCCTGGCTGCCTATGGTGATAAAGTCATTTTTTATCTGGTACTCTTTGCCTGGGGTGGACTCGGGGCTGCTTTTGGCCCGGCTATTCTTCTTTCCCTTTACTGGAAGAAAACAACCAGAGCCGGAGCCATTGCCGGAATTCTGGTCGGTTCTGCCACCGAGATTATCTGGTATTTAATACCTTCGCTTCGAGCGGCTTTAGCTGAATATGTCCCGGCTTTTATTCTGTCCTTTCTGGCAGTTATCTTAGTCAGTCTCTACACCAGGCCGCCGGAGAACGCAGAAGAATATATGAGATACATGAAGGGCCAGCTGGAATAGGTTTCTCTAAGCAGGCTATCACTGCCTGAAGAAAAGGCCGGCTGCTTTAAAGCTGCCCGGATTTCTGCTAACATTCAAGGGATTTTATTTTTTGAGGTAAAAGCTATGGTCAAACGTCTTGGAGTTATAACCAGAGATTGTGCCGGCATCAATGCTGCTTTGAGAGCTGTGGTTAGAACAGCTACCAACCAGCAGGCAGAGGTTCTGGGCATAATCAAGGGCTATGATGGGCTGATTGACGGCGAGCTGCGTTCCCTTGATCGGCGGGCAGTGTCAGGCATCATCAACCTGGGTGGAACTATTTTAAAATCAGCTCGTTCTGAAAGATTTTTGACGGAGGAAGGCCAGCGACAGGCTTTATTGACAATCGAAAAACACAAGATCGACGGTCTGATTGTTATTGGAGGCAATGGCTCGCTGACCGGCGCCCATGTTCTGGCTGCTCGGTATGGTATCCAGGTGATCGGGGTGCCAGCTACTATTGATAACGATGTCAATCAGGTTGAGCAGTGTCTGGGGGCCGATACGGCGGTCAATGTTGCCCTGGATGCGCTGGATAAAATTCGTGATACGGCGACCAGTCTGGAGAGAATTTTTGTCGTCGAGGTCATGGGTCGCGATTGTGGCTATCTGGCCATGAAGGTGGCCCTGGCCGGTGGTTGTGAGGATGTTATCCTGCCCGAGCAGGATTTTGATCTAAATGAAATCTGTCAAGAAATACAGGCAGGAAATGCTCAGGGCAAGGTCAGCTGGATTATAATCGTGGCCGAAGGCAAAGCCCGGGCTCAGGATGTCGCCACAGCTATCACCCTTCTTACCGGTCTTGAAACAAGAATAGCTGTTCTCGGCCATATTCAGCGCGGGGGACGCCCGACAGCTATTGACCGGCTGCTGGGTGCCAAGCTGGGTAGCGCCGCTGTCGAAGCACTACTGGCCGGTGAAACTGACAAATGTGTCTCTTTGAAGGACGAACAGATTAAGCTTGTGCCGCTGGAGACGGCGATAAAACCCAAAAAACTTATTTTTGAGCCAGAATATCGCCTGCTTAAAATATTATCATGAAATGGTGAGCTCGACTCACCGAGCTTGCTTCACTCCGGCCGCTCTTCGGATTAAATCTGGGCACATCAACTCTAACAGGATAGTTTTTACTTCGATCCCTTCCTGGGCAGACAGGGCATCTTAATATTATTACGGCGAGCACACGCTATCGCCTCTTCATAGCCGGCATCAGCATGGCGGACAACACCAATGCCCGGATCAACAGTCAGCACTCGCTCCAGACGTCTGGCCATGGCCGCCGTCCCATCGGCCACGATCACCATGCCGGCATGAATGGATAAGCCAATTCCCACCCCGCCACCGTGGTGGACCGAGACCCAGGAAGCACCGTTAACAGCGTTGAGCAGCGCATTGAGAATCGGCCAGTCGGCGATAGCATCGGAGCCGTCCTTCATTTTTTCTGTCTCGCGGTTAGGAGAAGCAACCGAACCGGTATCCAGATGGTCTCGCCCGATGACTATTGGCGCACTGATCTTTCCCTTTTTGACCAGGGTGTTAATCACATCACCGAACAAAGCTCTTTCCCCGTAGCCCAGCCAGCAGAGGCGGGCCGGGAGTCCCTGGAATTTGACCTTTTGCCGGGCATTTTTAATCCATCTGGCCAGAGATTCGTCATGAGGAAAAATTTTGAGCACGGCCTCATCGGTCACATAAATATCTTCCGGTTTGCCGGACAGAGCAACCCAGCGGAAAGGACCCTTGCCAAGGCAGAAAAGCGGCCTGATGTATTCCTGAACGAAACCTGGAATATCGAAAGCATTTTCCACACCGGCCTTCTGAGCCTGACCACGGATATTGTTGCCATAATCAAAAGTTCTGGCTCCTCTTTTCTGCAGTTCCAGCATCGCTTCGACGTGGGCAGCCATTGATTCATAAGAACGGCGGATATATTCCTCCGGATTTTTCTTCCTCAATTCGAGCGCTTCCTCATAAGGCAAACCACGCGGCACATAACCATTAAGTTCGTCATGAGCCGAGGTCTGGTCAGTCAGCACATCAGGTGTAATTCCTCGCCGGACCAGCTCGGGCAGAAAATCAGCCGCATTAGCCAGAAGAGCAATGGATAAAGGCTCTCCTTTCTTTAAAGCTTCGTCAGCCATTTTCAGCGCTTCATCCAGGCTGTCCGTCATGGTGTCAACATAGCCGGTATCCAGCCGACGTTTGATTCTGGCCGGGTCAACCTCAGCAATGATGCCCACACCACCATTCATCGTGATGGCCAGGGGCTGAGCACCGCCCATTCCTCCCAGCCCGGCTGTTACCACCAGTTTGCCCTGGAGCGAGCCGCCAAAATGTTTTCGAGCCGCAGCAGCCAGCGTTTCAAAAGTTCCCTGTAAAATGCCCTGTGTCCCAATATAGATCCAGCTACCGGCGGTCATCTGGCCGTACATGGTCAGCCCCAGGGCTTCCAGCCGCCTGAATTCATCCCAGGTGGCCCATTTCGGGACCAGCATGGCATTGGAAATCAAAACGCGTGGCGCATCAGGATGCGTCTTAAAAATGCCGACCGGCTTGCCCGACTGGACGAGCAGTGTTTCATCGTTTTCCAGTTTTCTCAAGCTGTTAACAATAGCATGGTAACAATCCCAGTTGCGGGCAGCTTTCCCTGTCCCACCGTAAACAATAAGTTCCTGCGGCTTTTCGGCCACTTCCGGATCAAGATTATTCATGAGCATCCGCATGGCCGCTTCCTGCGACCAGCCTTTACAATGAAGGCGGTTACCGCGCGGTGCTCTAACCGGTTTATAAGCTGTTTTTGGTTGATCAACCATTTCTTACCTCCCCTGTTTCCTGTACTGATTTCCTGACCTCGGCCAGTCTTCCCAGCCTGGCCAGTGTTTTTTCTTTCCCCATCATCTCGAGAGTTTCAAAAATTCCAGGCCCAACCGCCCGCCCGAGCAAGAGCACGCGCAGGGCATGAATAAAAACAGCCGCCTTGACCCCTTCCTTTTCAGCCCGGCCCCGCACCACCTGCTCCAGTTCAGGGGCCATAAAGGTTGTCAGTTGCTCAAAATCCGCTTTTAACTTTGGTAGTAACTCTTCCAGACAGGGATCAAGCAAATGTTTTCTGACGGCTTCAGGGTCATAGTCAACTTGATTGGAAATAAAAGGAGCGAGCATGTCGGTCAGCTCAAGCAGCGTTCTGCTTCTGGGTCTGACCAGCGCCACCAGTCTTTCCAGCCACTCTTTTTTTTCGGTGAGAAAAGCATCTGCCCAGAGTCCTTTCTTTTCCAGCCAGGGGCGAAGCTCACTGATGAGCTCCGAAACCGGCATTTCATTTATTAACCGACTGTTAAGCCACTGCAGCTTGTTGAGATCAAAGATCGGGCTGCCTTTGCTGATATGTTCCAGGGAGAAAGCTTCAATCATTTCTTCCCGGCTGTATATCCTTTCTTCTTTGCCCGGTGACCAGCTGAGCTGGGCAACAAAATTAAAAAAAGCCAGGGGCAAATAGCCCTGCTCACGGAAACTCAGTACCGCCGTATGGCCATGCCTTTTGCTCAATTTTTTGCGATCCGGCCCCAGAATGAGCGGCAAGTGGGCAAATTGAGGGATTTCTCTTTGAAAAGCGCGATAAAGAAGGATTTGCTTGGGAGTATTGGTAATATGATCATCGCCTCTGATCACATGCGTAATACCAGCCTCAATATCATCGACGACCACCGACAGATGATAGGTTGGGAAGCCGTCGCTACGCAGCAGCACGAAATCCTCCAGATTTTTATTTTCGACGGCAATATGACCGTGGATAAGGTCGTCAAATTCAGTGATTCCATCCGGCATTAAAAAACGGATGGCAGCTGGCACACCTTTCTCCAGCCGCTCCTTTTTTTCCTCAGCCGAGAGATGAAGGCAATGGCGGTCATATTTCCAGTGCTGACCACTTTTTATCTTATCCTGCCTTCTTTTTTCTATTTCCTCAGGCGTACAAAAACAATAATAGGCCTGAC
>Ga0208825_1001229_pt1 | contig 20255 bp, 13 predicted proteins | sample AD_UKC113_MetaG_FD_184450 | JGI IMG/M metagenome (GOLD analysis project Ga0208825, IMG submission 184450) | Active sludge microbial communities of municipal wastewater-treating anaerobic digesters from Hong Kong - AD_UKC113_MetaG (SPAdes)... | ecosystem: Engineered > Bioreactor > Anaerobic >...
AATTCGGCCAAAGGAAAAACATTGTGTTGCAATATGTTGGCAAAAGTTATGATTTTTCTTCCACCTTCATATAAGCCATCATACACCATCTGATCCGACACATTGTAGGTTGAAGCCAGATATTGAAGCGTTCCGTCTTTTATGGCATCCTGCACGTTGATACGCAAAAGGTTGAAGCCATCATCAACCTGAGGAACGAACTGTACCATATTCAAATCCAATGCGTTGAAAAACGTTTGTGTTTCGCTTAACATAAACTCCAGCGTACTGGTTTGCAAAACATTATTGGGATAGGCAGGAGAAAATCGAAGGGTTTTGCCTCCATCGACAATGTATTTTCCCAATCCCATTGCAATATTGGCAATTCCATCTTCAGGCTTTTCATTTCCAATCGGATAATAGTTCAACGAACGGGCTACTCCCGAAAAAGAAGGATAATAACGATTTTCGTAAGCGCTGCCACAGATTTCCTGCAACACAATGGCCATTTTTTCTTCATCAATCAAATTCTTGGTTGCTGCCATGTAAGTCTTACTGTCACGATAAAAAACCGAGGCATAAACAGCTTTAATGGCTTCAGCAATCATTTGCAGTGTATGAGTTTTGCTGTTGGCATCAAAAGGCACCATGTAGGTTGAATAAACTCCTGCAAAAGGCTGATAATGGGAATCCTCCAACAAACTTGAGGATCTTACGGCAATGGGTTTGCTTACAGCGCCCAAAAAAGCATAAAGATCGGCTAAAAGTTTCTGTGGCAATCGAGCTTTTAAAAAATGTGCCAGAATTTCGTCGTCGGGAATATCGGACAAAGCAATGGGATAAAGCTGATTCATTTCCATGAAGTCGGAAAAAATATCGGTGCACAATACGACCGTTCTGGGAATGGCAATCTGAACATTTTCAAACTTATCGAGACTTTCATTGCGTTTGATCATGGCATCCAAAAAAGCCAACCCTCTCCCCTTGCCTCCCAATGAACCTTCGCCAATGCGGGCAAAATTAGAATACATGTCGAACCTGTCGCGTTGAAAAACAGCTACAATTCCACGATTTTTTATTTTTCGGTAATGAACAATGGCATCAAAAATAATTTGACGTACATTTTTCATGTTTTCGGACATTCCTGGTTCAACTTGAATATTTTTCAGAAATTCTGCCAACGGGAACATGGCTCTCGAATACAACCATCTGGAAATATTATTACGGGAAACATGGTAATACAAAGCTTCGTCGCTCACCTTAAAAATACAGTCCTGTAAACTTCTAAGGTTGTGAACGCGTGCTTCTTCCACTCCGGTCTGAGGATTAAAAAATATCAGGTCGCCAAACCAAAAATTATCGGTGATTTTTTCCCGTAACTCCATAAAAAGCGTTTTCGACATTTTGTTCAGAAAAACAGCATTCAATTCTTCTGCGGTTTGTCGATTTTCTTCTTCAGTAGAAACCACAATCAGCGGAATAAATTTGTCATTTCTCCGTATTTCGCTGCATAAATGTAGTCCGGCTTTTTTGTCTTTGACATTTTTTTCCGGAAAACTGACATCCGTAATCACGCCAAGCATATTCTGGCTATATTTATTATAAATGGAAATAGCTTCTTCATAAGAGCGTGCCAACAAAATTTTTGGGCGTCCCCTCATGCGTAACATTTGCTCATGTTCGTTCAATGCCTCAGTCATAAATGAACGCGACTGCTTAAAAACGTATTTGTATAAATGAGGAACAATGGATGAATACCAACGTATGGAGTCCTCAACAAAAAGAATAACCTGAACACCAACCGAATTGACATCTTCTTCCACATTCATTCTGTCTTCAATCAGTTTGATGATAGCCAACAAAATATCGGAATTACCCAACCAGCTGAAAACATAATCGATGGCACTCAAATCCTCGTGTGCCAATCGTTGAGAAATGGATGAAGAAAAAGGAGTAAGCACCACAATAGGAATTTCGGGATATTCTTTTTTTACATCTTTTGCCCATTCAAAAGGATTTATACTGTCGCCACTCGGCATGGAAATAATCAGTTCAAAAGTACGGGTACGAAGCAACTCATTGGCCTCCTCCTCATTCGAAACAAGTGTAAAACGGGGAGGATAACGCAAATTCAAAGCTGTATATTCGTTGAAAATCTGTTCATCAATGCGTCCGTCCTCTTCCAGCACAAAAGCATCGTATTTACTGGCATAAAGTAAAATATTATAAATCCGATGCGTCATTAAGTTGGCAAAAGAAGTGTCCTTAAAATATAACTTATTAATACTTAAAGTGTTCATAAAGAAATGTTTTCAGTTATTTTGAAGCCAATGAATCTCAATAAAAAATTCAACTGAACTTCAAAACACAAGTTTATCGAAATATTTTTTCAAAATTAGCTCAAAAAGTTTGATAATCCCAAATAAAAATTTTAAACTTGCAAAGAAATAAAATGACAGAAAAATATCGAATGAAATCAAAATTTTCGATAAAAATAAACTGTTTTTGGCTTGTTAACCAAGCAATGAATGACAATATGTAAGAATTTTCAAAAATTTGAGCTACACAAATCTATATTTCAACAAAAAACTAAAATCTAATATTATGGACATAGAAAAATTTATGCAAGTTCTTTCGGCGAAACATCCCAACGAAAACGAATATTTACAGGCCGTAAGAGAAGTGCTTACCACCATTAACGATGTATATTCTCAACATCCCGAATTGGAAAAGGCAAAAATTGCAGAAAGGTTGGTTGAACCTGACCGAATTTTTACTTTTAAAGTTCCTTGGGTTGACGATCAGGGGAATGTTCAGGTCAACATCGGGTATCGTGTGCAATTCAACAATGCCATCGGACCTTACAAAGGCGGTTTGCGTTTTCACCCTTCCGTGAATCTTTCCATCATGAAATTTCTTGGTTTTGAACAAATATTTAAAAATGCGCTGACAACTTTACCTCTGGGAGGTGCCAAAGGAGGTTCCGATTTTAATCCAAAAGGAAAATCGGATGCTGAAGTGATGCGTTTCTGTCAAGCTTTTATGACCGAATTGTGGCGATATATAGGCCCCGAAACGGATGTGCCGGCAGGAGACATTGGTGTTGGAGCTCGTGAAATAGGCTATTTGTATGGAATGTATCGCAAACTTGCCCATGAAAATACGGGAGTTTTAACCGGAAAAAATTTGGAATTTGGCGGTTCTCTAATTCGACCTGAAGCAACCGGATTTGGAGCTCTTTATTTTGTAAGAGAAATGCTTCAAAGGGCAGGTATGGATATAAGGGGAAAAACCGTAGCCATCTCCGGTTTTGGAAATGTGGCATGGGGAGCTGCGCTGAAAGCATCACAAATGGGAGCAAAAGTTGTTTCCATTTCGGGCCCGGATGGCTATGTATATGACGAAAACGGTATTTCCGACGAAAAAATTGATTATATGTTGGAGCTTCGGGCAAGTTGTAACGACATTGTTTCCCCCTATGCCGAAAAGTTTGGCGTTCCGTTTGTACCAAATCGACGTCCTTGGGAATTGAAAGTGGACATTGCCCTGCCTTGTGCCACACAAAACGAACTGAACGAAGAAGATGCGCGGAATCTGATTGAAAATAAGGTTTTGTGTGTTGCCGAAGTTTCCAACATGGGCTGTACACCCGAAGCTATTGATTTATTTATAAAAAACAAAATAATGTATGCTCCAGGAAAAGCTGTAAATGCGGGCGGCGTGTCGGTTTCGGGTTTGGAAATGACACAAAATGCCATGCACCTTTCTTGGACGGCAGAAGAAGTGGACAAACAATTGCATCAAATCATGAACAAAATTCACGAGCAATGCGTCAGCTTCGGAAAAGAAGAAGACGGATATATTAATTACCTGAAAGGAGCAAATGTCGCTGGATTCATGAAAGTTGCCAGAGCCATGCTGGCTCAGGGAATCGTTTAATTTTTCTATATGTTTACAATTCAAAAAACGAAAGGAAAATATTTTTTCTTTTTGTGAAATCATGATTTCGGTAAACCAAAAAGGAGGGAAAATCATTTTGATCTTTCCTCCTTTTTGCATTAAGAATTTTCATTTTTCAGGACAATTTATTGATTTGTTGTCGAGCTTTTATTTCTATGGTTCTAATTTTATCCTTATAATGATTGTACGTGTTCAAAGTAACAATATCAAGCTCAGCATCAGAATTATCGCGCCAACGACGGCAAAGATAAACCGATTGAAAAATTCTGCCAATTTGATATTCACGACTAAAATACAGTCCTAAAGCATAATCTTCACCATAATTGGAATCAGGAACTTTAATTTTTCTTAATAGCGGCGTATAAAAAGCTCTTGGAGCACCCAACCCATTAATTCTCAAAGCATTGTTTCTTCCGTTTTCAGAAGTCCATTCCCTGTGATCAATCAAGCCCGGCGGTATCACATTCATTTCAAAATCTGTTATGGTATAAGAACCGATAACCATACCGCAATTCTGCTCGTAAAAAGCATTTACCATTATTTGAAGCGTATTTTCATCCTGATAAACATCATCACTATCCAACTGAACGGAGAATTTTCCGCAAAAAGGAGAATGAACGGCAACATTCCAACAACCGCCAATACCCAAATCCTCACGTTGAGGAATTATATGCCGCACTCGACTGTCTTCTTTTGCCAATTTTTCCACAATTTCCGAAGTCCCATCGGTAGAATGATTATCCACCACAATCACATTAAAAGGAAAAGACGTCTTTTGAGCCAAAGCCGAACGAACGGCATCTTCAATGGTGGTTGCCCTGTTCTTTACCGGGATGATTACGGAAGCTTCCATCTCAAAATTGTTTTCATCGAAAAGAATTGTTTTAAACTGTGGCTTGAGATAGGCACCGATATTTTTCAAATGTTCGGTGCAGGCTTTCTCCATTTCCAATTGACGCTGGCGATTTTTCGGATCTACATAATCAAACAACTTTTCTCCACTTTTTCGATTATCCGACTCTACCTCCGAATACAAATACTCATCGATATGAACCAATTCGGCTTTCTGTGAAATTCTTAATCTGGCATCATATAAACCGGCATGAAGAAAATTTTCGTTCATTTCGGCAGCAGCCTGCTTCAAAGCATCCGCACTAAAAAACAAAACTGAGCCAAAATTAAAATCGTCGCGAACGCTTCCTGTCTGATAATCAATTAACGGTAATTTGTTGCGAACGCCTCCCGACACTTGATAATAATCGGAATAAACCATTCCGGCCTTCGTATCCTGAGCAATTTGAAAAAAACGTTCCAAAGCAAACTGTCCCAGATGCAAAGGAGTATTTTTCAAATAAACAAGCGAATAAGGCGTATCGGATTTTTCAGCAATTTTTTTTACCGTATTGCTAGCGTAAAGCGAATCGATCAAAATCGGAAAACATTTTTCGTTGACCTGAATATTTTCTCGCTTGGAAAGCAAATACACAGCATTAACCAATTCCGACTGCAACAAATTTTCTATGGTAATTTCAGCCTGAACAGCATCATCGTAAACAATAAAACAATTAATGGGTTTCATAAAAAGTGTTTAAAAAGTTGATTTGTAACGCAGACAAATAATTAAACAGGAATATATCGGACAAAAGCTTCAATGGCTTCGTAGGAGGCCAGTCCCAACTGGGTGTACAATTCGGCAGTAGCCCGATTTCTCTCTTCCGAGCGTTGCCAGAAAAGTCTTTCATCGTTTCCAAGATACGGAGCACTCTCCATTTGGGATTGATGACGCAAAATAGCATTTCGCTTGTTTTTCAACTCTTCGGGACTCAAGGGGACAGCCATTTCGATATGATCTATTTCCCATTCTTTCCATGCTCCACGATACATCCAAACCCGGCAGTCTTTCATCCATTCTTCTTCTTTTAGTTCGTCGATGGCAGCCAGTACTGCATCCAAACAAATCTTATGTGTTCCGTGAGGATCGCCCAAATCTCCGGCAGCATAAATCTGATGGGGTTGAATCTGCTGCAGCAAGTCTTTAATAATGTCGATATCCTTTTGCGATAAATCGTTTTTCTTTACTGTACCCGTTTCATAAAAGGGAAGATTCAGAAAATGAACGTTTTGAGAGCTTAGTCCCAAATATCGACAAGCTGCCTTTGCTTCTCCCCGCCTGATTAACGCTTTTACTTCAAGAATTTCGGGCGTATCCATATCATTTTCCTTTTTCTCATAAAGGAGAAAATTTCTCATTGCTTCATATTTTTTCTGAATCACATCGTTATGGCTGTCGAATAAATCTTTAAATCCTTTCACAAAAGAAAGGAAGCGAATGACTTCATGATCGGCAACTGCGATATTTCCGGATGTTTGATAAGCCACATGCACTTTGTGCTTTTGGTCTATTAACCTTTTGAAAGTTCCACCCATTGAAATAACATCATCGTCGGGATGTGGACTGAAAATGACAATACGTTTGGGATATGGAAGTGCTCTTTCGGGACGATTGGAGTCATCGGCATTGGGTTTTCCACCGGGCCAACCTGTAATGGTATGTTGTAAATCGTTAAAAATACGAATATTTACGTTATAAGCCGAACCATAAATAGCCAACAATTCACTTAATCCATTGTCGTTGTAGTCCTTATTAGTCAATTTCAGAATCGGCTTTTTCAACTTCATGCAAAGCCAAACTATGGCTCGACGAATCAGTTTGCTGTCCCATTCGCAGGATGTTACCAGCCAAGGCATGCTGATGCGTGTTAATTCACTGGCAGCATGTAAGTCGATAACCATTTTTACATTGGAATGAAGTTGAAGATAGGATGCAGGAATGGTTTCGGACATGGGGCCTTCTACGGCATTTTTTACGACCGTAGATTTATGTTCGCCCCATGCAACCAAAACAATTCTTTTTGCTTTAAGAATAGTTGAAATTCCCAAAGTAATGGCAGAAACAGGAACCATTTCGGCATTGCTGAAAAATTCAGCAGCATCTTCCCTTGAAAGCGTATCGAGCAAAATAAGGCGGGTTTGAGAGTTAGTCAGTGAACCAGGCTCATTGAAACCAATATTGCCTGAGCGCCCGATTCCTAAAAGCTGTAAATCGATACCGCCCAAAGCAGCAATTTTTTGCTCATATTCTGCACAAGCTTGCATGATTTGATGTTTGTCCATTGTGCCATCCGGATAAAAAATATTTTCTGCCGGAATATCTACCTGATCCAACAACATATTTTTTAATTGTCCAAAACTTCCCTGCAATTTCCCGGTGAGCGGATAATATTCAAACAGTAAAAAAACGACAACATTATTAAAACTCAAGTTTTCCTTTTTGTGCAATCGAACCAGTTCAGAATAAATTCCCACCATTGATTTACCGGAAGTCAAACCTAAAACACATTGCTCATTGGCCGCCTGTTTTGTTTTAATTAAGGCTGCTATTTCTTCTGCCACTTTTGCCGAGCCTTCTTTTTCAGTGTCAAATATTTCGGTCGGTATTTTCTCATGACGGGTAACCCTCGACAGTTCGAAAACATCATCGGGTTGATAATATCTTCGCGGAATACGCGTCATGCTAATTTTTGAGCTTAAATTTGTTCTCATAAGTACTTAGATTATTATGAATTTGGTTTCAAAAGTAATACAATTTCAATTAAAATGCAAACGTTTGCGTTAAATTTTGTTTTTTTCTTGATTTTCTTTGGCAGGGTGAATTCTTTTGCTTTAATTTGTGCAGAAAATTAAATTCAAATTACCTAACAATGAATATTATAGCTGACAGCGGATCGACCAAAACCCACTGGTGTGTTATAGAAGGTGAAAATACCGTAAAGGAATTTTATACTAAAGGTATCAATCCATTTTATCAAACCAAAGAAGAAATCCTTGCCGAGCTGAAAGAAAATCTTTACCCACGAATCATGCAAAGTACGATTGATGGAGTTCATTTTTACGGAGCAGGTTGCGCCTTTGCCGAACAAAAAAAGATGTTAAGCGAAATTTTTAGAGATATTTTGGGAACAGAGCTTGTCGTAACCATAGAAAGTGATTTACTCGGAGCCGCTCGCTCACTGTTTGGAAAGGAAAGCGGAATTGCCTGTATTCTTGGAACCGGTTCAAATTCATGTTATTACAACGGCAGAGGAATAGAAAAAAACGTTCCGCCATTGGGATTTATTCTGGGAGATGAAGGCAGTGGAGCCATTCTTGGGAAAAAACTGACATCTGATGCTTTAAAAAATCAACTACCGCCCGATTTGGTGTCAAAATTCATGAAAGAATATGATTTGACATTGGAAAAAGTTCTCGACCATGTGTACAAAAAGCCTTTCCCGAATCGCTATTTAGCTCAATTTGTGCCTTTTATAAAGGAAAATATTCAATATCCGCCTTTATATAATATTGTATACAGCAGCTTTAACGATTTTTTTAACAGAAATATTTGTCAATACCCTCATATTGAAGAAACAGAATTGGGATTTGTAGGATCGGTAGCATATCATTTTGCCGACATATTACAAACCATAGCTCACGAAAGACATTTCAAAATAATTGAAATTGCCCAGAATCCAATGAAAGGATTGGTGAAATTTCACGCTGAAAAGACAAAAAACTAATTTATTATTTGTAAAACATGGCATTTGAAAAAATTACAGAACAAAATTCGCTGCACAACGATTTGGACAAAAAAGACATTCGCCAATTGCTCGTTGAAATGAATGAAGAAGACAAAAAAGTACCATTTGCAGTAGAAAAAGCCATTCCACAAATTGAGCAACTGATTGACAAACTGGTAGAACGAATGAAAGTTGGGGGACGTTTATTCTATATCGGAGCAGGCACCAGCGGACGTTTAGGTGTTCTGGATGCTTCTGAAATTCCACCCACTTTTGGTATGCCTCCACATCTGGTGATAGGTGTAATTGCAGGTGGTGATACAGCTTTACGCAATGCGGTTGAATTTGCTGAAGACGATATGGAACAAGGTTGGGAAGATTTGAAAAAACACAATATTTCTTCCATCGATACCGTAGTTGGCATCACCGCTTCCGGAACGGCACCTTATGTGATGGGAGCTTTAAGAAAAGCAAAACAACATGGAATTTTGACAGCTTCCATTGCATGCAATCCCGATTCACCGGTATCTCACGAAGCCGACATAAAAATAGAACTCATTGTCGGGCCGGAATTTGTAACGGGCAGTACGCGTTTGAAATCGGGAACTGCCCAAAAGTTGACACTCAACATGATTTCCACCGTTACCATGATAAAACTTGGAAGAGTGAAAGGCAATAAAATGGTCAACATGCAACTAACCAATTCAAAGTTGATCGACCGCGGAACAAGAATTATCGTAGAAGAATTAAATATTGACTACGAACAAGCCCGAAACATATTACTGATACATGGTTCGGTGAAGAAAGCAATTGATGCTTACAAAATTCAAAACAATATTTAACATTAAATTTTTGTTAAATAAAAAACAAACGTTTGCAGTAAAAATTTTTTTTTGTTTATTTGCAATCACAAATGTTTATTAAAAGCATTCGATTCGGAATAAAAGCCCGTATCAACCAAAGAAATTCAAACAATTAATTTTAGTACCTATGAAAAAAATTCTTCTATTATTTGCTGTTCCATTTCTTTTCATTCAAGTATCTTTAGCACAGAAAGTTACAATCACAGGCACAGTAACTTCAAAAGAAGATGGACTTCCCATCATTGGCGCTTCAATACTGGAAAAGGGGACAACAAATGGGACCATCACCAATTATAATGGTGTTTACACCATTTCTGTTCCGGTGGGAGCAACATTGGTATTCAGTTATGTAGGAATGGAAAAACTGGAACGAAAAGTTACTTCAGCAGACAGAATAGATGTGGTAATGACACCAACTGCCATTGCAATCGAAGAGGTGGTAGTAACTGCAATGGGGGTAAAAGCTGAAAAAAAGAAACTTAACTTTGCTGTTCAATCAATTGGTTCCGATGCCATAACTGATGGACGTTCAGCAAATTTTGTCAATTCACTTCAGGGAAAAATTTCCGGAGTGAGCGTAACCAATTCCGGAGGCTCTCCCAATGCCGGTTCACAAATCTTATTAAGAGGCATCTCCTCCATCAACCCAAGCCAAAACAATGAACCATTATTTATTCTCGATGGTATGGTACTTTCCGGTGGAGGCTCGGCCGCAGCAGACATTAATCCCAGTGACATTGAAAACGTAACTGTTTTAAAAGGAGCGGCTGCTTCAGCATTGTACGGACAAAATGCCGCCAACGGTGTAATTATGATTACAACCAAAACTGCCCAAAGCGGTAAAATGTCATTTTCGGCAAATGCCAGCTTACAGAGAGATGATCCTACACGACTTTTGGAACTGCAAACAATGTATGGACCAGGCGCTTTGGGATTCTATCGACCTCAGGAAAGTGGTGGATATGGTGGTTGGGGTCCACTATTAGACAAAGACGAGCCTGTTTATAACAATGTAAAGAATTATTTTCAAAGCGGATTATATCAAAAATACGATTTCAGTTTAAATGGTGGAAGCGACAAATTTCAATCCTATGCATCGGTAAACTATTCGCGAAATGATGGTATTGTTCCAAAAGACTATCTCGATAAAATAGGTGTGTTGCTGAAAGGCAACTACGAAATCAACAAAAAAATTTCTGCCAACTTCATGACCAATATCGTTAAAAACAATTATCGAGGGGCGGGGAGTATTAGTGCCATCTATTCATGGCCAATCAATGATGATATTACCAATTATAAAAATTCTGATGGAAGCATCCGATATCGATATATCAGTAATCCCAAAAAAGAAAATTCCCCCATTAGTCCTTTGTGGAGCAGGTATATGGATTACGGATTAAATTCATCCACTCGCAATTTGTTGCAAGGTTCTTTAATATACAAGCCACTCAAAGGTTTGGAAATTACCGGCCGATTAAGTCTCGATCAAAACAATTACATGTACGACGGATATCAAGTGCCACGTTTTGACGATTCCATTATTCTCGATAATCCTCCGAAAGAAAGCGATTACACCAATTTGGATGCTTATGCTCAGGCTTTGAAAGAATACAACGACTATTATTACTCTGTTCCTTATTTTAATGAAAAAGACTACGCCAGTGTTGATAAGGACTTGCTTGGCAATTACAGTTATTCGCAAAGCAAAAGGGAATTAGTTACTGCTACCTTGATGGGAAATTACAAAATTCCTCTTCCAAAAGATTTCAATTTGGAAATACTGGCAGGCACAGAAATTAAAACCGATAATCGTATTTCTTCTTCCATCAATGGTAGAGATTTTGTAATACCCGGAACATACAGTATATCCAATGTCAGCGAAATTGTTGGCACAAATGATGTGTCGTTGAACCATTGGGAAAAAAGAAATGCGGGTATTTTCGGCGAACTGAGAAGTGATTACAAAGGATTATTAAATTTAAGCGTTACTTCGCGCTGGGACTGGTCTTCTACCATTGCATACAAATACAATCCCTACTTTTATCCATCCGTAACAGGAGGAATAATTTTTTCCGAAATTTTCGGATTAAGTAATGACTGGTTTTCTTACGGAAAATTACGCGGCAATTGGGCAAGAGTGGGTAAAGATGTAGCCACGCCCTATCTGTTCGACCGTAAATACACTCAATATCCCACCTTGCCGGATGGCGGTTATGGAGCCGATCCTACCATGTCGGTAGCCAGCAATTTACAACCTGAAATTTCCGACTCATGGGAAATCGGTTTGGAAACGCGCTTTTTCACCAGCAAAACCAGATTAGATGTAGCTTATTATTCTACAACTGTCGACAATCAGATCGTAACAGTTCGTGTGTCGCCTGCTTCGGGATATATTTTGCAAACCAGAAATGAAGGCAATATCAAAAATCACGGCATTGAAATCTCTTTGGATCAGGATATATTAAAAAATAAAGATTTGTTATGGACAGCCACTTTAAATTTTGGCTTTAATCGCGGAAAAGTTTTAAGCCTTCCTGAAGACATTGTGGAACTGCAGGGAACCCAATACGGAGATATTTTTCCTACGGCTTACCTGAACGGCTCTACCACAGCTATTTCAGGAAAAGACTATTTGCGTAACGAAAAAGGAGAAATAATTTGTACACCCGATGGCTATCCTAAAATTAATCCAACCAAAAGTGTGTTGATTGGAAATCGTGAACCTGATTTTTTGATGGGGTTGACCAGTACACTGAAATACAAAGGAATTTCTTTAAGTTTTCTTGTTGATGGACGAAAAGGAGGGGATGTGATGAATGTAACGGGCCGAAGCCTTTGGTCGAGTGGACAGCACAAAATGCTGGAATTCTATCGTGGAAGGCAGGTAGTATGGAATGGTGTTGTAGAACATGCTGATGGCACATACGTAAGGAACACTACTCCCATCGTTCTTGACAATCAAACAATTATCAATTATTATTACAACGTAAGTTCAAATTTTATTGAGGATGGTTCATATATTCGGTTGAGTTATGTAACACTGGGATATGATTTTACCAACAAGTTAAAAAACAATCGCTACATTCACGGACTTAGATGTTCCATAACAGGAAGTAATTTATTTCTTTTGACCAAATATACCGGTTCCGATCCACAAATCAATGCCTCCACAAGCGAAGGAGGAACCGGGTCGATGGGAATAGATAACTATCCTGTCCCCAATACCAGAGGAATCAACTTTACAATTAATGCCAACTTTTAAATCTCAATACAACAATGAATACCACAATTATGAAAGGAAACATTTTCAAGGTTATCAGCCTTATACTGCTCGTTTCCATCGGCAGCCTGCTTAGCAGTTGCGAAGACTGGCTGGATATTAACGTCAGCAAAGACAAACCGGTGAAAGTTACTCCCGACCAATCGTTGCCGCTGGTTCTGCTGTATGCATCCCAACTTTGCTATGACCATGCCGAATACGGAGTTTATCTATCACAGGCACTTACTACTGCAGGACGCAGTCAAACAGGATCGTACGCATACAAAAGTGGATGGGAATTTTTATCGATGAACCGTCATCCTCAGTGGAGAAGGCATTTTTACGATATTGGCGTCAACACCAAAGGTATGATTGAAACTGCTGAAGAAATCGGTTCCAAAAACTTTGTATTGATTGGGCGTACCATTCTTTTGCATTCAACCTTGCTAACTACCGATGCTTTTGGCGATATGCCACGTTCACAGGTTTACCTGTCCAATTCACCTTCGTACGACACACAAGCTTCCATATACGAATGGATGCTGCAGGAAGCAGACGAACTGATAAGTCTTTATAATAATGACGAATGGGTGAACAATCCAAACAACAAGCGCATTAATAAAAACATGGACCGCATGTTTGAAGGCGACTTGGGAAAATGGAGGGCATTCGCAAAGGCCCTAAAAGCAAGAATACTGATCAGGAAACTTCCCAACTGGGAAAACACCCCTGAAACTTGTCAAAAAATTATCGATGCAGTAGATGCAGCATTAAATGATCCTTCCTATACCGATGCCATCTACAAGTATGATGGGGGTTCGGCCGAAAAAAATTGTCCGTGGGGTCCGGCTCAACCATCCTTGAATTTGGGTTGGCCACAGGGACGACAAAATCTGCTTTCTGAAGCGATTCCTTCCAAATTTTTCACTTATGCCATTCTGGGATGCTACTCGACTTATCGAGCTTCCAGAGGTCAAGCCCTTGACCCACGGGCTGTGGAGTTGATGAGCCCCCGCTCAAATGATAATAATGTGAAAATTTTACGTTATCTCGAAAATAATATTGGCATGCCGGCAACCATGAAAATTACCTTCTACCCCGATTTATATGCCACAGAAGGACATAATCCCTACACCCGCAATGATGGATACATTATGCTTATGTCGCGTGAAGAACTGTTGTTTATCAAAGCTGAAGCCCAATATTGGAAAGGAGATAAAACTGCTGCCTATCAAACAACAATTGATGCGGTAAATGTAAACATGGAACGTTTGGGAGTAACAACAAGTACGCCAATAAATCTTTCCTATTACAATCTTTTCTTTTCCATTAAGCTACCCAGTGCCAACACCTTTACCATTGCCGACTTGATGCAGCAAAAGTATGTAGCCATGTACCTGCAGCCCGAACAATGGACCGACATGCGCCGCTACAACTACAGCAGCAAAACCAATGGTATAGCTTATGATGGTCAATTTGTTTACACTGTTACAACCTGTCATGATGGAACTACTAAAGTCAATCCTGAAAACTTCAAAGTTGAATATTCCTTGACAAGGCCTTACAATCTCTACGAAGCCTATTGGACTACGCCGGATAATTACGGCACCAATGCCAAATTCTCGCCCAATGCATGGATTACCCGGTTGAATTACGACCCGGAAACGGAAGAAAAATATAACCGCAAGGAATTACAAAGACTTGGCGCTTATAAGAATCCGGATTGGTTGAAAAAAAGAATGATTTGGGCATACAAGAACAACGACAAGGTTACTGCCGCAGACCAAACGGAGTGGAAATAAATTTAAACTTTAAAAATTACGAGTATGAAAAACATACAATTAAAAATAGCTATTCTGTTGTCAGTATTCATGGGCTTTTTTCTGACTTCCTGTGAAAAAAATGACACGTTAAACGATAATGTATTTATTGGCGAAATGGCTCCGCAAGTTTATTGGGAAATCAATAGCAGCACGGTAAATGCAGGCAGTGAGGTTCCGTTTTTTGTGCAGTATTATACTTCAGGAAAAGAACCGATTGACCACCTTGAGGTATGGTACAGCGTAGAAGAAGAAGAATCCAAGACGGTTTCGTGTCCGTGGACTCAAACCTTCACTTTTCAGCTTTCTTCAACAACTTCGGATAACAAGCGCATATCGCAAAAAATCTCCGAATATCCTCACAAAGAAAGTTACTGGAACGATTCTTTGCATGCTTATTCTTTTAATGCCTCTTTTCCTACCAGTTCAACATTAAGTTCTATTTCATGGATCAAACCTGCAACTTTCGACAGCACCAAAATGATAAAATATTTTGGTGAAGGATTTATGCAACATTTCAAAGACAGCCTCTACACAAAAATGAAAGCACTCGATTTTCAAAAAATGTATTCAGGGCTGAATTTGGTAGAAAACTTCAAAGTGTATTTGGATTCAACTTTTAATGAGAATTCCGGCAGTTACGATTATCATTTCCCTAAAGATTCTCTGGGAAATGAAGTTATTCCAATCGAAATTCGAAACATTTATCTGACTATTCCTTTTGCCGATTTAATTTATAATGCTTCCAACAACAATTACGATGTTGAATTTTCACGCAGTTATCAATTGAATGCGCTCATAAAAGCGATCGACAGAAAAGGGACAGCGGGATTGTCAACCAAATCGATTATAACACTTAATTAACTGATTGAAAGAATGGAATGTATCTCATACTTTATCAATTCAATAGCGGGAACATTCATAATTCGTGAAACTATTAAATAATTCGCTTATGAAAACGAAACAAATCATAAAATATCTGGGCATATTCGGTTTGCTTGTCTTTTTTACCGGAAGTTGCAAGGACGAAATGCCGGCAATTGAAGAATTCCCTTCACCAGATGTAACTTTCACTTATTCGGTGAATGATAATTCCTATCAATTAGATTATTATGTTGGGGCAGAAATAAAATTTGAAACCGCTTCTGCTACTACTGGTTGTACATGGGATTTTGGAGATGGCACAAATGCTACCGGCACAACAGTAATACATAAATATACTCAGGCCGGAACATATCAGGTTAAACTGACTGTAGAAGGCAAAGGATACGTGATTCAAAAAATATTTATCAGCGATATTCGTCCTATTATGAAGTTGAAACCCATAGAAGGAGGAATGTGCGAAGTTCAAACTACGTATGTAAGTTTTGAAGTGGAATTACCCAATCCCGAAGGTCTTGAGGAAGAATACCTTTGGACTTTTCCGGAAGGAACGCTTGATGAAAATGGAAATTCCAGAGAAACTTATACAGGCAAAGATCCGGGAAAAGTAAAATTCAGCAATGTTGGTTCTCAAACTGTTCGGTTGCAAGTAAAATTAGGCGGTCGTCAACTCGAAGAAAGCACCATTAATGTTCAGGTTGCCTTCAATAGAGCAGTTCCAACGCTTTATTATGCCGTAAAAACAGGCAATATAATGGCGCTGAAATTAAGTTCTTCTACTCCGGTAGGCATGAAAATTTATCCTTTCGACATGGGTGTAAAATCGGGACAACATCCGCTGAATATTTTATTTAACGACACTTCTTTGTACATACTTGATTGCGGAAAGCAATTTACATACATCAACGATATTGATGGCAACTTGGGCGATGGACGAATCACAGTCATGTCGAAAAGCGGAAGTAAGGTAGAAACCATGTTAACCAACAGTGGAGCAGCTTTCGACGACCCTTATTACGGATATATCGAATCGGGAAAATTATATTTTTCAGACAGAAACACCGGATTTGCAACCATTTCGCTTACTGAACGCAATAAGTCTTTTTCGCGCAGCGAATTTCCCTATTACGTTCAAAATGCCACGCTGGGCTATTATGGCAAAGGATTAAGTTATGGAGCTATGAATGCCTGTTTCGGAAAAATCAACAATGTTTGGTATTGGTGCAAAACTTTCAATGGAAACGGAATTTTTCGTTTTACGGATGATGATATTTTAAAAGCTCCTATAACCGGCAATGGAACGCCGCCTGCAGCAGGGGTTGCATTGGATGGTATGTCGCCAAAATCATTTGTTTGGGACAGTAAAAACAACGTTATCTATTTTTCCATATACGATCAAGGTTATGGAGGACTTTACAGATGTACACTTGAACAGTTGAATGCCATCAAAACATTTCAGGATTTAACACCCTATCGTTGCCGACTGGCTAACGGGAAGATGCTTCAACCTGTAGTGGAAGCCGGAAAAGGCGAAGGTTCAAGTGGTGAATTTATCCCAGATTACTCATTAGCCAATTTAAAAGGAAAGTCAAACTCAGAAGAACTGTTCCATAGGCCGGAAAACCAGGCTCGCCTTTTTTTATTTAAAGCGATTTTGAGAACCAGTTTGTTGTTGATTTTTTCAAAATATGCACCGATGGCAAAAGTTCTATATCGAAGTGTAGATAAAGTTTTCTGCGTTTTTTCCTGCAAAATGAATATTCTAAACAGCGACATAAGATTATAGGCTATCATCACAAAAATTAAAGCTGCTTCAGTTGCAAAAAAGTCTTTTAGATTAAAACTGTCAAAGCCAAAGTCATATTTTAATTCCTTTATTCTGTTTTCAGCATCACCTCTTCCTCTGTATATTCTCCATATCTCTGGTGCTGAAAGTTTCATGTTGGTTACGTAAGCAGAATAACGATAATCTCTGTAAACTTCTTCTTCCTCAAACAGACGAAGTTGCTTCCCCGGTGCTTTTGGCCTGTCTTTTAATTTTTGACGAACAATAACGATTCTACGTGGTTTTTCCCATGATTCGCTTTGGTATAATTGTTCACTAATTTCTATTCCCTTATCCAGGACGATCCAATTTTTGCTTTGAGAAATAAACCGTTGTATAGGTCGGGTAAACTTTACTGCTACTATATAATCCATTGCCTTCTCTTCCAGATAATCCAATATCTCGGTTTGAAAAAAACCACTATCCATACGAATCAATCCAATGGTTTTATTTTTTAATTTTGAAAGAGTATCTTCCAAAAATGAAAGAAAATTATTGGCGGAAGAAGTGTCTCCGCTTCGCAACCACATGTTAGCTACCAGTTTTAAATCTGCTACAAATGCTATAAGCGGATGATGACTTGCTCTGCCTCTCTTTTGAGGATTATAGCCTTTTTTTGCACCTTGTTGTTCCCCATAGCGGGTCATTACTGAAGAATCAACATCCAAAATAAAATGATTGAAATGAACATTGTCGAAAATCCATGAAAAAAAGTAATCGCTTACTTTTTGATTGGTAACCTGTGTGAACTTGGAGAAGAAACGTTTGTAGGTGTCTTGTCCCGGCGTATTTTTCCAACCAAAAATCTTCCCCAGTGCTGCATCGTGTCGGGTAACTTCCGTATGTAAAAATCGATTGGCTCCACACCATACACTGGTGATGAATCCTTCAATAATTGTGGATGTTTTATAACCCCGATTTGAACCTGAAACCGGTAAATCAGGATTACTTGTTATCAAATCACGAAAACCGATTTTTTCCAACATTTGTTTCAAAAAAATCATTCCACCCCATGGTGTTATCTCTTTGTTTGTAAAGGATATATCAAAGTTCATACACGCCTTTTTTCTATTGCTACGCATTAGAGTTTCCTACAAAATTAAAACTTTTTTCCCTATTGCTGATTTTGGGATAAACAAACCGATAAATTCAACGGTCGAATATCTCAATGCAAAAAAATGTATGACGTTCAGTTGTGGTTCAATAAAAACCGCAAGTCCTACTGCTACAATAATTAAAGGTAAATATCCACGATACTTGAAAAGGAAATTACCCTGTTTCTCCATTTCTTCCTGCAATGCCATAAAATATTATTTAAATGATTTTTAAATAGTTGATTAATTATAGAAAAGTTTAATTGTTATTGTTTTGATTTACTTTTTTTGAGAGGATTTACCATTCTATTTCGCTCATGCCATGCTCTTTCAGGTATTGATTGGCGAGTTGAAAATGTCGATTCCCGATAAATCCCCGATAAGCCGAAAGAGGAGAAGGATGAGGCGATTTCAGCACCAAATGTTTATTGGTGTCGATATAGAGGCCTTTTTGTTGGGCATAACTTCCCCAAAGTAAAAACACCAAATGTTCCTTTTTTTCAGCCAAAATCCGAATTACTGCGTCGGTAAATGTTTCCCAACCTTTTCCTTGATGAGAACCGGCCAAATGAGCCTGCACGGTTAAAATAGCATTGAGCAGCAACACGCCTTGTTTTGCCCAAGAGCTTAGATCGCCGCTTTTCGGCATTGGTTTGGCAAATTCATTTTCAATTTCCTTGTAAATATTGACCAGTGAAGGCGGAAAATCCACGCCCTCGTTTACCGAAAAACATAAACCGTTAGCCTGACCGGGACCATGATACGGATCCTGCCCTATAATTACCACTTTTACCTTATCATAAGGACACAGATCGAAAGCATTAAAAATAAGAGAGCCCGGCGGAAAAATTTTTTTTGTTTTATACTCCGTTCGTACAAAGTCGGTAAGCTGTTTGAAGTACTCTTTTTCAAATTCCGGTTGAAGTACCTCTTTCCAACTCGATTCTATTTTGACGTCCATTTAGAAAAGGTTTTTTATATCGCCGTGAAAAATAAAGTTTTTCGGTGCAAATTTACATCAAAAAAAATATTTATACTGCTACAAAAGTTCAATTATCTGTTTGTTTTTGAATTTATAACTTTTTCTTTAGCAGTTTATTTTCAACGGATTAAAAATTTTTTCCATTGGCCAATTCAGAAAAAGAAATTAATTCAATGCCGATGTTTATATCTTACTGATAATAAACAATTTGATTTTTCCTTCGAATAAAGAAATTTTAATGTTTGTTTCCATGTAAAATTTCATTTTATATTTTAGTCGTACATTAAAAAAATCAATTTTAGCTAAAAAATTAGTGCAAATGTTTTTTAATCAGAATAAAAGCGATATATTTGCATTCCAATTTCAAATCATCAAATAGTTTTCTTATTAATTCACATATTTAAAATATTAACAAAAATGACTAAAGCAGAAATTGTAAATGAAATTGCCAAAAAAACAGGGATTGATAAAGCCACTGTTCTGGTATCTGTTGAAGCTTTTATGGATGCAATAAAAGATTCTCTTTCCAAAAATGAAAATGTATATTTAAGAGGGTTCGGTAGTTTTGTCGTAAAAACAAGAGCACAAAAAACTGCCAGAAACATTTCTAAAAATACCACCATTATTATTCCACCTCACAACATTCCTTCTTTCAAGCCGGCAAAGAAATTTATGTCTGTAGTGAAGTAAATTATTTTGTATTAAAAATTAAAATTCTAAAAAAATGCCAAGCGGTAAAAAAAGAAAAAGACATAAAATGTCTACGCACAAGCGTAAAAAAAGACTAAGAAAGAACAGACACAAGAAAAAATAGGTCGAGGGATCTTTAAATGATTAAAGTCCAAGGAAACAAACTTTAAAGCAATTCATTGGAGCTTTAGGTTTGTTTTTTTGTTATCGAATAACCAAAATCAATAAAAAAGTGAATAGCGAATTAGTAGTTGATGTAAAACCATCAGAGATTTCTATTGCGCT
>Ga0208825_1001232_pt1 | contig 20227 bp, 17 predicted proteins | sample AD_UKC113_MetaG_FD_184450 | JGI IMG/M metagenome (GOLD analysis project Ga0208825, IMG submission 184450) | Active sludge microbial communities of municipal wastewater-treating anaerobic digesters from Hong Kong - AD_UKC113_MetaG (SPAdes)... | ecosystem: Engineered > Bioreactor > Anaerobic >...
TAAATGGTCAGGACACTAGTGCATATCAACATCTTGGATATTCAAGCCATTACATGGCTGATCTAGGAAACCCTATGCATACAGGTAAGGAATCTGAACAGTATCTAAATCAATGGGTTCACACTTCCTATGAGTCGTATGTAGCCAATAACTGGAATACAGGATATAACTATAAAAATGTAGTACAAAACACGGTACTTACTACTCAATAACCAATCCTGAACAATCTGCCAAAAATTTAGCAAGTGCGACCCGCTCCGATTTGAATGCTTTATATGACGCGGTTTTCTATTATCCAGATACTTTTGGATCCGATTCTGACGTAATCGAAATCACACAAAGAGTTCTGGGGAAGACAGCAAAGTACAATATGGGGCTTGTAAAGTATGTGAGAGGGTAATCCTCTCAATTTTTTAAACATAATCTGGGTGAGTAATAGTGAGAAAAAGAAATTTGCTATTCATAGCTATACTTATTATTCTTTTTGTTGGGGGCATATTTACTCATGCTATTTACATGGATGCAATAGATTGGAGAGATAGGGGCCAAAGATATTATTGCATATATCAGGTTAGTGTGGGAAATCTTTCAGGAAGGGAGGTAGAGGGAACTACTGTAGTAATGGTTCCGATTCCTGCGACAAAAGAAGGCAAACTATTTACTCCCCCGGCTCAGAAAGATCCTTATTTCACCCAGGAGCTGATGCATGAAATCAACAACTGGCCTGAACAACACCGCAAAGGCCCCTATTTTGAAAATGCAACGGAAGTTTTTGATAACAAGACAATAAATGGGAACTGGACAACTTTCATTGCAGAAACCGATAAAGGATATATGCTTGGATTCAGAACAAACGAGACAAGGCTCGAAGATATCTCTTATAGTGCGGATTTTGTTGCTGACTACTTCGACATTTTCGATCCCATAAATAATGGGAGCCCGATATTATTCCCGGTTGAAAACGTTTCTAATATTTCTGTAGTCTCCTATGGAGAATACATTAAATATGCCTCGAATCCGACTTATGATAGCTACGTCTACATAAGCGATAATCTTGGAGAAGGACCGGTATCTTTCTATGTCCATCTGCAGGCAAATAATGACCCCAATGAATGGTCCAGGGAATACAGGGGTCTGTATATGAATGAAATTATAACAAATGTTAATGCCACAGGCAACTTAAAAGTCAGGGCTGTTCTGGGGCAGGTTATACCTCATGGGAACTACACCTTATGGTACGGTCGATATGGTCCGGAATATTATGCTAACGAAACACCTTAATGGTGAGATAAAGCAGGGTATCCGGTGCATATACTTTGCATGATAATTAATGCATTCGGAGAAGATTGGCCACACGATAAAATCTTTAATTTTTGTATCTTTAATTCTTGGCAGAAATGTGTGTGGTAAATAACAGGCAAAATTACACAAATGTGAAAGTCAAAAGAGCATAAAAAACGTGCATGATATTCTTCCAATAACATGCCCAAAGAATGAAAGTATTGGAAGTACTTTCATGCCAAAGGATGAAATAAAGATGAAGCTCAAAGCTTCACCTTTCAAGTTTTCTGTAAGTCAATTTCTATCTTGCAATTTTATTCCTGTTTCCTTGCCATCTTTTTCTTTGCAAGTTTCTCAATAATGCCAAGGCTGACTTCGCCGCCTCCGATGCTCAGCTTCCCGCTAGCAACTGCGCTTTCAAGGAGGTGCTGTCCTACAAGGGTGCGGACGATAAGAGTAGTATAGCCGTCAGGACTGCCTACAGAGCCTGCTGATATATCGGCCTTGAGGGCGGTAAAGTCCGTACATACGCTGCATCCCGGGCGGACGGTGTCCTCTAGTTCGGCAAGGGGTATCACGTACTGGACTCCGTCATTGAGGGTGATTTCGAGTTTACCCTTAACATCAATGCGGCAGACCTTCATCGGCTCGAGTGCGTACTCGCTTTTCAGCTTGCCTGCGATGAGTTTCTCATAGTCGAAGTTTTCGGTACAGAAAAGCCCTATGATGAAGCGGATAGATTTCTTGTAGGGGCTGACCAGCTGGTGGTCGGTTTCCAGCATCTTGCGGACTGCCTGAACCACACAGGGGACTCCGACAACTGCAATGTTCCTGTACTTCTTGTTTACAACTGCTTCCTTAAGGGAAGAAACAAGGGGAACCCACCAGTTGTAGCGGCTTCCTGCCTGGCTGATAAGGGCTTCACTATTAGTAATTACCATAGAGCGCGGCTTGAGAGTCCAGGGATCTTCGGTGACTGTTACAACCGCATCCACAAGCCCGGTGTCGAGAGCATTTGCGAGGATTGCAGTAACAGCTCCTCCACTCTGTTTTCTTGGAATTTCAAACTCGGCTTTTCCGGCAGTGATTTTCAGGTAATCTCCTAGAAGGCTTGAAGGCTGTTCATCAAGCCTCGGGCAGACCTCATAGCAGGCTCCACAGGGCACATCATCAACAGCAGCTTTACAGTAGTTGTTGCTCTTCGGGTGTGTGGAATCGCCGCCTGTTTCGAAGTACAGGGCGTCAGCAGGGCAGACTGCAATGCAGGCTCCGCAGCCTGAGCAAAGTCCTGTGTCCCAGACTTTTGATTTCAGGTCAATGTAACTCTTACTGATTGGTTTCTTTTCTGCCATTTCTGATCACTCCCAGACGTATTTGCTTGCAAAAGGCCGGCTGCTTGCAGGTCCGATCCTTGTATAGTTTGTGTCCAGGAACTCTGCGGGGTCATATCCAAACTGCTCGCAGAAGCTCTTTATGATCGGGGCTATACGTTCAAGGTCGGCTTCCGTAAACTTGAATTTCTTGGCTCCGACTCCGAGCAGGTAGTCATCCACATCTCCGCGGATAATAATTTCTCCGCCATGGATCCCGCTTCCTATGCCCCTGTCCGTCATGGCTTTTTCTTTGCCGATGCCGAGCACAAGCACAAGGCCTCCTGCCATGTATTCTCCCAGGAAGGAGTGGGCTGTCCCACCTACAACAAGTACTGGTCTGGCTTCAACCTCGTACTGCTTCATGTGGATTCCGCCGCGGTAGCCAATGTTGTTCTTTATGAAGACCTTGCCTCCCCTCATACTGTGAGCTACTGCATCCCCTGCGCTTCCGTGGATAACGAGCATGCCTCTATCCATAGTGTTTCCGGGGGCATGTTCGGCATTCCCGTTTACTATGCAGGTAGGTCCGCTCATGAACATCCCGAGGTCCCCTCCGGGGACGCCGTTGATTATGATGCGGACATTGCCTCTTAACCCATCTCCTATAAAGCGCTGTCCGAGCACATTATCGAGTATAATCTCTTCTGCCCCTTCCGCAACTGCAGCCCTTATTTTCTGGTTTAAGGGAGTGTAGTGCATACACTTGGCATCAATTCTTACCGTCTTCATGTTCAGGCCCCCGCTGGCAGTACGTCCAGGATTTTAAGCATTCCTTCATCCAGCATATATCCGCGAAGGCGGTCCCTGTTTCCACGCAAACTCTCAATACTGTTGATGCCTGCTGCACCCATAAGTTCGCTGAGTTCCAGGGTCCAGCCGTGTATCAGGTTTGAAACCTGTGCTGCTCCGGCTTCGGGGTCAAGCCTGCTCACAAGGTCCGGGCGCTGGGTTGCAATACCCCATGGGCAGAGGTTTCTGTAACAGTTGCCGCAGACTCTGCAACCCAGAGCGATAAGGGCTGCAGTTCCTATGTAGACTGCATCTGCTCCAAGGGCAATGGACTTGGCAAGGTCGGCACTGCTTCTTATTCCACCGCTTGCAATAATGGAGATCTCGTTCCTGACTCCCTGGTCTCTCAGTTTCTGGTCAACGCTTGCGATTGCAGCTTCGATTGGAATTCCCACATGGTCCCTGAAGACCTTCGGGGCTGCCCCGGTACCGCCGCGGAACCCATCAATAACTACTGCGTCTGCAGAGGATCTGGCAATGCCTGCGGCAATGGGAGCCACGTTGTGCACTGCTGCAATCTTCACAAAGACCGGCTTTTTCCATTCGGTTGCCTCTTTAAGGCTTCTGATAAGCTGAACAAGGTCCTCGATACTGTAAATGTCATGGTGAGGAGCAGGGCTGATCGCGTCACTGCCCAGAGGAATCATACGGGTCTTTGAGACTTCTTCGTTTACTTTTTCTCCGGGAAGGTGCCCTCCTATACCCGGCTTTGCTCCCTGCCCGATCTTGATCTCAATGGCAGCGCCTCTTTCCAGGTAGTCGATGTTCACACCGAAGCGGCCTGATGCTACCTGGACAATCATGTTGTCCTGGTAGGGATATAATTCCTTGTGAAGTCCACCTTCTCCTGTTCCCATGAAGGTGCCTGCTTCTTTTACTGCCTTTGCCATACTGAGCTGGGAGTTAAGGCTGATGGCTCCGAAACTCATGTGCCCGATCATTATAGGAGTATCAAGCTTGAGGTTTGGAGCAAGCTTTGTGTCCAGCTCTATGTCTCCACTCTCGGTTTTTCTGAATTTGAGCTGTTTTGGCTTTTTCCCTATATAGGTCCTGAGTTCCATGGGCTCTCTCAGGGGGTCGATGCTCGGGTTTGTAACCTGGCAGGCATCAAGCAGAAGGCGGTCATAGATAATTGGAAGGTCTCTTGCATTTCCCATTCCTGAAAGGATGATCTTTCCGCTGCGTGCCTGATTAATAATATCTTCTCTGGTTTCTCTGGTCCAGAGCGGGTGGCTGCGGTAGTCGATGGGTTTTTCTGTGATACTTATTGCGTCCCTCGGACACATGGATACACAGCGGAGACAGGCAGTACATTTTCTGGATTCTATCAGGATTTTGTCGCCTTCTCTTCTGTATACGCCGTAGGAACAGTTTTCAATGCAGCGTCCGCAGTCCATGCACTGGTCGCGGTCAATGCTGACCTTAAATTTTGGGGGTACACTTCCGAGCGTCATTCGATAAACCTCCCTATGATGGGTTCTCCTGCCCTGGGAGTGTAGATGTTCTTAACTTCGGGGTCAAGGGTCCTTATTGCGGCTTCTTCACTGGATATATAGAGTTTGCTTCCGTTTTCTCCTACAACAAGAGGACGCAGTTTAATCCTGTCAGTGAAGCCTACAATGCCGTCATCCGTGCCGACAACAATTGCAAAAGGTCCGTTCATGAGGGCAGAGCCATAGGTCAGGCGGACTGCTTTGTTCAATTCAGCTTCTTTTTCAGGCATCCGGTCGATCTCATCCCAGAATGGAGGAGCAAGAGCCCGGACAACCATTTCATAGGAGAGTTCATGCTGCCTTCCGAGCAAATCGAAAAGGTAAGCTACAACTTCGGTATCTGTAAGTGCAGTGCATTTGTATCCGTACCCTTCTACATAGCGCTGGTTTGTGCCGTATGAGGTAATTTCTCCGTTGTGCACTACTGACCAGTTAAGCAGGTTGAAGGGGTGAGCCCCTCCCCACCAGCCCGGTGAGTTTGTCGGGTAGCGGTTGTGAGCAAGCCATATATAGCCTTTGTAATCCTCAATCCTGTAGAAGTTTGCTACATCCTCAGGCCAGCCGGAAGCTTTGAAAACTCCCATGTTTTTGCCAGAGGAAAAGATTGTGGCGCCTTTCACATTGGCGTTTACTTCCATGACTACGTACTTGACAACATCATTTTCGGAATTCATTCTTCCTGCCATCAGGTCTGCTGAGGGTTTGAAGAAATATCTCCAGGGGATATGGACTTTTTTTATTCCTGGCTGAGGAGTAGTCGGGATTTCTTCCTGGTGAACGATCTCTCCCCACTGCTGGAGGATTTCATCAACCTTCTTTTTCGGTTCTGCCAGGTTATCAAAGAAAACATGAAGAGCATAGTAGTCCGCATATTCTGGGTAAATCCCGTATGCGGCATAGCCTGCCCCGTCTCCACTGCCTCTTTCATTCATGAGACTGAGGGCGGCTTTTATGCTCGACCCGTCCATTCTGGACTTTGTTCGATCTATAAAGCCTATTATTCCACACATTTTGATCACTCTAGAAATGGATAGAAATGAGCGTGATACGAGTAACTTTCTGAATACTCCCTTAGGTTTCCGGTTATTCCCCCCAAATTTATGCGGCTCATTTTTGAGAAATAGTTCAAAAAATTTGCCAGCTGGATACACTGGATTTTCGGGGGAAGATTCTACTGTATTTCTTAAGTTTAAGGAATACTTTACTTAATTTATCTTCTTTTGATTATATTATTATTCTGATTATGCGATAGCTTTCCTGCCTCTGCTTTTTTATCATCTGTAAAAATTGAGAGGGTCGCCGCTAAGGGAAGTAAGTAATTTAGTACCTATTTGACAATATATATATGTTTCTTTTTCCAGAACCGAAACTTCCTGACAGAACACCGCGAAGCAAGGCGTTTTAAACCTTCAATTTTCTTTTTTGTACCTGTATTTCTACCTTCTTGGAGTCTATCTATGAGTCTATCTATAATTCATTGTTTCTTTCTTTCAGGGTTCTAACCTCTTTCCAAGGATACATCCTGCTTTTTACCCTGATATTGTATCAAAAAAGTAACCAATGAGATAATATCTGATTGAGAGATTATAATTTTCCGGGGAAAGCATTTTTATACAGAAATTCTCTTCAGGTCCCTTTTTCTTAAATGTATTAAAAAGAACTTTTGCCTGAAATATCTTTTTTCAAGCTCCCAGAATTTTTTTTCAAAAAACAGGGATACAACTGCCGGAAGATGTATCCCTTAACAAACGTTTTTGAAACCTGGAGCAGATTCTTCCGGCTATTTTAAGCTTAAGGTTCTCCTGTATGCTTACAGGGTAGGGAGGTATCTGGCAAGTTCCCAGGGATGAACTATTGCTTTGTATTCGTTCCATTCCATCTCTTTTGCACAGAGGTAGTGGCTGAATACATGTTCTCCCAGAGCTTCTCTTACGAATTTACTGCCTTTCATTTCGTCGATTGCTTCCTTGAGGTCTGCAGGCAGAGAGCGGATGCCTCTCTCTTCACGTTCTTTTTCCGTAAGGTGGAATATGTTTACGTTGGTGGGCTCTCCGGGGTCTATCTTGTTTTTAATTCCATCAAGGCCAGCTCTGAGCATGAGAGCAAATGCAAGGTAGGGGTTGCATGCCGGGTCCGGACATCTGAGTTCAATTCTTGTTCCATTCCCTCTGGTTGCGGGAATACGGATCAAGGAACTTCTGTTTTGTGCAGACCAGGTAATGTAAACCGGTGCTTCATATCCTGGAACGATCCTCTTATAAGAGTTAACAATCGGGTTTGTAACAGCTGCAAATTCCCTTATGTGCTTCAGCAGTCCGCCTATGTAATACATTGCATCCTGGGAAAGTTTTGTCGGGGTTTCTGGATCATAGAAGGCGTTCTTTCCATCTTTGAAAAGGGACTGATTGCTGTGCATTCCAGATCCGTTTACACCATAGAGGGGCTTTGGCATGAAGGTTGCATAGTATCCCTTATGGTAGGCAATAGATTTCACCACATATTTGAAAGTCACTACGTTGTCTGCTGTGCTAAGTACGTCCCCGAACCTGAAGTCGATTTCATGCTGGGATGGTGCGACTTCGTGATGAGAGGCTTCGATCTGGAATCCCATATGTTCAAGGGCATAGTCAATGTCTCTGCGGACATCCTGTGCACGATCCAGGGGTGCAAAGTCGAAGTATCCACCCTGGTCAGTAAGTTCTGTTGTCGGGTTTCCGTTTGCATCAAGCTTGAAAAGGAAAAATTCAAGTTCCGGTCCTACGTTCATTGAGAAGCCCATTTTTTTGGCTTCTGCTATTGCACTCTTAAGGACATATCTCGGATCTCCCAGGAAAGGTTTTCCGTCAGGAAGATATACATCTCCGAGAATCCTGGCGACTGCACCTGTTGCAGGCCTCCAGGGGAGGATTCTGAATGTTGAAGGGTCAAGTATGAGTTTCATATCAGACTCTTCAATCCTTGTAAATCCCTGGATTGAAGATCCGTCAAACATTACACCGTTATCAAAGGCTTCTTCCAGTAGTTCTGCGGGAATTGCCCAGCTTTTGATGATGCCGAGTGTATCCGTAAACTGGGTTCGGATAAACTTCACGTCTCGTTCTTTTACAGCCTCTAATACGTCTTCTTTAGTTGTACACTTTTTCATCTGCACCATTTGATTCATCCTCACTAGGCATTAGGTAACCATTTACCTATCTAATCATATATATATTTTTCCATCATTCTCTAAAATAAGATACTCAAGACACTCCATACAGGACTTACGCAGATTCTGAAATTATTTATGCGATTCATCCCCACTCCGTTATATATTTCTAATATCCTGTATATAAATCTCATTCCAAAAAAGATATATTTCTCAATAAAACTTTTATTCTGGTTATTTATGCTTGAGGATTTACAAAAAGGCTTCAACATACATAAATAGCAAATTAAAGCTTTTTTTCGATCCCAAAATTAATGATCTCTGAGGTCTAACATATTATTGAGGTCTTATATGTTTCAGAAAGTTAATGTGTTCAGATTACTGGTCTCTGTAATAATCTGTCAGTTTGCAGGAGTAATAGGTTCCATATTTACAGCATCTTCTCTTGAAGGCTGGTATTTTTTGCTTGAAAAACCGACTTTCAATCCTCCATCCTGGGTTTTCTTCCCTGCCTGGACCATACTCTATACACTCATGGGAATATCCCTTTACCTTGTATGGGAACACGGTCTGCAGCATAAAGAAGTCAAGACCGGAATTTTCCTTTTTGGATTGCAGCTGGGCCTTAATACACTCTGGTCTCTGCTATTCTTCGGACTGAAATCTCCTTATTATGCCTTTCTTGAGATTCTCATACTCTGGGCTGCAATTCTTTTGACGATAATGCAATTCAGGAAGATTTCAAAATCAGCATCCTTTCTTCTTATTCCTTATATCTTATGGGTTAGTTTTGCAGCACTGCTTAATTACCAGATCTGGGTTCTCAATCCATGAATATATGTTTCCATCAGCAGTTTCCCACATAAAAAATAGAATTTTTCAGTTTAGAATGATGGCTCTTCTGAAGTTCTATTATTGATTGAACTTGCATTTATGAAAAATATCTGAAAAAAGATTATACCCGGAGAATCCGGATAAACTTTGAGTTAAAAAGAATCATCAGTATGGAGAGCTCCGCAGCCGCAGCTTCTTCCTAAAAGGGTTGATACACGATGCCTGAGATGGTGAATATCATCTTCGGACATCTTTTCAAGCTCTTTTTTATGTTCTGCATCTATATGGTCAAACATAGTTTGTTCTACTTCTTCAAGTTCGTTACCGGCAGCCATAAAGTTACACTTGAACCCCAGATCGCCGCACTTAACAATTTTCATAGCATCTCCTCTCACAGTATAATTTCTCAAAATAGCCTTTTTAAAATAGGATCTCTTCTATTCAAACTAAATATAATAAAAATTGATTGGATATAAAATTAAGTCTTCAGGACTCTTTCTTTTGTGCGGCTCTTTTGCTGTCCCCAGTTTTTTAATTTATAGGAACATATCTTGCACAGACAAAGCCTCCTTTATAAGGGACTTTTATCGTGAGCATTCCATTATTGTTCACTGCAACAGCTTTTTCCGGGTCTACTGGTCCGTCCAGGAAAAAAGACCCCAGGTATTCGGCAGTTTCACTGAAGGCTTTAATGTAAAAACTGTTTTCGTGTATCACAAGAGTTATGTGATCACTTGTGACGTCCGGAAGTTCAATCTCTATAGTAAGATTTTCATGTTTATCATCATGATACATGGCTATAATCGGGGTTTTTATTATCTTAGGCACGGGATTTTCCATTGACATACCTCCTGAAAATTTTTTTAATCTGGCATTTCAAACAATCGTTCAGTCTATTTTCACTTCGATGGCATTTTCAAAAGGCTGTTGATAAGGCACAGTGGCTTTCAGAACCCCATTTAATAGACTGCTGTGGTTTTTTCCGGAATAATAGGACAGCATACCGCATAACTGTCAGCATATTCAACCTCTTCTTTAGTGGCTTTTATATAAAAGCCATCTTCCACTACTTTGAATGAAATATCTTTCTTTTCCACGCCAGGAAGAATAATTTCTATTTCCAGGTTTTCATGTGTATCGTCCGGATATGCGCTAATAACAGGTGATAATCTCAAAATGTCAGCCATAATATTCCCCCAAATAAAATCGCCTATTAAGATATTTATATATATCTTCTCTATTTATTTCATCCAATTGAGAAGCAGAAGAATCATTTGTGCAGAAAATTATAGTTCTGTTTCTTACCATCAGCCGAGATAGAAACTTATGTTTATGGAAACAAAAAAAGCACATGATATTCTTCGAATAACATTCCCAGAGAATTAAAGTATTTGAGAGAACTTTCATGCCAGAGAGAAATGAAGAAAAAAGGTGCCCTGTTAAAGGGCATCTCCGTTCCTTTCTCCAGTTCTTATCCTGACTACGGTTTCAATGGGAATTACGAAGATTTTTCCGTCCCCTATTTCTCCGGTATAGGCCGTGCTCTGGATTACCTTTATGACCTCCTCGACTTTGTCTTCCGGTAAAACTATTTCTATTTTGGTTTTTGGAAGAAGGTCTACACAGTATTGTTTCCCTCTCCATTGCTGCACTATTCCTTTTTGCTGGCCACGTCCTTTGACATCGGTGACTGTCAGGCTTGGGTATCCTGCTTCTTCCAGGGCATCCTTTACCTGATGCAGTTTCAGAGGTTTTATGATTGCTTCTAACTTGCACATTCTGGTCATTTTATTCCTCCCTCATCAGGTATTCGGGGTAAGCTCTGATTCCGTGCTCACTAATATCCAGTCCCATTATTTCTTCTTCTTCGCTAACCCTGAGCCCTATTACGGCATCGAGGATCTTGAAGATTATGAACGAGAGCCCAAAACCCCAGGCCATGGTTGTTACAACTGCCACAAGCTGGATCAGAAGCAGGCTTATCCCTCCTCCATAGAAGAGTCCGGGAACTGCAGCAGCATACGAAGCATCTGCAAGGATGCCGTTTCCAATACCTATGGAGAAGAGTCCGACAGAGATCAAACCCCAGGTTCCGCAATATCCGTGTACAGCAATTGCACCTACCGGGTCGTCCAGTTTAAGATTGTTTTCATTAAACATGACACCTGCATAGATGATTATCCCTGCGACGATCCCTATTGCTATGGCTCCCCAGTTCGATATCGAACCACAGGGTGCGGTGACTGCTACAAGACCACCGAGAAGTCCGTTTGCAGTGAGTGATGGATCTGGTTTTCCGGTTTTCATCCAGGTAATTGCCATGGTCGTAACAGCTCCGACGGCTCCCGCCAGAAAGGTGTTGACCACTACAAGGTTCATGTATGGGTCGTTTGCGTTAAGGGTACTCCCTCCATTGAACCCCAGCCACCCGAGGGCAAGGATCAAAGTTCCGAGGAAGGCAATGGTCAGGTTATGACCGGGAATCGGTATGGCTTTTCCATCCTTAAATTTGCCTATCCTTGCACCTACAAGGAGCACACCTGCAAGGGCAGAATACCCACCAATTGAGTGAACAACTCCCGAGCCTGCAAAGTCATGGTGTGCCACTCCGATTGCTTTTACAATCGGGCTTTCGGCTCCGCTAAGTAGGGCCATGTCAGCTCCACTCCATACCCAGTGCCCATATATGGGGTAGATTACTGCTACCATCAGGATACAGTAAACAAGGTAAGCTTTGAAGTTAGTCCTCTCAGCCATAGCTCCTGAAACTATGGTAGCTCCGGTGGCTGCGAACACCATCTGGAAGAACCAGCTGTTCCAGGTCGCATTGTCTGCTCCAGCCAGGAAGAACTGGTTAGTTCCTATAAGTCCTGCTGCATCGGCTCCATACATAATTCCCCAGCCCACTGCCCAGTAGACAAGGATGCCGATGACGACAGTCATGAAGTTTTTCATCAGGATATTAGCTGTATTTTTACTCCTCGTAAGTCCGGTTTCTACCAGAGAGAAACCTGCGTGCATAAAGAATACCAGTCCGCTTGCTATAAGCAGCCATAAGAATGTAAGTGTCGTTTGCAGTCCTTCGATTGCCTGTGCATTTTCCTCTACCGTTGTAGCAAGTGCCGGCGAGGACAGCGATATAAACATCATACAAATAACTATCAGTAATTTCCCGATCTTCTGTACATTTTTTAGCATACCGTTCTTTGCCTCCTTCTCTTCTATCGGCAACCGGTAAGTGCTTGTCTACTTATAATTATTTATATCTTTCGCTCAATTCTCTGTTTTTTATTTTTTCGTCAAAAAACTCTAAATCTTTAATTTTTTAAAAAACTATATTAGGGGGAAACTTTAAAAATATAATAATATTTGATTTTTTAGACTTACAGAAGATTAACTGCCAGATTTCTTCATGAGTGTTTCTCCAGTTGAACCGGCTGCTGATAATACAAAATTTCACCGGCTAATAGAAAAAACATTAAAAAAGAAGCAGATCAATGTGCAAAGTATTAGGTCCCCAGTTACAACTCTTCTGGATCTCCATAAGGTTTAAAGTATTCATTATGAGCTATTATGAATATTTTTTAAGCTCTTCGCAATTTCCTTATTCAGACCTATCTTTTGATCTGGAGACGGACTTTTTCAGTAGTTGAATTTACTTCACGATAAATACCCTGGATATAAAGATTTCTTTTTTGTATTTATAATCCCTATTTAATAGTAATTGCTATGAAAAAAACTGTTTTTTGAAAAAAGCAAACCAGGGAAGTTATTGGGTATGAATTAATGAAAAAGAAAGTATTTAGCAGGATTTTTATGGCTCCAGATCTATGAAACCAGAAAAGAATGAGCTTATGAGAAGTTAGTTTAGAATCAATCTTTCCTAATTATATAAGCGTTCTGAGATACAACTACTTGTGTAAAACTATCTAGATATTTATCCGAACTTAATTGTTTCAACAAATTTTCTGAATCTCTTGTCACTCGAAATTGGGGATAAATCTGGTGACGGAGCGCATTGATGTATTAGGGAAGGGGTGGTTTACAGGTGACGGCAAATGTCATAGAAGTAAATAATCTTGAGCACTCATATGGATCTGTAAAAGCCGTTGATAATATCAGTTTTTCAGTACAAGAGGGGGAAATATTCTCGTTTCTCGGTCCAAATGGAGCTGGGAAGAGTACTGTGATTAATATTCTCACGACGCTCCGAAAGATCCAGAAAGGGGAAGCCAGAGTCAATGGGTATGATGTGGCAAAGGAATCAAAATCTGTAAGAAAATCGATAGGAATTGTTTTTCAGATGCTTTGCCTCGACTATGAAATGACTGTATGTGAGAATCTGGAATATCATGGTAAGATCTATTCGATGCCAAAAAATGAAAGAAAAAAGCGTATTGAAGAGCTCTTAAAACTAACAGAACTGGAAAACAAAAGGGATACTCTGGCAAAAGATCTTAGCGGTGGTATGAAACGAAGGCTTGAACTTGCAAGGGGATTGATGACAAAGCCTGCGGTTCTCTTCCTGGATGAGCCAACAATAGGTTTCGATATTCAGACAAGAATGAGAATGTGGGAATATTTAAGAGAGATTAAGAGGGCAGGGACCACGATATTCCTGACTACCCATTATATGGAAGAAGCAGATCAACTCAGTGACAGAATTAGTATTATTGACCACGGAAAGATAATTGTAACCGGAACCGCAGACGAATTGAAGAACAAACTTGGTAAAGACCTTATTTATCTGGAAACCAGTGATAACAAAGTTGCTGTAGATATTTTAAGGGCGATCAAGTCCGTAAAAAACGTAACTGAAGATACAAAATCTCTGAGAGTTATGATCGGAGAAGATGTCACTCACGTGCTTCCTCAAATTATAGAACAGATCAGACAGGCAGAAATAGACATCACAACTATAAATATAAAGAAACCTTCGATGGATGATGTTTTTGTTCACTATACAGGACATGATTTACGGGAAGGAGAACCGCAGGAAAAACATGAAGGAATGGAAATAATGGGGGGTTCTGAATGAACTTTGAATTCCGTGCCATATACTGGAGAGATATGGTAAAGTTTTTCAGGTACAAATCCATGCTCTTCAGTTCGTTAATTCAGCCTGTAATGTGGCTGGCATTTTTCGGGCTTGCAATGTCAGAGAGTTTTGACCAGCTGACTGCTCTCATTCCACCAATTGATGGAGTCCAGATTGTTGATTACCTTTCCTATATGGGTGCAGGAATAATTTCCATGAATGTACTGTTCAGCAGCCTATTTGGGGGTACTGTTCTTATGTTTGATAAACAATTTAGTCTGCTGAGGGAAACTCTGGCAAGCCCGGTTTCCAGGGTTAATATCATTCTGGGGGTTGGGCTTTCAGGTGTAACAAAGGCATATATTCAGACATCGATAATTATAGTATTCGGGAAACTTCTGGGAATGGATTTCTTTATGGGATACACACTTACTGAGACTCTGATAGCAATCGCTGGTATTTTTCTATTTGTAGGACTTTTCACTTTGGGGTTCCTTTTCCTCTCCGGTTCTATTGCTATAACCATAGAGAAGCCGGAGGGAATGCAGTCAATTCTTACTCTGCTCAGCATGCCCATATTCTTTGTAAGCAATGCCCTATATCCAATTGATGCTTTTCCAGCTTTTCTAAAGTTTCTTTCAATGTTTAATCCGCTAACCCTTCTGGCAAATGGAATCCGTTATTTTGCTTTAGGGGACAATTTCTCTGTAATAGGTAATCACTACGTTTATACTACGATGGATATCGGCATGTCTTTCCTTGGCCTTTTATTCTTCGCCCTCTCGATGTTAGCCGTTTCACTCTGGAGGTTCAATAAGGTGGACATATAAACATATTGATAGAAATCCTTTCTTTCTCTTATTTTTTAGTTGAAGTTGATCCAAAAACTCAAAAATTCCTTCTTTGGATCTCGGTTTTGAGGCAATCACCAGCGTTTCTGATCAGGAACGTAGTTCTGAAACTCCTATGAATTTGAGACTTTTTATTATTTTCTGGTCTTCATATTTTCTCTAGGAGTTACGTAGTTAGTTCTCTGCATATCTTTTTTCCACTCCTCCAATTTACGACTTAATTTAATGTGTATAGAGGATTCTTTAAATATGCCGTCACTGCCACTCTCCTAATTTTCATAGCACTTTCGAACCATGATATTCCATTTTTGATTCTTTGTAATTCTAATCTGAGAAAAGCTCTTAATGAGAACATTATATGTGCTCTTTGTGACTCTTCCTTTCTTGCCTGACATTTTTCGACACCACAGAACTGTTTTATCCCTCTATGATATTCTTCAATTTTCCATTATTTCTTTGTCAAATCTTCACGTTTTGATTCCTCCATATCCTGCACATCTGTAACCCAGTGTTGCGTGTCTCCATCTTTTGAAACAATCCGAAACACCTTTACAAATCCATATGCTTTGAGTGTCAAGGCCGGTGAATAATTCCTCATTTTAGCCGGATTAAAATTCCCTGATTTCCAATCCTTGAGAAAAACTTGAGGATCCTAAATAATGTTGAAAATGGAGGAATGGCTATTGATACGAGATTTATATTAACGAGTCTTTAGCATAAGTGAAATCGTGCGACAAGAAGCGGTATCTGAGATTACGGGTTAATCCGTCCCCTATCCGTTTAGGGTGTCCCCACTGTAGCATGCGTTTCTGTTTAACGGGAAGGTGTGAAGCCTACAGGACAATGCGGAGAGGAATAGAACCCTGATCTATACAATCTGCTAGGGAAAAAGCCGCCATGGAGAAGCAAACGCTGAATCATCGAAAGGATCGTCATGATGAACAAGTGAAAACAGGGTGATAACACCTGAACCAAAAGGTGCAGAGCCTGACCATACTGAATCCTATACAGAATGGTAAACGGACACTATGGCTCTCGGTCCAAAGATGACTCCTACAGCGTCAAAGGAAAAAAAAGTATCCCCTATATGGAACTTGGTAACCCGTATGCGTTCCTTGAAAAAAAAAGGTATGGAAGTCGCGAGACTGACAAATGGTGTAGACGGGAGAGGATGTTTCAAAAAGCAAACGCCTGTCTGTAATGGACAAGATAGAGGCTTATGCCTCAGCCTGAAAAGGCGCTAACTTGAAACAGGTGTTTCACAGCAAAGAAGGGAGGTATACCAATTAAAGTACGAAATTCAACTACGCCTGATGGCGAGAAACGTACTGACCGGGAACTTGCCCGTCAATGGAATTCTATCGACTGGGACGAAGTTAAATCTCGAGTTAACAGGCTACAGACCCGGATTGCAAAGGCAACACAAGAGGAAAATTGGAATCTGGTTAAAAGACTCACATATCTGCTTACTCATTCCCACTCTGCTAAACTACTAGCAGTAAGGATTGTTACACAAAATCGTGGGAAACGAACCGCAGGTGTCGACGGTAAACTCTAGAAAACTGCATCGGACAAGATGCAGGCAGCACTCAATCTCACCGACCGCCAATATCGCGCACACCCATTACGTCGTATCTATATCCCTAAACCAGGAAAAGACACAAAACGTCCTATCTCTATCCCAACCATGAAAGATCGAGCTATGTAGGCACTCTACGCTTTAGCTCTTCAGCCTATAGCGGAAACTACTGGAGACACCCGATCTTTCGGGTTTCGACTTTTTAAGTGCGCACAGGATGCATCAGCATATGCATTCATATGCCTTAGGAAAGAGACGTCAAGCCAGTGGATCCTGGAAGGGGACATCAAAGGATGCTTCGATAACATTGCTCATGCATGGCTCAAGAAGAATATTCCAATAGACAGGTTAATCCTGACCCAATTCCTGAAATCCGGTTTCATTTTTGATGAGACACTCTACCCTATTGATAAAGGCACGCCTCAAGGGGGCATTATCTCTCCCATCCTCGCCAATATGACATTGGATGGGATAGAAAAGATCCTCGTTGGACGTTTCCCAAGGAAGAAAGTACATTTCATTCGCTATGCAGATGACTTTCTGGTCACTGCTCCATCAAGAAAGATAGCAGAAGAAGTGCGCGAAACCATCCGGGAATTCCTGGCAATCAGGGGTCTTGAGCTCTCTCCTGAGAAGACGGTGATTACTCACATTGACGAAGGGTTTGACTTCCTTGGGTGGAACTTCCGCAAATACAAAGGAACACTTCTGATTAAGCCATCCCAAAAGTCAATCAAGTTGATCACCCAGAATATCAAGACTATTGTCAGGAAGGCAAAAGCATGGACACAAGATCAACTCATCAAAAATCTTAACCAGATAATTAGGGGATGGACGAACTATCACCGTCATATAGTAGCCAATGATACGTTCAGGAAACTTGACGCCTATATGTGGAAAGTCACTTGGCAATGGGGAAAACGGAGACATCCTAATAAAGGGCATAAATGGGTTGCAAGTAAATATTGGCACTCAGATGGTAATAGAAACTGGGTATTCCGGACAAAGGTGACAAAACTTCTAAAGTTTTCAGATGCGAAGATCCGCCGACATGCAATGCTCAAACTTGATGCCAACCCTTACCTAGACAGGAACTACTTCCTCGAAAGAAAGAAACGTATCAAGAGGCAAACACCGTGGATTCAAACCAGAATTTCATTTTTCGCTTTTAGCCGCCCTAGTGGGTTGTGAAACGCGCGAGCGAACTGCGGTGAAAATCGCACGGTTCGTTCCTGGAAGGGAAGGAACGAGTAATCCTTCCTTCCTATTCAACTATCTCCCATTTGACGAAGAAGGAGCTCACTGCCTATTTCAGTTGATATCCAGACGTTATGAAAAGAGTTCAACGATCTTGACATCAAATAAGTCGTATGGAGAATGGGGAGAGATATTCAAGGATCATGTAATAGCGGCTGCTGTACTTGATAGGATTCTTCATCATAGCACGACGATTAATATCAAAGGGGAAAGTTACAGGCTGAAAGAAAGGAAGAAACAGGGAATAAAAACAGGAAATATTTTCCAGTAATTTCTAACGAGTTTATGAAAAATTGAGTAAACTTTATATCAAAACATGGGGAAATTTAAACCGACCAAAGTGGGGAATAGTAAACCGGCCTTGACATGAGAGGAACTACAAGTCCTTTTGGAGGAATATCTACTGTTTCAAGTGGCACATTTCCCTTCTTGTCAGGATTTACCAAACGATTATTTTTTAACCTTGTAAGGAAGTGCCATTCTTTTTTCCTTATTTCTTTAAGGTTTTTTACACTTGCGTCATGTATCAAACAAAGCAAATTCGGGATTAAAACACGTTCTTCAGCTTGTTAAGCAGATCGAGGAAATGGTCATTCTTCGTTTTGTCGTCTTCGTCTATGTTATAAATTCGAAAATCGATAGGGATAACGGTAGTACCGTCTGTCCAAACTAAGGTAATCAGACCTATCTCCTTTACAGTAAGATGATGTTTACCACTCCACTGATACCGAACAAAACCTATCTTTTTAGAATAAGGTTTATCCAATACTGTATCGTCATCAAAAAACCTCTTTTAGGAGTAATAAATTTCCTTACTTCAGACCATAAAGATTCTGTATCTGGAGATTGATTTTGAAGAAGCCGAGTAAAACAATCATGAGAAGGGTCATTGACTAAAGATGAGTGACAACGAGCAGCTTCAGTACAACTAAAAACGGTAGAGGCTGCAATAAGAAAATCGAGGTAATTAAGGGCGTTACATTTTAGGGGGGGGGTTATGGGTAGAACTCCAACAAATTCAAATTATATAAAAAAGAGAATATATTTTAAAGGATATTAAGGTTATGTTTATTCAAGTGCGTAAGTCCTAAGCAGAAAATATCGGGAACTTTCAGTAAAGCAATGGGAGAGCAAGCTTTCTGCAGAATCAGGACGTATATTTCTACAGGAAAAAAGAATAATTTGCCTGTTTTAGAGGGTATTCGTGCGGCGCTCATAGGAGCGCCGTTAACTATACCCTGAATAGTTACTTATAACTTTTTATATTTTCCAATTTTAATCTTCTTACGTTCTTCTTAAATCCTTTATAAATTGTCGATTCTTTTGTAAATTGTCAAAAATCCTCAGATTCAACCTTCAACCGGAATAAACCAATAGCTCAAAATTCTCCAAGCTTAGGAGAAAAATTTCATGTATGGTAGGTTTATTCCGGTTGGAGCTTTATATCTTCTTTATACAACTCTTCTGGACTATCTATTACCAATGAAATCGTAATGGACAGTAATGATTTCCACAGAGCTGTTGAGCAAGCCTTAGATTGTATTTCATTATTCCAAGGCTGCCAGTAAATTCAATACTCGTCTTACCGGTTGAGTATCCCATATCCGTCAATTAGCATTAATTTTAACTTTGTTATCTCGAGATACAGAGTTATCTTTGTGTAGCTCAAATAGAAAAACATTATAATTCCCTCCACTCCTGAAATGTTGCTATATTTGTTTAAAGTCATTTCCCTTAAAATCATTTCCCTTAAGAGCTAATCCCAAACCTAATCTATTCTGAACTATTATGATTTTCCAGGGTTATTTTTTCATTATCCGAAACTTTATTGATTCTCCAAATTCAATATTTAAAGTCGTAAATTACAGTTTCGAGATAGCTCTTAGACTGACACTGACCAATTTTGCGGTAACATCTCAGTTTTTCGCCAACCCTCCTTGTTGTACTTTATACCCATGAAATTTATTCTGGAACTCCTGCTAACATCAGACAGGTGTAAAGATCCTTGTTAAAGGCTTAAGAGTCTCAAGATTTTTATGCTCAATAGCTAGAATCTTTTCATCAGGTTTATTGCTAAACTTTAGGTGTGTTTTTCTTTTTAAGACAAAGAGTTCCAATTTTAAACCTTTAATGGATATCAATATACAGGTATATTATGAATTTATATATTATGTAAAGAACAATTGCTCCTTACAAATAATAGTTTCTGAGTTTTTAGATACAGAATGTTTCATTAAGAGTCTATCCGAAAAGTAGAATAACTAGTGTCAAGAACGTTTAGTTATTACCCAATATTAAGCTCAGAATCCTTATGCACTGACAGGAAACTGCCAAAGAATATGTGTAAGAATTAAATTGCCGTGACACTAGATTTTCGGGTAATATTGAGCAGTGACACCACGAAAAAACGGACATGACTACGAGATTTCTGATGAATTCTGGGCTAAAATCAAACCCTTATCATTGGTCATCGGTTAAGACCTTCTTTTCCTCTTGCAATAGTGTTTTTCATTTCACATTTTCATTCAAACCATTCTTCTCTGAACCTTTCTCTGTTTACATGCGGATCCAATGCTTGACTTTCGTA
>Ga0208825_1001233_pt1 | contig 20219 bp, 13 predicted proteins | sample AD_UKC113_MetaG_FD_184450 | JGI IMG/M metagenome (GOLD analysis project Ga0208825, IMG submission 184450) | Active sludge microbial communities of municipal wastewater-treating anaerobic digesters from Hong Kong - AD_UKC113_MetaG (SPAdes)... | ecosystem: Engineered > Bioreactor > Anaerobic >...
TGCCTGGTTCCAGGATGGGGGTGAGCAGTATCTGCGCCAGTCCGGGAGTTACTCAATATTTGCCTTACGAAATATCAGGACTGTACAGGTTCCGTGGATGGGCGGAAAAATGCCAACATGGGTGACAGATGGACTTCATCTATCATACTCCGGAGCGAAGGTTTTCTCGGTGGATGGACAAATAGGTCCTCCTGCGCAGTATCCCCGAAGCAGTACGTATGTTTTTGGATCGGTGACAAACCGTTTTGTCCCGCTTGTAGTGTCCACGGTCTCGCAGGATATAATCACATCACAGAGTTCAACTCCGGCAGTATCTGGTATGGCCCATATTGGAGGGATTTTTATACCTCCCGAGGCAATGAACCTTGTGACCGGTACCTTTGATCAGGATCCTGATACCGGAATTATCAGCAGTATTACAAAAAATGATTATGAGGGGATTGTTGTTACCAAAACGAATGGCTATGATTATACAACCGAGTTTTGGTATAATTCGTTTGGGAAATTGATCCAGATGGTCATCACCACAATGACCACAACTAATAGTGGATTTGGGAGTCTGGAACAGACCACTATGAAGTTACTTTAATTCTTTTTTATCGATACTGAAACTTACCGATTGCCCTCGATACTTCAATAATTATTTTATTCAGATCCTCAACCACGGTCACTATCTGGCTGGTCCCGGCTGAGCTCTGTTCTGCTGCAGATGCTGCGGATATCGCTTCGGTTGCAATCTCCCCGACCAGACTGTTCACCTCATGAGCACTTGCGGTAATCTCTTCAACAGACGCTGCCTGCTGTTCGGTGGTCTTTGACACATCATCCATGTTCCTGGCAATCTGTCCGACCGACTCGACGATCTGGTTGAAGATATTCAGGGTTTCAAGAACCGCCTCATTCCCTTGTGAAACGGCACTTTCTGCCTGGTCCATAGCCTTTGCTGCTTCATCAGACTTTTTCTGCAGACTGGTGATCATCTCTGCAATGTTTTCTGCAGACCGCCGTGATTCAAGTGCCAGGGCTTTTACTTCACTTGCAACAACGGCAAATCCCCGTCCTGCTTCACCGGCACGGGCTGCTTCAATGGCGGCATTGAGGGCAAGAAGGTTGGTCTGGCTTGCAATGTCCGTGATAACATTGACTATCTTTCCTATCTGTGCCATCTCACCCTTAATTTCAGTGATGATCCGCTCCACCTCACCGGAGGATGCCATGATCCCTTTCATACCGTTTTCTGCATTATGTGCAAGATCAACCCCTTTCTTGGAGAGTTCATCGGTGTCATGCGTGACCCTGCTGACCGATTCGGTGCTTGACGCCACCTCTTCCACATTTGCCGAGAGATCCATCATGGCCCGGAGGACCTGATCGATATTCTGTTTCCCCCGTTCACTCTGGCTGCCAACCTCTGCGGCATTCTTTGCTACCATGGCCGAGCCTTCTGCAACATCCTTCACTCCGGCATTTGCTTCCTCAGCCCTGGTTGTGAGTTCTTCCATCTCCCTATCTATCTCTTTCAGCACTGCAGAGACCTGGACTCCGATGTCCATCAGTGCCTCCTTTAAGATAAGAAAGTCCCCTTCAGCCTTGATATTCGGGGGGATAACCGAGAAATTTCCTTTTGCATACTCACCGGAGAGGGCAATTGCTCCAGATACCTGGACATCAACCGTCTTTATGACCCTGTTCAGGCCGTTTATGATCTCCTGATATGTGCCGGCAAATTTATCTGCCTCCCCCATAACTTTCAGATTTCCTGCTGTTATCGCCTGGATGAGCCGATCCATCTCTTTGGTCACTCCGGTCAGGTTCTCACCTGCTGATTTCAGGTTCTCCTGAATGGTGGCAAACTGTCCATGGGCCTCTTTTGTATATTCATCTGCCTGACCGGTGGTCAGATCAAAGTGCAGATCTCCCTTTGCCAGGTTCTGAAGGTTCTGTGCAAGACGTTCAACTTCTGTCTGCTGATATTCAGCCAGCCGTCTCTGTGGGGTCAGGTCAACACAGGTGATGAGAACTGAGTTTACTTCGTTCTTCTCATCAAGAAGCGGGATGGAATAGATCCTGATATGTTTCTTTCCTGATGGGAACTCAATGAATGTATCGCTGATAGCCTCTTTTTTTGATGCGATACAATCCCGAGCCGATTTTCCCTCCAGTTTCAGAATCTTAAAATCGGGAAGTTTCATCCTTAATAACTGGTCCGTGGTATACCCGGTCATTTTTAAAAATGCCGTGTTGGTTCCCTCGATGCTCAGGTCAGTCTTTAAGAGCAGAAATGGGATGGGATTATTCTCAATTATCTGGCTTGTCTTCAGTTTTTCCCACTCTTCAGCCGTAATATCTGTGTAGACTCCAAGAGCTGATGTGACATTTTTCTCTGCGTCCAGAACCGGGATGGTATAGGCGTTCAGTATTTTAAATCCGGATGGAAATTCAACCTCTATCCGGGCCTTTCCTCTTCGCTTCTGCTCGATGGCAGCTTTGGATCCTTCCCCTTCCAGTTTTAAGATCTTCAGGTCTGAAATCCTGGTCCCGATGAGTTTTTCAAAAGGGATTCCGGAGAGATCACAAAATGCCTGGTTTGCGTAAATAAAATGAAACTGGGTATCAAACTGGGCCATTGCAACCGGATTCTGGTCAAGGAGAGTCTGCAGGATATCAGGATCTATCCTGCTGTCTTTGCTCTCGGTCATTCATAATGGATTACCACCGAACCATAATAAATAATTCTTATTGTGATCGACATACATTTATCGTGTCATGTGCATCTTCAAATATCTGATCCACTGTTCATCCTCCTTGTTTCACTCCATTTCTTCTCTCTTCCTGATACCGACAGATTTTTGCTCTCCCTCACGTGAATGTAGTACATGAATCCGTATCTTTTCATCATCCTGCTTCTGACCGGAGCGGTATGTATCTGTGGATGCACCGGAACTTCCAGCAATCCGGCTCAAAACCCTGTAGTGCCCGAGAATACTCCGGTACCATCAGAAACAGACACTGAATCTGAACCTGATATCCCACTTTCCTTTGAAGAGGAGATAGCTGTGCTCCAGAACAAGACTGATAACGAGTCTCCTGTACAGCTGAAGGTAGGGGAGATAACCGAAGTGACATTAAAGGAGAATCCGACAACCGGATACACCTGGAATGTGTCCGTATCCGAAGGACTTGCCATTGTGAACGATACCTTCATCGGCCCTGAGAATAAGCAGATTGTCGGAGCCGGAGGAGTGCATATGTGGACTCTTGAGGCCATTGCCCCTGGAGACCAGACCTTTACCGGAGTATACCGCCGATCCTGGGAACCCCCATCCGATGCAGATACAACCTATATCCAGCGATACAATGTGGTAGAGTAACATGCCTGAATCTGAAAAAATGAGAATGGGTGATGTATGAACCAGCAAAAACTCAGACGTCTGATCCTTTTGATCTCATTCCTCCTCCTCCCCGTCACTTTCTTTTACCTCTCACCGGTTCTCATCATTGAAGGAGCCGCGTCTGGAATAGTGACCGGGAGTGCCATCATATTCACCTTTATCTTCCTGTTTTCCCTGATAGGCGGAAGATTATGGTGCGGGTGGATCTGTCCTTTTGGCTCTCTTCAGGACCTGGCCCGTGAGGTGCAGGGAAAGCGGGTAACAAACCCCTGGATAGACCGGTTCAGGTACGGACTCTTTGTCCTCTGGATCCTCATACTGCTTGCCTTCTTCATCCGGGCAGGAGGGATAACTTCAATTGAGCCATTCTATCAGACAACCAATGGCCTCTCGGTAGCCGGCCCGATAGAACTGACCGTGTTTATTGTAATCCTCTTTATCATCACGGCAATTGCACTGATCCTTGGGAGAAGAGGGATGTGCCATCTCTTCTGTCCGATATCGGTCCTGATGATCGTCGGCAGGAAGATACGGAATGCCATAGGTCTTCCCGGTCTTCAGCTGACTGCTCATTCAGAAGACTGTATCCGCTGTGGCCGGTGCACAAAGGAATGCTCTCAGTCGCTTGATGTCCTCTCCATGGTCGAACAGGGCCGGATGGAACAGGCTGAATGTATCCTGTGCGGAGCATGTATTGATGCCTGTCCTAAAGATGTGATCAGGTTCTCTTTTGGCAGGCCAGACCGGAAAAAAAGTATAACCGGGTGAAAAAGACAATCTCCCCTGATTTTTTTCAGGAAGGGGCTTTGGGAAATTAAAAGGTCTGGTCACTGATAGCTCATCAGAAGTTTTAAAAAACTCAGAATGAGTACACCGGTAACCGGTATTTTGATTATCCCTCCGTGTGATACCGGTGTATGTTCTCTCATATCCGTGAGCGGACATTCCTGGTAATTCTCCTGGCCGGGTTTGTTCTCCTGTGTATCCTGTTTTTCTCTCAAGCCGTATTCCAAAACCCTGCAGGATCAGGTGAGAGTAACCCCTTCTCCGGGGGAGCCGGGACGTCTGCCACCAGCTCGTATGACCATATAATCAGACAGCTCTCTGTCCCCCCAGGGTTTTCTGTCTCCATTTTTGCGACCGGTATTCCGGGTGCCCGCTCTCTTGCATACAGTCCTGATGGGACTCTTTTTGTCGGTACCAGGGGAGATTCGGTCTATGCAGTCCGTGATACTGATAAGGATGGCGTTGCAGAGATGCTCATCCCGGTTGCGACCGGCCTTCATGCTCCGAATGGCGTCGCCCTGCTCGATGGGGATCTCTATGTTGCAGAGATTCACCGGATTCTCAAGTTTCCTGGTATTGTGACGTCCCTTCCAACGATTCCTGAACCGGTAATCATTAGCACCGCATTTCCATCTGATCCTGCTCATGGGTGGAAATTTATCAGATTTGGTCCGGATGGGATGCTCTATATCCCGGTAGGTGCACCCTGCAATATCTGTCTCCCTCCCGATGATCGGTATGCTGCCCTTCACCGGATGAGACCTGATGGAAGCAATCGTGAGATCTTTGCACATGGAATCCGGAACACCGTTGGCTTTGACTGGGATCCCCGGACTGGTGATCTCTGGTTTACGGATAATGGCCGTGATATGCTCGGTGACGATCTCCCTCCTGATGAACTGAATCATGCACCTGAAAAGGGGATGTTCTTTGGGTATCCGTATCGCCATGGACAAGATATTGCAGATCCTGAATTCGGCTCCGTTGCTCCGGATAATTGCGTGAATTGCACGCCCCCGGCACAGGACCTTGGGCCGCATGTTGCCTCACTTGGGATGCGGTTTTATCCGGGAGGTATGTTTCCTGACAGGTATGCAGGTTCGATCTTCATTGCTGAGCATGGGTCGTGGAACCGACGAGATCCTATCGGGTACAGGATCACTGAGGTCACAATACAGAATGGAACTGCTACCTCTTATCAGCCGTTTATCGAAGGATGGCTAAGGGATGGGAAGGTGTATGGAAGGCCGGTCGATGTTGAGATTCTTCCCGATGGATCAATGCTCATCTCTGATGATATGAACGGGGTGATTTATCTGGTCAGGTATACCGGGTGATTGTCCAACCATTCCCTCTTTTATTTATCAGGCCTTTGAATACATAGAGAACTGAGTCATATCCATCATAGCCAATATCATCCATCATCACCTATCCCTATACCATATGGCTCCGTCAGTTCTGATTATCGGTGGCGGGATGGCAGGGCTCTCTGCTGGCTGTTTTGCCAGGATGAACGGATTTGAGACAGAGATCCTGGAGATGCATACAATCCCCGGTGGCCTGTGTACCGCGTGGAACCGGAAGGGGTATACCTTTGATCTCTGTATCCACTGGCTCTGCGGCTCAAAACCAGGGACTGCCCTGTACCAGGTCTATGACAAACTCGGACTGATGGAGGGCAGAAGGTTTCATCATCCTGACTCATGGGCAACTGTTCGTGATGGGCATGGGAACGAGATAACACTCTACACGGATCCTGAGAGGTTATACGACGAGCTGATCCGGATATCACCGGACGACAAACCCTTCATCTCCCGGCTCTGCAAGGATATCCAAAAACTCAGCCGGATGGAGACATCGGTTGACATGACCATTCTTGATATCATCCGGTATATCCCTTATTTCAGCCTGATGAAACGGTATAAGCCAACGGTTCATGATGTTCTGTCAGAAGTGAAAAGCCCGGTACTTCGAGATCTTCTCACGGCAGGGTTTGGATGGGAAGGGCAGTCGATGTTCTTTCCGCTTATGGGTCTTGCTATGCAGGGGGCAAAAAATGCCGGATATCCGATTGGAGGATCATTGCCATGTGCAGAGGCAATTGAGAAACGATACCGGGACCTTGGCGGGACCATTCGGTACAAGAGCAAGGTAACCGCAATCATCACCGAAAAAAACCGGGCAAAGGGGGTCAGACTTGCAGACGGGACAGAACGGTATGCTGACTACGTCATCTCCTGTGCCGACGGGCATACCACGATCTTTGACTGGCTGAAGGGAGCATACTGTGATGACACCATCCGAGGCTATTACCAGAACCTGAAACCATTCCCCCCGATCGTCTTCATCTCATTCGGGCTGAATACAGATCTCTCCCATATCCCCAAGGATCTGACCATACTGTTTGACAATCCGGTTGAGATTGCCGGAGTGAAGCAGGATACCATCAGTTACAGGAACCATGTCCATGATCCCACCCTCTATCCACCAGGGAAAGGAGTTATTACGACATGGATTACTGCAGATTACTCGTACTGGGACCGGTTGCCATACCAAAGTGAAACCTACCGGATAGAAAAGGATAATGTCGGAAGAGAAGTATTTGCCCTTTTATGTCAGCAGTACCCAGATTTATCTGAAAGATGTGAGATTATGGATGTAGCAACACCCATGACTTTTGTCAGGTATACCGGGAACTGGAAAGGAAGTTATGAGGGCTGGCAGGTCACCCCTGACTCCTTCTTCCTGGATCTGCCACAGACACTCCCCGGTCTCTCCGGGTTTTCCATGGCCGGTCAGTGGATTGTCACGGGCGGGGGAATACCAGGAGCTGTCCTGAGCGGGAGAAAAGCGTTGAAACAGATGTGTTCAGATCTCGGAAAGAAGTTCGTTTATTAGAGAGAGATACATGGAGATCTATTATTCAATTCAATGGCCTGAAACTATTCAGAAGGAACTGATGAAAGGAAATGTTGGTGGCGCTCTTGCTATCATAGATAAGGAACTCTCCCAGGATCCTACATCAGAATCACTTTTATATCAAAAAGCAGTACTTCAGCAGTTTAATAATCAACCCGAAGAATCATTAAAAACATTGGATCACATCCTCCTTCTAAATCCGGAGTCCATGGATGCCCTGACGACAAAGGCTGCGTGTCTGAACAGCCTTATGAGATCATCAGAGGCGATAGAGGTATTGGAGCAGGCGTTGCGGATAGATCCCCGCCATGATTTTGCACTTGTCAACTTCGGGTATACGCTGCATTCCATGGGAAGATCAGAGGAGGCTCTTTCCTTCTTTGAAAAGGCAATTCAGTATAACCCGGATATCACCAGGGGGTATCAGGGGCGGGCTTGTATTCTTGAGGAGTCTGGAAAGTATAAAGAGGCCCTTTCGGATCTTGAAAAAGCGTTCTTGTTGTATCCAAATGACGGTTTGATACTGGCATCAAAAGCAGAGGTACTATATGCTCTGGACAGGGTAAAAGAGTCAGAGAAGACCGCAGCGCAGGCGACAAAAATCTCCCCTCATCTTCCTGGGACATGGAAAACCTATGGGGATATCCTTTATCATAACAGGAAATTCAGGGATGCTGCTCTGGCATATGAAAGATCATGTTCCCTTTCTCAGGGAGATATTGGTCCATTCCATGGACTTGCACTTTCTTATTTAAAGATGGGTCAGTGGAACCAAGGGATTGAATGGTTAACATTAATCCTGAAGCATAATCCTGAGGATGTGACTGCCCTTGGGAACCGGGGAATTGCATATATGCAGCTGGAAAAATTTGAGGCAGCATTGAAGGATTTAGAGCGTGCTGTAGCGCTGAAACCGGATTATGTTATCGGTTTGAATAACCTTGGAACGTTATACCGGTTCCTTGACAAAAACGACAAGTCACGAGAGATGTCGATGCGGGTGCTGGCACTTGAACCTGGAAATAAGATCGCCATGGGTAATCTGGCTCTCTTGATCCCTTCTGAACATCTGAAGATGAATAAACATCAGATGAGAAAAGGGTGGAGAACCAGGTTCATAAAAAAATAATGATCAGTATGGGGTCTTATTGAACCGATCCAGTTCAGTATCAACCAGATCAAATTTTTTATTAAACCGGTCCAGCTCGATATCCACAAGTTCTATCGCCTTGTTTAACCGATCAAGTTCCGTATCTATCAATTGCGGTGTCTTATTAAACCGGTCCAGTTCGGTATTGACAAAGACAGGAGCCTTATTCAGCCGATCAAGTCTGGTATCCACAATTTCAGGAGTTTTATTGAACCGATCAAGTTCTGTATCCACCTGATTTGATGTCTTATTAAACCGATCCAGTGCTGTATCGACCAGAACCGGTGATTTATTCATACGGTCCAGTTCGGTATTGACCAGGTCCGGAGCCTTGTTGAATCGATCCAATGAATAATCAACCAGCCTTGGGGTTTCTGCGGCGAAACAGACCGAAGATCCGTGAATTGCCATCATGAATACACACAGACTCATGAGGAGAAGAAATTTTTTCATCAGAAATTTTTAGATGAAGAGAATTAATTATCTTCTTATCGGCCTTTCCGTTCCGGGCGTATTTACAGAGTATCTCCATCCATCCCGCTTACAGCCGCAACATACCTCCCGGTCTTGGTCAGTTTCACTACCGTATTCCTCCCGATCTTTTTTCGTTTGATGTACCCTGCATCGTCCAGTTTACTTAAGTACCGGTTCTGCAGTTTCATCAGGTATCTGGTCTGCACTTTTCTCCTCTTTTCATATGCATAATTCCAATAATCCTCTTCAAACCCGTCAACATGCATCGAATGGAGGTACCGGATGAGATCATCACAGGAGAGTGCATCATCACTATTCGCAAGATAATTAAGAATGAGGAGTGATGATTCATCAGGGAGTGCAAATCTGAAATTCTCCAGCTGCCACACCTTTACCGCATCACATATCGACAGTCCGTGCTCATTCTGTTCTTTCTTTGTTGATGAGTACCGGCTGGCCCTGACATAGTATAACCTGACATTATGGATCATGGCAGCAAGAGTCGCCCCGACGCAGGCGATCTTTCCACAGGCAGACATATTGACATAGACGCGGTTTCCCATCTTCTTCTCTTTGACAATAAGCCATGAGATGGTTTTCATGACTTCAATGATGTCAAACATGTCAATCCGGTGCAGTTCCACTTCTATCCCCTTCTTCTCCAGAATCGCACGGTTCCGCTCATCAAATCCATGCTGCCTGGACGTCAGTGCATGTTCATTTGGGTTATCATACTTTGTCAGGTCATCCATTGAGATGAGGTGGACGCGGTGGGCTTTTATCTCCTGGAACGGGGTGATCACCCGGTCGATCTCATACCCAATTGGAATGATGTGGACCAGTTGCTCAAGTTTTTCTGTGGCCGGAGTCATGTATTCCCTCGTGAATCAGATATGTTCACATTGCTCATGATGCTCAATATGTTCATACACGTATATTCATATATCTCTTTGTGGATACTACTATTATCCCCTGCATAACCTACCATCCATCATATGAACTCCTGTTCACCACATTCTCCCACCTGACACACAAATCCCCGTGCAGGGGAATACATTTTACCTGATATCTGAATTTATTCTTATGGTATCCGGTTTTTTCGAAAGCATAAACACCCGCAACATACCAGATCAATAAAGGCCGGTACCGACAGCCACGATGCCGATGTGAACATGATCCTTCTCGTATGACCAGAATGGTGAAATGGTGAATAGTGAGGAATTTCTGCCAGATCAACAGAGTGTACCTGACGGGTTATCTCCCCTCTCTCTCATCGTTGAGTATGATTCGGCAATCAGCTATGCGGTTCAGCAAAATCGGATTCCTGTCATCAAGCGGATAAAGGTCGGGAACCTGGCAGATACTCCCTTACATGCCTTACGTATTTGCATCACATCAGATCCCTCTTTTTCTGATCCTTATGAGATCATCATATCAAAGATATCACCTGGGGAGACCTTTACCATTCATACGATCCCTCTCATCCTTCGTCATGGATTTTTCAGAACGGTCGTCTCTCCGGTTCATGGTTCATTCACGGCTGAGATCTCGTACCATGGGAAACCACTTCTCATTCAGTCATACCCGGTCAGGATTCTTGCCTATGATCAATGGAGTGGTCTTCGGTCAGTTCCTGAACTCATATCTGCGTTTATCATCCCGAATAGTCCTGAAATTACTGCAATCGTACAAAAAGCACAGGATATCCTGTATACGTGGACCAGGGACTCCTCACTGACCGGGTATCAGACTCGTGACAGTAACCGGGTCAGGAAGATGGCAGCGGCGGTCTATGCTGTACTCCAGGATCTGCATATCAGGTATGCGACACCTGAAGCCGGGTTTGAACAGGAAGGGCAGAAGGTAAGGCTTGCAGATACGATAATCGGGGACCGGATGGGAAACTGCCTTGATCTCTCCCTTCTGTATGCCGGATGTCTTGAGCGAATCGGTCTTCATCCCCTCATATGTATCACTGAGGGCCATGCCTTTGCCGGATGCTGGCTGATTCCTGACACCTTCAGTGATGTGGTCATTGAAGCATCTCTGCCCATCAAAAAGCGGGTAGAACTTGGTGAAATTCTCCTTCTTGACGTGGTGACGGCGACGTCTGATACCCCTGTATCTTTTGAGATGTCTGTGATCAGTGGAGCCGGTCACCTCTCTGACAGTCAGGGTTTTTTCTGTGCTATTGATATAAAGACCTCACGAAATGGGAGATATAACATCATTCCTCTTCCGGTGTGGGCAGAAGATCTGGCAGTTACAGATGAAACCCCGATACCGGATGATCAGGACCGGAGAACAGAGCCGGATAATCTCTCTGAAGGGAACAGATCTTACGGCTTTATTCCTACTCCTCCTGGGGAGATTCACCCGCCCCTACCTTTCTTTCCATATGAGAAGAGACGATCCTGCTATCCCCGGCTCGAACGGTGGATGCATAATCTCCTTGATCTCACGCTCAGAAACCACCTGCTGAATATGCATAATTCGGGGTCTCATCTCACGCTTCTGACTCCGGATCTCACACGGCTGAAGGATGCGGTTTTTGAAGGAAGAGCGTTTCATGTGCATCACTTTGATCATACCGGAGAAGTTATCCCCCACTCCCTGCTTCCGCATGATCCCCTGTTTGGGTATTTTGTCGAGGAACTGGGCAGGAATCGATTATATTGCCAGATATCAGAGAAAGAACTGAGTAAAAGACTGTACAATCTCTATGCACAGGCGAAGAAGTCTTTGGAAGAGAGCGGAGCAGAAACCCTCTACCTTGCACTCGGGACCCTGATATGGTATGAGACAGACAGCTCTTATACACCCCTTCATGCACCCATCATGCTCATACCCCTTGAAATAACTAGAAAAGATGTGACTACCGGGTTTTCCATCCGGATGGGAGATGACGAACCACGGATCAACACAACCCTGTTAGAGCGACTGTATCAGGATTTTCAGATTGAGATACCTTCCATCGATCCACTTCCGATGGATGAGCACGGGGTGGATGTTGCCGCAGTCCTGCACCAGTTCAGGAAGAGTGTGAAGAATCTGCCCAGATATGAGGTAGTGAGCACGGCAGTCATCGGTCATTTCACCTTCCTTAAGTATCTCATGTGGCGGGATCTCTCTACCCATGCAGAAGCCTTCATGGAGAATCCCCTGGTGAGTAATCTCGTGGACCCCCACCTCTTTCCGTTCCCGAAGGACGGATCATTCCGAAGACCGGAAACCCTTGATTCAGATATGCAGCCGGGAGATGCGTTCTGCCCGGTTGGTGTTGATTCGTCACAGCTTGCTGCAGTCATTGCTGCCGGGGAAGGGAAGACCTTTGTCCTCCATGGACCACCGGGGACCGGCAAGTCGCAGACCATCACCAATATCATCGCTCATTGCCTGGCTCTTGGGAAGACGGTATTATTTGTGTCTGAAAAGAGGGTGGCCCTTGATGTGGTTCACAGCCGGCTGAAAGAGTCCGGTCTTGCACCATTCTGCCTTGAACTTCACTCGAACAAGAGCCATAAACGGGAGGTATTACGCCAGTTTGAAGAGGTCCTTTCCCTGGATGAATTACCTGCTCCTGATGACTGGTCATTGTATGCCGAATATCTGGCCGACCTTCGGGCCGGGCTAAACTCCTATGTCCACGCCCTTCATTCGGTCAGGAGCACCGGGGAGAGTTTCTACCAGGGGCTCGAGCGTCTTATTCGTCTTCGAAATGTAGAGTATATACCCCTTTCATGGCCGGATGCATCTGATTGTTCCAGGGAAACGCTTCAGGATATCCAGGCATTTATCCATGACAGCCGGATCATCACCGGGCAGATCGTCCATCCACGGGATAATGTCTGGGCAGGTGTCCACTGCACGGAGTGGAGTGCCAGATGGAAGACGGCAGTGGAGACGGGGCTTGGACATTTCAGATCCTCTATTGAGAAACTCTCTTCACTCTTTCCAATTCTGTGTGATATTCTGGGAATTGATCCGGCATCTCCCCCGTCATTTCTCAACGAGATTATCCCGATATACCGGCTACTCAGCACAGCTGGATGTGCCCTCTCCCCTGATCTGCTTCGTGCTCTTCGAGACCCCCATACCCGTAAAGAGATAGGCGGTTTCATTCAGGCAGGAAAGGAGCGGAACAGGATATGGAATTATCTGGCAGGACGGTATCATCCAGATATCTCCCAGCTTGACTGCACCTCTCTCTCCAAAAAGATTGAGAGGATGAGACCAGCCTGGTTTCTGCGGCGGAAAGCACTGGTCAGGGAGATACAATCAGATATCCTGCCGTATTGTCTCATGTCCATTCCACCGGTTGAAGAACTCTCTCATGACATCCCGAAGATCCACCGGATGCAGGAACTGGATAACATCATCCGGAATTTCTCTGATCGTGCCGCCCTGTTCTTTGGTCGGTACTGGAATGTGGAGGATCAGGACTTTGATATCTGTGAGAACCTAGTACGGTCAGCAGAGGCAGTTTCGGCTGCTGCATCCCGAATCAGGGCAGATGAGGATGGGTATATCCGGCTTGTCACCTGCTGGAGTGATCTGACGTTCCGGTTTATGAATGAGTCAGATGCCAGGCAGATTCGGCAGCAGTTCTCTGATTATGAGGATGCATTACACCAGTATGACCGTGAAGGATCATCCCTTGCCGATCTGCTGCAGTATGATCCCGGGATACTCTGGCCGCAGCAAACGGTAACCGATCTTCTCAGTGCCCAGGCAGCAACGGTTCAGGGATGGGAGAAGGAGACATCACACCTGAAGAGCTGGTGTCAGTGGAACCGGATCAGACAGGTAGCGGATGAGAAGGGGTATTCACCGGTCATCCAACGGTATGAGGATGCAACGCTTACCCATTCCCAGATTGAGGATCTAGTGCTCCGGAGCTATTACCAGAATTGGGTAGATGGCATTCGTGAACAGGATCCAGTACTGAAGGAATTTTACCGCCCGAAGTTTGAGGATTCCATCGAAAAATTCAGGGAGATTGATGAGAGGTTCACCGACCTGACCAGAAAGGAGATAGAGGCCAGACTGTCTGCACGGATCCCAAGGGGTGAAGGGGCAGAGAAGGAGGAACTCGGGGTTCTGCGTCATCAGATTCACCTGCAGCGCCGTCACATGCCGGTCAGGAGTCTTTTTAAGAGTATTCCCACAATCCTTCCGCGATTAAAGCCCTGTTTGCTGATGAGTCCGATCTCGGTTGCCCAGTACCTTGACCCTGATATCCACCGGTTTGACCTGGTCATCTTTGACGAGGCGTCGCAGATCCCGGTTTCTGATGCGATTGGGGTGATCGCACGGGGAAATTCTGCCATTATTGTTGGTGATCCAAAACAGCTTCCTCCGACCAGCCTCTTTCAGCGGATGAATGAAAGTGATGGAGATGATTTCAGGACATCTGCTCTTGATCTTGAGAGTATCCTGGATGAATGCATTGCATCAGATATCCCACAGTTGCACCTTGCATGGCATTACCGGAGCAGGCATGAGAGTCTTATCGCCTTTAGCAACTACCACTTTTACCGTAATCGTCTCCTGACATTTCCCTCGCCCCATACCAGCCCGGCCATCTCGCTTGTCCATATTGATGGGGTCTTTGATTCAGGAAATACCCGGACAAACCGGGCAGAGGCTGAAGCAGTGGTTAGCGAGATAGTACGGCGGCTTTGCGATCCTGCCACGTCCTCAGACTCTATCGGTGTGATCACGTTTAACGAACGGCAGCAGGATCTCATCCGGACCCTTCTGGAGAAGGAACGGCGGATGAGGCCTGATATAGAACCTTATTTCAGTGATGACCGTCCTGATTCGGTCTTTATCAAAAACCTTGAGAATGTTCAGGGTGATGAACGGGATGTCATTCTCTTCTCTGTTGGATATGGTCCTGATAAATCGGGCAGGGTTTCCCTTAACTTCGGGCCGCTGAACCGTGACGGGGGAGAAAGACGGCTGAATGTGGCAATTACCAGGGCACGGAAAGAGATTAAAGTATTCTCTTCGATGACTCCGGAGCAGATCGATCTGTCCCGGACCAGGCGGATGGGAGTTGTCCTCCTGAAATCATTCATTGAGTTCGCGGAAAAAGGGCCGAAAGCGATTGCAGAGACCTGTATCCGGGATATGGAGACGGATCTCCTGCCCATTGTGTCGGATGTTGCGAAATCCCTTACAGATCAGGGGTATGAGGTCCATACTCATGTTGGATGCGGAGGGTACCGGATCGATGTTGCAGTACTGGACCCTGACCTGCCTGGACGGTATATTCTTGGTATTGTATGTGACGGGCCACGGTACCAGAAGGCAAAATCAGCCCGTGACCGCGACGTTCTCACCTTCTTTGTCCTGCATACCCTTGGCTGGAATATTCACCGGTTGTGGTCTACCGACTGGTGGGATGAGCAGGAGGTTGAGCTGCATCGCATCATCCACACCATTGAAAAGATCAGAAGTGAGTATGCACCGGAAACAATGCTCTATTGTCCGGTTGAGGGCGAGGAACTGGAGGAGAAATGTGAGGAAGGCGATCAGGGAGAACATGAGATCCTACAGGATGATGGTGACGAACATGGTATCTCCGGCGATGAGGGATCTCCAAAATCCGCTGTAAAATCGTTCGAAAGATCATCCCTGCCACACCATATCCCCTCCGTGCCGGTGAAATTTCCTGAGATCTGTTATGTGGCGTATGTGGGATATGAGGTCCTGGGAACAAAGGATGATCTTCTGAGTGGAACCCGTGACGAAGACATTATCCGGGTTTTACAAGAGATTGTGGCAATAGAAGGTCCTGTCCCCCGTGACATCTGTATTGCACGTCTTCTCCTCCACTGGCAGATCACAAGGAAAACCGCATCGGTAAAGAATAAAATAGAATCTCTTCTCCTATCGCTTCCCTTCCACCGGGAGACAGAAGGAAACCAGATCTTTTTCTGGTCCAATCATCAGGCATTTCTTGAATATGTGACCTTCCGCTCCCACCCGGCAGGAGATCCCTGGCAACGAAAAGCGGATGAGATATCAATGTATGAATATTCCAACGCGATCATCCATCTGATGAAACAGACGGGATCGATGAGCACCAGTGCGTTAACCCGCATAGTCGGTTCCCTGTTTGGAATAAAACGGATAAATCATGCACTTGAGACCAGGATAGAACAGGGTATTGCCCTTCTCATGGATCGCGGTGAGGTACAGTGTAAAGGAGATGAACTGGTTTATGTTCCTCCTGACTGATCAGAGGACGAATCCCCTGTCTTTTCAACCCATCCATATCCCTATAAATTCATTCAAATTGTATAGGAAATCTCTATATCTCCCTGAAGCATTTTAAAAAGAGATCCATACCCAGACCCGGTTGTCTGACGACCTGTCCTGGTGTATCCAGGCGATGAGATCGAAATCATTGGCTTGTGTATAATTATGTATATTTTTGCATAATTTTGTATGCGAATATATTTAATTTATAACGTCGAAGAATACTACACGGAGGAAGGAAGATGGAAGATATACCTGAACAGGAAGGACGCAGTTGGTTTGATTTTCTGATCACCCGGGTTACTGCTCTCCTTGATGCGGAGGAATATGACCAGGCCCTTACTCAGGTTGACATGGGGCTGTCTGTCTGGAAGGGTAATCTGTACCTCCTCTTCCTGAAATCTATCGTTCTTTCGTACCTGAAACGTCCGGATGAGGCATTAAGGCAATTATATCAGATCTACCGGGAGAATCCCTTTGAAGAGAAGTTCAGGGATGAGCTGGGCAGAAATCTCATGCTCCAGGGGTACTATCATAGTGCTCTCTCTGTTCTTCAGCACTATGAATTTATGTCCAATGGTCTTGCCGGAATTCGAAAACTCTTCATCAGTATCTGCCATATATTCACCGGAAACCCGGATCTGGCCATTGAATATTGTGACGGGATACAATCCCAGCTGGGTGACACCCCTGATGTCACCGGATTTATGGCGACAATTCATGCACTCAAAGCTCTCGCTCTTATTCATACGGGGGAGATGTCTGCTGCCGCGGAGATCATGGCCGCCGTTGGAGAGGAGGGAGATAAAATGCCCCTGGTCCCCTATGTAAAAGGGATATTAGCATGGAGATCTGGTGATATCAGTGCAGCAGAGACCTTTCTTCGGGCTTCATGCGAGGACCAGCCCCAGGATATGCAGTCAAAAGTTGATCTTGCTCATCTCCTGACCGAATGTGGAAGAGAGGATGAGGCTCTTGTGATCAGGCGGGATATCTCTGGCTTTTATGCACCGCCCCACCCAGAGGCCGCTCCCGTGTTCAGGGCTGAAGAGCTCCTGAAATCAGGCAGATATGAAGAAGCTGAAGTTTTTCTCGAATCTGCACAAAAATCATCTCCGGACGACATGGATCTCTTCATTGCCTACCTTTCATCGTTATATTTCACCGGCCGGTATGATGATCTGATCAGACTGGCAGAGACGGGTGAAAAGGCGATCGATGCATGGAAAGCGATATATCTGAAAGCATCAGCCCGGTATTCATCAGGCAGGATCAGGGAGGCCATCAGGGATCTGATAACCGCAGCAGCGAGGGACCGGACGAATATGATGTTCTCCCTGCTTCACATGAAGTCTGCCGGTTATTTCAAGCCCCCGTCAGAAGAGACACCGGAGTCTTTGGCCCTTGAATTATTCATGACCGATGGCATGGATGCCGCGATACCTCCCTTTGAGGTTCTTGCTCATGCAAGCGGAGCTCCGGAGTATCAGGCTTTTCTCTGTTTCTGTTACATTCTGGCAAACCGGGGGACAGATGCCGTTCTCATATCCGAATGGTTTGCAGATTCAAAAGAGCCGGATTTCTGTCTTATCCGTGCCATTGCATTCAGGTCGGTCGGTTGCCTGCACGATGCCGAGGGAATCACACGGGATGTTCTCACGAATTATCCTGATTCCCGGCCTGCATTGAATATGTATGTCCGGACGCTTCTTGAGCAGGATCGATACCGCGATGCATATTTTGAACTGAGCTCACGAAAGGATGCATTGTCATCTGATTGCACTCTGCTTGAAGCGTTTATCAGCTGCCTTATCAGGTCTGGTGAATATCGCGATGCAGCCCTTACTGCTGTCCGGATCATGCAGATGAATCCCGGACGTCCGATGGATTATTACCTGTGTGCCCTGGCTTGTCAGCTTGAGGGGAGTTTTCATACCGGTCTTTATGCGATGCGGGAGAACTTCCGAATATGCGGCTCTTCGAAGGAAAACCTCCTGATGTATGGTCGGTTATTACTCCTGGCTACGGAAGCACAAGAAGCCGCGATTCTCTTCTCTGAATGTAAGAATTCCCTTCCAAACACGGCAGAGGTCAGGTATCTGCATACAGCAGCCCGGATTCTCTCAGGGAGCGATAAGGAGTGTGAATCGGTTTCGGAGTATGCTGCCCGGTTCTTCCAGGCTGAGAAAGGAGAGCTTCGGGCATTTATCGGGGATTACCGGCAGGCCGCCAGGATGCTTGCAGAGGAGATTCGCCAGGATCCTGATGATTCATCGCTGCGGATTACCTTTGCCAGAGTGTTATTTGAACTGGAACAGTATGGGGAGGCGCTTTCCCAGCTCTCTCTTGCATCCGGCAGGTATGGATACGATGGAGAGGTGAAGGACCTCCTGGAGGAAGGGCTGAAGATGCTCCGATTGCAGGGTCCGCTCGAGGATCTGAAAACGATAAGCCATACTCCGGAGAGGTACGCAGAACTGCTCCATGAACGGGCGGTCAGTCTGAAACGATATGGGGTGGTCAGGCTTGCTGTAAATGTCTGTACGACGCTCACCAATATAGAGTCAGATTCTCCGATAGTCTCTCGGTACCAGGCAGATGCATATCACATGCTTGGCGATCTGGAAGAGAACGAAGAACGATATGTACAGGCAATTGCGGTATATGACCAACTTCTCCAAAATGATCCTGACAACCCTGTTTTTCTTGCTGAGAAGGGCCTGGTTCTAGATAATCTCCGTCGGTTTGATGAGGCAGAGCCGGTTCTCCTTCGAGCCCTTGAACTGGATCCCTCATCCGGTGTTGCCCATTCTGCACTCTGCTGGTGTTTATCCAACCTGGGACGGCATGAAGAGGCTGTTGTGCATGGGAATCAGGCTGTTATACTCATGCCTTATGAATGGGGAGCCTGGAATAACCGTGGCCTGTCAAGACTTGGTCTGCGTGATTTCGAGGGGGCGGTATCTGATTTCAGGCAGGCAATCAGGTGTCAGCCCGGAGAGGTTATTGCACGAAGAAATCTCTGCGATGCCCTCGCTGCCCTTGATGATGACGATGCCCATGAAGAGTATGAACAGATCATCGTCAGGTTTGGGAAGCGGGCATTTCCTGAAGAGGAAGAAGAGGTGCCAGCAGAACCCCGGGTGCCAGGAAGACCCCTGAAAACTCCGGTCGGGTATATGGATGGGTATTGGTGATGTGTATGGATATATTCGGATACTGGCTTCATCAGTCACTTGGGTTACATCTGAACGAGGAAGAGGAGCAAAAGAGGAAGCGAAAAAAGAAGGAACAGGAGGAGCGGGATCGGTTCTGGTCAGACCGGAAATAAGCCTACCCTTCTTCCCGTCTCTGTTCTCCGCTTCTTTTCCTGGTGTATCTTTGAAAAAGAAACTCCTGAAGGTCTGCTTCTGTTACCCGGTATGACTTCCCTATTTTTATCGCAAAGAGTTCTCCTTTCCTGATTAAATCCCGGATGACTTCAGGTTCGATGTCCAGAATCTCTGCAACGGTGTCAGTTCTGAAAAATTTCCCCTTCTCAAGTTCGAAGTTCTTTCTGAATTCACGTTCCTTTGCTAGTTCAAGAATGTATGGTGCCTTTTTCGCTTCGGTATATCTGGCAGCGGATTCAGGATTTTTCCGGGGAGGCATGGGGATGTTCTGTATATAGTGTTGATTGAAGGGTGTATTTGAATGTATGTGAATGTAGTTCTATGTATGGATTATTTGTGGATGCAGTCATCCTTGCCGGATCACCGGTGGCATCGGGGGAGGGAGTCCTGATCCTCCTTCAAAACCATATCAACGTGGCACGGGAGACGACCAAGATCAATACGGAGATGATTGGGACCTTCAGGTCACCTGACTTTGGTCTGTTCGGATATATGGACGGGACCTCACAGAGATTGTATCACCAGAGCTGGTAGAATACCACCACAGTATCAGAGATTTCATGTGGGGTCCTTTTGAATATCTTCAAAAAAAAGGATATATGGGGAGGGCCAATATATTCATCGAGAAAATCTCCACCTGAAACTGGAACAATCCATGACGGTGTGCAGGTGTGCCTATGTGTGCACGAGGTGTTCGCCGGAAAAAGGAACACCTGAAAACCTCACCAGGGGTTATTTTCAATAATCAAACCCTTTTATTCACTGGGTTTGTACGGTGTGCATAATCCAGGGAGATCACGTAACAGGCAGATGTTGGATCTGTGAGTGCATATGTGA
>Ga0208825_1001239_pt1 | contig 20147 bp, 17 predicted proteins | sample AD_UKC113_MetaG_FD_184450 | JGI IMG/M metagenome (GOLD analysis project Ga0208825, IMG submission 184450) | Active sludge microbial communities of municipal wastewater-treating anaerobic digesters from Hong Kong - AD_UKC113_MetaG (SPAdes)... | ecosystem: Engineered > Bioreactor > Anaerobic >...
TAATTTTTGTACCTCTTTTATGTGAAGTTCCAAGCTTTTTTACGCTTTCAACAGGTATTCCTTTTCTACATTCAAAAAAATACTCAAAACCATCCCGGTATATCCATACTTTCAAATATTCAGATAGAGCATTCACAACGGATAGTCCGACTCCATGTAAACCACCTGAAACTTTATATGAAACATTATCAAATTTTCCGCCAGTAAAAAGCTCAGTTAATACTAGTTCAAGGGCAGAAACTTTTTCATTCCCCTTTTCAACAATATCTACAGGGATCCCCCTGCCATTATCTTCCACTGTAACTTCATTATTTACATCTATTTCAATAAAGATTGTATCACAATACCCTGCAATAGCTTCATCAATTGAATTATCAACTATTTCATATACAAGATGATGAAGTCCTTTTGTTGAAGTATTTCCAATATACATGCCTGGTCTTAGCCTGACATGTTCAAGTGATTTTAGATATCTTATATTTTTACCAGAGTAATTATCTGACATTTTATCTCCCCATATTTTATTTATATTACAAAGTACTTCGATAGTAATTCTGCTTCTATTTTTAATAAAATAAATTAATTGGTTTTATAACTTTTTTCATTCAAATAAAAGGCTTTCAACAAGTTATATGCTTTTTCTTTTAAATCAACATCTTTAATACTTTCAATTTTGTTATTTATCATTTCTTCCTCATCATCAGTGAGTTGAATCTTCTGTTGCTCATTTTTAAAATAATTTGGCAAAAATTTTGTTTTTATTTCTTTTATGTAACTTTCATATCTACTGCCTATTTTTTCTAAAATATAACTTTTATTTGAAATAAGTTCACTACCCCATAGAGGATTATCAACAGCAAATACCAGGGTAGAGTTTGTGATATATATTGGTTTACAATGTAATAATATTGTATTTGAAAGAAGTTCCTTTGTATAATTTATAATTTCTTTTTCCTTTTTAGCCTTCAATACAATATGTTGAATCTCAACCGGTATAATTTCATCCATAAAATATATTTTTTCTTTCATAATCTTGATTAAAATAAAATATTTATTTTTTGATAATCCCAAACTATTATTTTAAATAAAATATGGATTTTCGAAAATATTTTACTCTTCGCTAAAAAGTATACTGGCAAAATTTTCGATATTATAAAGTTTCACCAATAATATAAAGAAAGCAAAGATAAAATATTAAACTCTATGAAATTAAAAAGCTTTGAAAAGAAAAATTATCAGTTTCAAAGTAATCATGCTGGCTAATAAAGATATTATCACTATTTGAAAAATTGTTTAGCAAAGAATTTATAGAAGATTTATCCAATGATAAAAAGAAATCATCAAACAAAATTTTTATATCTGAACTATCAAAGATCTCTTTACATTTTTGTATAAAATACAAATTAAGGTAAAAATAAAACTTATAGAAGTCAGAACTACTGCCAAAGTTAGATAAATTGCCTGTATCGTCTTTTAATATATATATATCGTTATGAGGTCCTAAATATTTTTTATAGTTGATTTCATTTTTAAAATTATTAATATATAAATCTTTTATAAGAATTGGATCTAAATTATCAAAAGAAGATTTGTATTCAATAAAATATGTTTCAAATCTACTCAAAAATTCATTACATAGTTTAATATATTGTTTTCTCTTTGTATAAAGTTCATATGTAAAGTTTGCTAATTTATCTATCATTTCCTCATAAAGTTTAAATTTAATGTCATACTGTAAATTTGAATATATAATTTCCTTTTTCTTTTGATATAATTTTTTATAATTTATGAAAGAAAAAAAATATTGTTGATCAATCAATGAAATTAGTTCATCAATTGTCTTCCTTCTTGTTTCTCGAGTAAAAATGAAATTAAGAATTGATTTATTATAGAATAGAAAAGTCTTATTTTTTAAAAGTGGAAAACTTTTTTTTTCATCATTTTCAAAATAAAACTTATTTCCATCAATTGAATATAAGATTTTTTTATCTATATCTGAATCTTTAGTTTCAATTGAAAAAAATCTTTCACCATTTTTTACGCAACCAGCAAGTGAATCACAACGAAAACTCCTATTATTCAAAATGATATAAATAGCCTCTATAATGCTTGTTTTTCCGGACCTATTATTACCATGAATAAATATCAGAGGTTTTTCAAACTCTAATGTTATCTTTTGAAATATACGAAAATTATTCAAGCGAAGAAAGTTGATACTCATATTTTATAATTTTACCGGAACTGTAATATATAAATATTTAAAAAGTCCTTCTTTTTCTTCAACTGGCAAGAAAAATAAAGCCTTCTGTGGATTATTTAATTGAAGTTTAAATTTTTTAGTTTCAGTAACTCTAATAAAATCAATAATATTTTTATAAGCCAGGGAAATTTCAATATTTTCATTTTGATAGTCTATTTCAAAATTTACTTTACTTTTACCTAATTCATGTTCTAAAGTTGAAATGCTCATTTGATTTTTTGATAATTTTAAGATAATGGTGTCATCATTGGTAGAAAACATTGCTGAAACCATCTTTATATTTTGTGAAAATAAATCTGTATCAATTATAGCTTCATATTCAAAATTTTCCTGTACTAAAGTTCTATAGTTTGGAAATTTTGGTTCAAGAAGGTTGCTCATATATTGAATATTTCCTATTTGAAAACAAAACTTTTTCTCTGTTATTGAAATTTGACATTTATTTTCCGATGTTCTAACTCGTAATATTAATTGTAGTAATTTTTTTGGGACTATAGATAAAAAATCTGGTAATTCATCAAAAGATTTATATATAGCTAATCTTCTTTTATCAGTAGCTATCATATTAATCTTATCTTCTTTTTTTTCTATAAGCACACCGATGGTCGAAAATTGTTTGTCCATCTCTTCAGAAGTTGAAAAAATTGTTTTTTGAATCATGTTCTTAAAAAGATCAATATCAAGTTCAAATCTGTTTTCAAAAATAATATCAAATGAGATAGTAAATTCTGAAGGATCCATTGTCTTAAGTTCAAATTCAAATGATCTATCTTCTGAGTATATATTAAGAGATTTATTGTCTATTGTTTCAAAATTAAGTTCTACTTCTGGAACAACTTTAATTATATCGAAAAGTTTTTTAGCATTAACTAAAATCTTTCCAGGTTGAATTACTTTAGCATTATCAGAAGCTTTAAAGTATGTATTTGAATCTGTAGCTGAAATAAAAACTTTATTATTATCAAAAGCTTCTAAAAGCAAATTTGAGAATATAATAGATATAGTTTTTTGCTCAATAACAGAATCAGCTTGAGAAATAAGTTCTGCAATCTTAAATTTTTCAATGCTAAATTTCATACAAACTCCATATCTTTATTATATTAAAAATATAAATACTTTCAATGGTTTTTTATTCACCGGTAATTTATTATTTCTATTATATTAAAATTATTTTATATTTATAATCTTAATAATAATAGAGGTGAATATGTGAACATTTTTTATAAGTGCTGGAAATTCTAATGTTTATGATAAGAATAATTTTGCCTATCTTTTTCACATAATTATTTTGATTTTTATTTTAATAGCAAAAAAAACAAAAATAAGCACATTTAATCCCTGTTAATCACATTAATTCACAGTAGAAAATTAAAATAATGAACTAAATGTGAATTGATTGCTCTCCAACAAAAAACTGAGTTCTTTTCCGAACCTTCTATGAAGAGCAAATTTTTTTCTTTTTTTAAAGATTAGAGATATTTAGAACTTTTAAAGGCAGGTTATACGCTACTGCCTATGATTTTATAATAATTATATCGAATTAATACTTTAATTCAGAAACAACATTAATTATTTTTTATTACTGAACAAGATTTTATGTTGAGGAGATAAAAAACAAGTTTTAAGAACTTAAATCCTTTACAATACTTTCTATGGTGGATCGTAATAATTCATCTTCCTTCATGCAATCATTTATTTTCTTGCATGCATGAATTATTGTTGTATGATCTTTTCCACCAAATGATAGACCTATTTCTGTTGTACTTGCTGAAGTTAGTTCCCTGCAAAGATACATGGCAATATTTCTTGCTCTTGAAATAGATGCATTTCGTTTTTTTGATTTTATATCATAAGATGAAACTTTAAATGTTTCAGCAACTTTTCGAATAATATCATCAATTTGAATTATTCTGGTTTCTTCAATATATTTGAATTGATCTTTTAATATATCCTTCGACAGTTCTAAAGATAAAGATGCGAGATCTATTTTATATATATCACAGTAGGCAATAAGTTTGATTAAGGCTGATTCCAGTTCTCTTATTGAAGATTTGACATTTTTTGCTATAAAGTGCAAAATTTTTTCATCAATTGTTCTTTTTTCCCATTCACACATCTTTTGTAAAATGGCTATCCTTGTTTCGTAATCGGGTGGAGTGATTTGAACAGTGAGTCCCCATTCCATTCGATTTCGAATTCTATCCTCAAAATCTTTTAAATCTTTTGGTGGTTTATCACATGTAAATACCATCTGTTTTTGAGCCTGGTGAAGAGCGTTAAATGTATGAAAAAACATTTCCATGGATGCTTCTTTCTGTTCAAGATATTGAACATCATCAAGAAGTAAAACATCAGCATTTCTGAATTTCATTCTAAATGAATTTATTTGTTCATTTTTTAGAGAATATATAAATTCATCTATAAATTGTTCTACATGCATATAAATAATTTTAAGATTTTTGTTATTAATAAGGATATGATTGGCTATTGCTTGTAAGATGTGTGTTTTACCAAGTCCGACACCACCATAAATAAAAAGAGGATTCATATGCTGGCCTGGAGCCTGAGCAACTCGAAGAGCAGCTGCAGCACAAAATTGATTGTTTTTACCTATTACAAAGTTATCAAAAGTGTATCTTGGATTTAAATATTGAAGCTGGTCATATCTGAAAAGATCAGATTTTAAAGTTTTATCTTCCTTATTAGCAACTTTTGAGGATGTTTGTTGTGTTTCATTTTCTTTTTTATCAATTATCTTTTCACTATTCTCTTTTGCTTTTTCAGAAACAATATATTTAAATTCAACATTGGTTTGATTAAATTCATAAAATGTTTTTTTTATTATATCTGCAAAAGATGAAATAAATTTTTCTTTGGATAGAGAACTTGGAAACTTTATAATAATGACATTTTCTTTAAAAGAAACAGATAAATCTTTAATCCATAAATTGTATGAAAGATCGTTAATTATCTCTTTAGAAAGAAGATACAGTATTATTTCATCCCATATTTTTTTATTAATCATCCTTCCTTCCTGTAAAAAACCTTTAAAGACTAAAAAGATTATCTAAAGCCTATGTCTGGCTGTATACCTGGATTTTCCATATGGATTTTGCAGTGATTCTCAAACAAATCTTCTAAAATTTTTAAATTGGATAAAAAATAATTAGAAAAAAATTGTAAACAAAATTAACTATTATTAAAAAAAAAATCAACATAAAATTAAGAAATTTATTTTTCTTGACTATAAGTATATATTTATTATTTTTTTAAGCACATAAATAACAATGATTCTATATTATTATTTTTGTAATTATACAGGAGATAGTATGAAAAGAACATTCCAACCTCATAATTTGAGAAGAAAAAAGACACATGGTTTTAGATCTAGAATGAAAACAGCTGATGGAAGAAAGGTCCTCGCTAGAAGAAGAAGAAATAATAGAAAACTTTTAACTGTTGGTGATGTTAAAAAAGCTAAAAAGTGGTAAAATTAAAAAGAATACAAAATAAAAATACTATTTTGCAACTTCTTAGTAAAAGTTCAATATTTCGAGGCAAAAAATATAGAATTCACTTTAAAAAAGGTGAAGAAGATTTTTCTTATGCTATTTCTGTTTCCAAACATTTAGGTAATGCTGTTAAACGAAATAGAGAAAAAAGGTGGGTAAGGTCCATCTTTTATAAATATAGATTTGATATTAATTCTGGTGCCAATGTTTTTATTATTATTAAGCAAGCAGGTGGATTATATACTGAGGCGGAAAATGAAATTTTTGGCTTTATTAAAGAAAATTTTAAATGATATTTTTTCATTTCTTGCGATTTGTATTATACGATTGTATAAACTTTTTATATCACCATTATTGCCCCCTTCTTGCAGATTTACTCCGACATGTTCCTCTTATGCTTTACAGGCTTATAAAAAATACAATTTTTTCAAAGCAAGTTTTCTTACAATAAAAAGGATATTGCGATGTCATCCTTTTTCAAAAGGTGGATATGATCCTGTTCCATAGTACTAATATTCTTTTTAATCAAGCTAAATTTTAATATCAGGAGATTAATTAATGGATAGAAATCAAGTCGTTTTTTTAATTTTATCTTTTCTTTTAATTTTTGGTTATTATTTTTTAATTTATCCTAAACTTAATCCAGTCAATCAGACACCTACTCAATCAACAGAAAACATTGCAACCGAACAAGATTTGGAGCAAACACCTGCAATGGAAACTCAAAGTAAAGAAGAGCAAGGTTTACCTGGCAAGAAAAATTTTGATATAAAAACTTCAATAAATCCTGAAAAAAAATATGATTTCAAGAAAGAAAAAAATTCAATAAGTTTGACAACAAAGGGAGGTGAGTTTGAAGAACTAACAATTAATGAAAGAGATAATCTAGTTATTAAAACTCCTGAGACGAAATTCTTATCGACAGAATATTATGAAACTAACACTGGATATGTTGAAAATTCTCACCCCATAGACTTTGCAGTAAATAATGAACCAGATGAAAATAGTATCTCTCTGAGCAAAATATTTTATGATTCAGCATCCAAAGAGGTTGAGATATCAAAAAATATTGTTTTTGAAACTTCAAATAAAATGAATGTAACAATTTCAATCAAAGGTTTGCAAAACAATATCCCAAGGTTTGATGATAATCTTGTAATTTCACTTTTTTCTTTTAATGGAAACATCGGTCCAAAAGAGTTGCTAACAAATAAATACAATAAGCAAGAAATCTCATACTACTACGCTAAGAAATTTAACATGGTTAAAATGAATAAAAAAGGTTTTTCCACGATTCCCGATTTTAACTGGATTTCTATTCAGAATCTTTACTTTACAATAATCATTGAAAAAGTAAATGCAAATAACGCAAATGCTCTTGCTATTTTAAACCAGAATAATACACAGACAATGATTGTCAAAGCCAATGCTCTTGATCTTGTAGAAAATGTTTATAAATTTAATGTTTATTTCATGCCAAAAGATAGAAAAATGCTTTCAAGTTACAATAAAACTTTTTTAAGTATAAAAAATAGATTTGGTATACTTAACCCTCTGGTTATAGCCTTTGAGTATATCCTTTCATTTCTTTATTCCTTAATTAAAAATTGGGGTGTTGCTATCATCTTTCTTTCAATAATAATAAAAGCTCTATTATTTCCTCTATCAAGGCAATCAACTGTTTCGATGAAAAAAATCTCACAACTTAATCCTGAGATAAAAGAGATTCAAGAAAAGTATAAAGATAATCCTCAAAAAGCGAATGCTGAGATGCAGGCTCTATATAAAAGAGAGAAGATAAATCCTCTTTCTGGTTGTTTGCCCTTGCTCATTCAATTTCCATTTTTAATTGCTCTTTATAATGCCTTGCTTTATAATATTGAACTTAGAGGGTCATCTTTTTTATGGATCAAGGATCTATCCCTTGGGGATTCTATCTTACATTTATCATTCAAAATTCCTCTTATAGGTTCTGATATAAGACTATTGCCAATAATAATGTTGCTTTCGCAACTTGGTCAGACATTTTTCCAGGCTAAATCTCAGGTAGCTTCAACAAAAGAGCAGCAGATGCAAACCAAACTCATGACATGGCTTTTCCCGATAGTATTTTTCTTTGTTCTTTACAACATGCCTGCTGGTTTAATACTCTATTGGACTTGCTTGAATATACTTCAAATACTTGAAACTCTTGTTGTATCTGCTTTTGAAGGCAGGAAAAATCTTGTTAAAAGCACTAAATAAAAGGAGCTTATCATGCTTCAAAAAATATATATATCAGGGAAAACTTTCGAAGATGCTAAAAAGGTAGCATATGAAAGATTCAGTAAACAGGTTGATCAGTTGAAAATTGAAGAGTTTAAAGAAAACCCTCCAACTATTATACTTGAAGTGCCGATAGAGAATCTTAAAGAAGATCTTTTCAATCTTTCCACTAAATTTTTCGATAAAGCTTTTAATCTTTATAGTATTGAAGGGACTATATCTGAACCAGAGTTTGATGACAACTATTATATTATAAGAATACGAACAAATAACGATTTATTCTTTGTAAAAAATAATGCTCAGATACTTTTAACATTACAGGAGCTTATAAATGCTCTAGGTAAAAAACAGCTTGGGTTTGAACCTCGCATTATACTTGATTGTAAAGATTATAGATTGCACAGAAATAATTTTTTAAAAACTATTGCTCTAAAAAAAGCAGAAGAAGTTAAAAAAACAAGAAGATCTTTTATTTTTTATCCACTGGATTCTTATGAAAGAAAAGTGATACATACAGCCCTACAAAATGATGATGAAGTTACTACAGAATCAGAAGGTAATTCAAGATACAAAAGAGTTAAGATTCTGCTTAAAAATAAATAAATTATTTTTATATTTTTTATTTTGCATCTGATTGGTTTAAACAAAAGGAATTCAAAGGTAAAGATACTACAGTTAAAAGTAGTCGGTGGTTTAAATCGAAAGTTCGTTAACAAACCTGGCTATACAATATTCTAAAGTCAGAAAAAAATCATATACAATTTTCGAATTTTTCAAAAGATATAAATAATTAAGAGTGATCAACTGTTTATTTAAATATAAAAAATTTTTGCTTGGTTTAAGGTAATTATTATGAGCGAAGGGATATATGCTCTTGCAACGCCTTATGGTAAAAGTGCGATAGCCATAATAAGGGCAAGTAAGGAAGGTATACTCAACCTTATGTTGCCTTATTTAACTACAAAAAAAGTTGCAGATCGAAAGGCAATATTAACATATCTATATTTTGATAGAGAAAGAGAAAAATTAATAGATCAATTGATAATGATCTATTTTCCGGGGAAATCATCCTATAGTGGGGTAGACACAATTGAATTTCATTGCCACGGCTCTGTTTTTATAGTAAAAGAAATTTTTAAGTTTTTACAAAGCCTTGGCTTTAGAGAAGCTTCCAGAGGTGAATTTACAAGATTGGCTGTACTGAATGGCAAAATGGATTTAATTCAGGCTGAAGCTATAAATAATCTTATAAATTCTGAATCATTTGATGCTTACGAAGTTTCTTTGAGGAATTTATCATCTGCTCTATCAAATATAGTTGAAGAAATCTATCAAGAGATTTTAGATTCTGCTTCGATAATTGAATCAATACTATCTTATCCTGAAGAAGATTGGGAGCTTGAAAATCAATATATAGATGATATTTACAATAAGGTCGATAATTCATTAAATAAAGTTGAAGAATTACTGAAAAACGCCAATTATGGCATTTCCTTGAACACAAGATATGACGTTGTTATAGTAGGCCCAACTAATGCTGGTAAATCTTCACTTTTTAATGCCTTACTAAAAAAGGATAGATCCATTGTCTCCGATATCCATGGGACAACCAGGGATTATATAGAGTGTGACTATAAACTTGATTCATTTCAACTTTCCCTTTATGATACGGCTGGACTTCGAAAAACTGAAGATAAGATAGAACTTGCCGGCATAAAAAAAGTTAAAGATTTGATCAAAGAAGCCGATTGCTTAATTCATATCTTATCCATAGATGATATCTTAAATCTATATAAACAACAATACAATAACCAGAAATCCTTTAGCAAAAATTTAGCGGATGAAGAAAGATTATTTAATATTCGCGGGAATGATCTGGTTACCTTTGAATTGTCTTTCATAGATAAAATAAACAATAAATTGATTTTAAATAAGAGTATTATAACAGTTATAAATAAGATAGATCTTATCCTTGATGATGAAAGAATAGAAAAAAAATTAAAAGATGATTTTAAGAAAAATTATGAAGATCTTTTGAAATTCGAAAAGGGAATGAATATAGAGAAAGTGATCGAATATGAGGAAAGATTACAGGATATACTCGAGAGAATTTTTTATAGTCTGGATAAAAACCATAATTTTGAAAAATTATTTAAAGATCTATGTAAACATTCATATAATTTAAGACCAGCGTTTATTTCGATTGAACTTGGGGTAGGGATAAGGCTTTTAGAAAGAGAGATAACTAACAGTTTAAACAAGAAGATAAATGAAGATAGTGCTGGATATGATAAAAGCAAACCTTTTATACAGACAATGAGGCAGAGAGTTTTGTTTGAAAAAATAGAGGAATACTTGAAAAGATCATTACAACTTCTTGATGAGAAAGAGGCCTACGACATGATACTTGAGAATTTAAGATTTTCTATAGAAGCTTTCGAAAAAATAACAGGAAAAGATTATACTGACGAAATACTTGATTCCATATTTGATAAATTTTGTTTGGGGAAATAGTCTTAGAAGAAAAAAGCGCGAGATGGGAATCGAACCCACATAATCAGCTTGGAAGGCTGATGTTCTACCACTGAACTACTCGCGCAAATATTTTGATAAAAAAAAACTATATAAATTATCTATTATGTCAAGTATTTTTAGTCTGCTAACCGAAAAAGCTAAAAGTATTTATTTAAATTAAGTCCTATGATTCTCGACAATAGTCTTTGTATCTCTTGCGATGGCTAACTCTTCATTTGTAGGGATAATATACACTTTTACTTTTGATTCAGGGGTTGAAATCTCACCTTCCTGTCTGTTTAGTTCTGTATTTTTATTTTTATCAACGATAATACCAAAATTTTCCATATCAGCTAAAGATTTTTCTCTGATAATTTCATCATTTTCACCTATGCCAGCCGTGAAAACTATTGCATCAACTCTACCTAATACGGCTAAGTAAGAACCGATATATTTTTTAAGCCTATAGATAAAAATTTCACTTGCAAGTTTTGCCTGATCATTTCCTTTATTAGCTTCATCCCAGATAAGTCTGATGTCGTTAGATATACCAGAAACACCCAATAAGCCTGATTGTTTATTAAGAAGGGAATTTACTTCATCTATAGCAAGATCTTCCTTTTCCATAAGGTAAAGTACAATATAAGGATCTATATCACCAGATCTGGTACCCATCATCAAGCCCTCAAGAGGAGTGAAACCCATGGATGTATCTATTGAGATCCCATTTTGAATAGCTGTGACCGAACATCCATTACCAAGGTGACATGTTATAAGATTGCATCTTGAAAGCGGTTTCCCGAGCTTTACTGCAGCCTGTTCGGCGACATACCTATGCGAAGTTCCGTGAAAGCCATAGCGACGAATTTTGTATTTATTGTAAAGATTGTATGGAAGGGGGTAAATATACGATACTTTTGGCATTGTTTGATGAAAAGCTGTATCAAAAACTGCAACATTCGGTATATCCGGGAGAAGTTTTCTAAATATTTTGATCCCCTGAAGATTGGCTGGATTGTGCAAAGGAGCTATATCTATGCATTCTTCAATCCTTTTTTCAACCAGATCATCGATAAGAACAGATTTAAAAAAGTACTCACCACCATGAACGACTCTATGTCCGATAGCATCAATTTCATTAATTGACTTTAAAACACCTATTTTAACATCTGTTAAAGTGGCAATTACACCGGATATGGCTTTCTCATAATTGATACCAGCAGCCACAGATTTAATTTTATCTGACCCGGATTTTTGATAATTAAAAATGGTTTCTTCTGCGCCGATTCTTTCAACAAGTCCTTTTGCAAGAAGTGTTTCAGTTTCGATTTTAATGACCTGGTATTTGATTGATGATGAACCACAGTTGAGAACTAAAATGTTCATAAAACTCTCCTTTAATAAATAAATCCAAGCATACAGGAAAATATCTTTTCTATTTATTAATCAAACAACTATACTTGATAAAACAAATTAACTTTTTATTATGACTTATGCAATTTCCAACATATAAGATTTGAGAGGTAAGTTGCACAAAGCCATTTGAAAAATGGCAAAGAACCATACATTATTATACATAGAGATGAAATTACTTTTTTTAAAATAGCTTATAAAAAATTCCAATCTTTTTAATCAACTGCTGGCTGGTAAAACAGGCGAACAAGTTGATTTTATACTAATCCAGCTTCCAGCACTCTCTGCATCTTGCTTCATAAACTCCCTTGCCGCCGACAAGTACTTTATCTTTTTTCTGAGTGCCAACAAACTTGGTGAATGCACCGTTATCGCTACCACATCTTGTGCAAACAGCATTAAGCTTTACGACTTCTTCACTAAATGGGATTAGCTGCAAAATCTCTTCGAACATCGAAAGTTCGCTTGTTGCATCTAATCCTGCAACTACTATATGTTTGCCAGAATTAGCCCATAGGTTGGCAAAGTGTGCAAGGTTAGTGAAAAATTGGCCTTCATCTATACCTATGTAATCATAATCTTCAGGATTAAAATCTGCGAGATCTTGCAAAAAAAGATAAGGGATATTATCAAGTTTTTTAAGTTCATCATGTGTTATAGTTTCTCTTGTATCTATCTTTGGTCTTAGCAAAATTGCTTTTTTTCCGGCAATTATCGCTCTTTGTAGTCTTCTTAAAAGTTCTGTTGTTTTTCCAGAAAACATAGGTCCAATAATGAGGCTAATCATAATCTGAGTCTTCTTTTTGTTTATGATAAAAAAAATATAAAAATCTGCAAGAAAATAATTTTTTTTTTTAGAAAAACATTTTATAATGAATTTGGGGGATATTTGAATGGGTAAAGAGTACATCTTAGCTATAGATGCCGGGACCACATCATCACGGAGTATAATCTTTGATAAAAAAGGTGATATAGTAGCTGTCGCCCAGCAAGAATTTCGACAGATCTATCCTGAAAATGGCTGGGTAGAGCATGATCCTTTAGAAATTATTGATACACAAATTAAAACTATCAAAAGAGTCATAGAAAAAGCTGCAATAATGCCATCACAGATTGTTGCAATTGGGATTACAAATCAAAGAGAAACAGTTGTCGCGTGGGATAAAACCACTGGTAAGCCACTTTACAATGCTATTGTGTGGCAATGCAGAAGGACTGCTCCTCTTTGCCAGAAGATGAAAACTGAAGGGATAGAAAAAATCATCCAGAAAAAAACTGGTCTGGTTGTTGACCCTTATTTTTCTGCGACAAAGATCAAATGGCTCTTAGATAATGTTGATGCTGTTAAAAGTGCGTATAAATCCGGGAATCTTTCGGTTGGGACAATCGATAGCTGGCTATTATATAATTTAACTGAAGGAAAGGAGCATAAGACCGATTTTTCGAATGCTTCAAGAACAATGCTTTTAAATCTTGAAAAACTAGCATGGGATAAAGATTTACTCGATTACTTCGGTTTTTCAGAAGAGATACTTCCATTTGTTCAGAATTCAAATTCAGATTTCGGGCTTCTTAAAAAAGAAATTCTCGGTGAACAAATCCCAATCACAGGAATTTTAGGGGATCAACAGGCTGCTCTTTTCGGACAGAATTGCTTTGATTTTGGTGAAGCGAAGGTGACTTATGGAACTGGGAGTTTTATACTTGTAAATGTAGGTCCAAAGCCTATCTATTCAGCTAATAATTTGCTTACTACTGTTGGCTGGGTTGTCAATGATCAACCAATCTATGCTATAGAAGGTTCAGTCTTTATCGCCGGTGCAGCCATTCAATGGCTTCGTGATAATCTAAAAATAATCAACAATTCGACTGAAACCGAACATTATGCATGTGAAGTTGATAGCTCCGATGGGCTTATCTTTGTTCCAGCTTTCACTGGACTTGGAGCTCCATATTGGAAGCCTGATGTTAGAGGTATGATTTATGGTATTACGCGAGACACAGATAGAAGGCATATAGTAAGGGCAGCTTTAGAAGGGATTGCCTTTTCAATAAAGGATGTTATTGAGGGGATCATTGAGGATTCAAAAAGGGAATTAAAAGAAGTGAAAGCAGATGGTGGTGCTTCCGCAAATAATTTTTTATTGCAATTTCAATCAGATATTCTTGGTATTCCTATTGAAAGACCTAAAATTATTGAAACAACGGCTCTAGGTGCTGCTATGATGGCTGGTTATAAAAGAGGGTTGTTCGATTCATTTGATGAGATTAGAAAATTTTATCAAGTAGATAGAAAATTTTTTCCATCCGATAATCAGCAAAATGCATTTCAAGGTTATCAGCAGTGGAAAAAGATAATAAATAAGATAATAAGTTAAGAATCATAAAAATATGTAACGCGAAAGAGTGAAGAATTATAAAAAAGTATACTCTGAAAATATGTGAATAATTTGTGAAAAACAGTAATATAAATAAAACTGAATTTATTATATTGCCAATAATCGTTGTTTATCAAGCTTTATACTTTTTTTTAAGGGTATTTTTCCATGATATTTGTAAAATGACTTGTGAATAAGTTGGGAATAAAATGAGCAATTCCAGAATTTTATTAATTGCTATTGGCAAGGTTGATGCCAAAGGATTAAAATATGAATGTGAAAAATTAATTGCAAGAATCAATCAATATATATCCTTCTCTTTACTTGAGATAAAAGAGTTTGGGTTGGATGGAAAATTGGAGATTGAAAAAGAAGCTCTCAAGATTTTAGAAAAAACTGATGATAGATCTTTTAAAGTTGCATTAACCGATAAAGGAGAAAATGTCAACTCCAATGAATTCTTTGAATTTATGGATAAGAGATTTGTTGATAACAAAAGTATTACTTTTATAATAGGTGGAGCGTTTGGTTTATCATCGAAGATAATAGAAATTGCAGATTTTAATCTTGCTTTATCATCTTTTACCTTGACTCATCAAACAGCAAGGTTAGTATTACTGGAGCAGATATACAGATGGACAGAGTTTAAAAAGGGTCACCCTTTTGTTAAATAATTTTGAATTTATTGGTAATGTCAAGTATTGGTGTGTAAAATTTTTATTTTTGGTTTTATGAATTAAAATTAACAGAGATTGGGCCGAACCCACCTTCCAGAATGTAAAACGTTTTCGTGTTGAGTCTCTCGGTGACGCAAAGAATCAGTTTCGTGTAGATTTTAATTGAGGCAATTCGCCAGGTTGACATCCAGGTTTGTCTTGAATTATGATTGCCCGCAAAGGATGAAACAGGGTAATCGAATTAATTGTTTTTTGATCACTACAGGTAGGAACGAAGGGTTTGGTCGTTAAAGAGCAGCAAAAAGGCTATCTAAAGTAGCTTTTTAAGAAAAGAATAATTTAACGAAAGCAAGAAGGTAATCTAAATTGAGCATGAAAATTTTATGGGGCGAGTTGCTATTTGACTTTTTTATCATTGCCACTATTGCTATGTACACCAATACCTTATGCCATGAGTGGGCACACAGTTTCACTGCTACTGTTTTCGGAGTTAAATCCCGCCCTTTTGATATACACTATACACCATTTCTCTTTGGTATAGATGAAAAAGTTAATTACGACAAGGTTGCGGAACTTCCGGCCTGGCAGGGGGTAGCCATTGCTGCCGCTGGTCCTGTGGTCAACTTTCTTTTTGCCTGCTTATCGCTTATTTTTCTATTAATATTCCGCTGGCCAAGCACGATCGGGCATAGAACCTTATTGTTTTTCTTATACAGTCTGGCCTTTTTCAGCATTGGCGGCTGGTTTAATTACACGATTATTCGTGGAATTGTGCCGAGAGGGGATATTGCCAATATCGTCAGGTTTGGCTTCATACCTTCCTGGACGATCTGGCTTCTGGGAATCATTACCTCCATAATATTACTATTGCTCTTCTTTGGACCGGCCAGTGTGAAGTTTTGTCAGACCTTTAACCTGATAGGCAAAAAAGCTAGGCTTGTTGAGCTGGTAATTGTAGCTTCGTTTTTTCTCATGTATCAGGGCAACGTTATCTACAACTATTTATTCAAGTACTGAGTTGCTCAGGCACGCAAGTAGCAAGTAGATAAACTTTAAGATTGATAGACTTAAGAAAAATAACAAAAAATAGAAGAACAAATGACTTTTGTCATTGCTTCTCAAGGTTCAATTGTTATTGAAAACTACCTGCGTGTGGTAAAAATAAGGGACAGAATACTTGAGTCCTAAATAGAGGGAGAAAAAAATTGATTTTAAAAGTTTCTTTAAAGAACGTTTTCAGAAATAAAAATGGTATATTTATTTCATCAATTTTTCGTGAGTGTAGTAATATTAATATATATTAGAAAAGATAACTAAGATAATATAAAAATATACAAAAACTCATATTATTATTTATGAGCCATCTATTATTAATAAATGGTAATTTATTTTTTGGAGCGAGTATGAATACAATAATTTTGCTTGCGATTGCTACTTCTTTAGTTGCGCTTATTTATTCGTTTATTAAAAGACATCAAATTTTCAAAATTCATGTTGAGAATGAAAAATTAATCCAGATTGGTTCCTACATCAATGATGGAGCAAATACTTTTTTGAAAAGGGAATATATAGTCTTATTGCCATTTGTATTTATAGTTGCCTTTTTTTTATTGGCTGGAAACAGAGGATCATTAAAATGGCAATCCCTGGCATTTTTGATGGGATCTTTATTTTCAGCGTTAGCAGGATATCTTGGTATGACAATAGCTACCAATGCAAATACAAAAACTGCACAAAAAGCAACAGAAGGGATGTCAGCCGCCTTGAAGGTGGCTTTTGCAGGTGGATCAGTTATGGGGATGACAGTCGTTGGATTGGCTATTTTGGGAATTTCTATTCTTATCCTGTTTAGCAGGAAAATATTTGGGAATGATGTCTCCATTGCTGCGAATACAATCTATCCAATTGTTACAGGCTTCAGCCTTGGGGCTTCAACAGTAGCTCTCTTCGCAAGGGTTGGTGGTGGTATATTTACTAAAGCTGCGGATGTTGGAGCTGATCTTGTTGGTAAGGTTGAAGCAGGAATACCGGAAGATGATCCAAGAAATCCAGCTGTCATTGCAGATAATGTTGGTGATAATGTTGGTGATGTCGCAGGAATGGGAGCAGACCTTTTTGAATCTTATGTTGGTTCAATCATAGGTTGCATGATCCTTGGTGCATCTACTCCAGCAGATGATCAAACAAAGCTGCTTTTGTCAATACTTCCTTTATTATTATGTTCGATAGGTATTCTTTCATCTGTCATAGGCACATTTTTTGTTCGGATTACTAAAAATGGTTCTCCACAGAAAGCATTAAACCGGGGTTCGTTTTCAGCTGCCATTTTAACAATACTGATAATATTCCCTGTATGTATTAGAGTTTTTTCAAATCACTATTTTTATTCCATGAAAACCGGGGTTCATATAGCTTTAAGTGCGGTTTTTGGCATAGTAGCAGGGGTACTTCTTGGTGTGTTAACTGAGTTTTTTACAGGGAAGAATACAAAACAAGTAAGAAAGATCGAAAAAGCATGCATAACTGGTCCAGCAACTACAATTATCTCTGGACTTTCAGTAGGTATGCTTTCGACATTTCCACCTATTTTGATCATAGGTTTTGCAATTATAGCAAGTTATTTAGCATCTGGTTTCTATGGCATAGGCATAGCAGGTCTTGGAATGCTTCTAACACTGGGCATACAACTTTCAGTGGATGCTTATGGACCTATAGCAGATAATGCTGGTGGGCTTGCAGTCATGTCAGAAATGGATCCAAATATACGAGAAATTACCGATGAACTGGATGCTGTCGGAAATACAACAGCTGCAATAGGAAAAGGATTTGCAATAGGTTCAGCTGCATTGACTTCTATAATACTTTTCTCTTCATTCAGTCAGAGCATTTTTGGGTCGATATCGAAAGGTTTTGATATAACCGATCCATTCGTTCTTGCGGGACTATTGATAGGAGGAATGATTCCATTTCTATTTTCATCTTTAGCCATGGATGCGATAGGTATTGCTGCTTATGCTATGATCGAAGAGGTTAGAAGGCAATTTAGAGAGAAACCTGGTATCCTTGAGGAAAAAGAGATTCCTGATTACAAAAAGTGCATCGATATATCCACAAATGCAGCATTGGTAAAGATGATACTACCTGGCTCTATTGCCGTCATTTCTCCAATTGCAATAGGTTTTTTTGGTGGTATCTATATGCTTGGAGGTTTTTTAGCTGGTGCAACCATAACAGGAGTGTTACTGGCTATATTTATGGCAAACTCAGGTGGCGCCTGGGATAATGCAAAAAAATTGGTTGAATCAAAAGAGCATGGGAAGGGATCTGAATCGCATAAGGCAGCTGTAGTTGGTGATACTGTCGGGGATCCGTTCAAAGATACTGCAGGACCTTCACTTAATATATTAATAAAATTGATGTCAATAATATCAGTTGTAATAGCTCCAATGCTTAAATCTTTCTGGAAAATTTAAATAAATATTTGAGAAGGAGATTTCAATGAATATGGGTAATACCAATTATATTAATCGATTATATATGGTTTTGCATCCCAACCAAGCTCTGATAGCCAGTCAGTTAGATCCTGAACACTTTGCAAAGCACTATATGAGCGGTTCAACAAGATATTTTGAAGGGAGATTAATTTTTGTGGAAATAGATCCTAAATTCAGGCATCCTTTTTTTAAGATCGATGAGGCAATGAAAGAGCTCGTGCCACATGAAGATGGTAGACCTAAGGCTACAAAATTTATAAGCTGTTATAGGGTTTTAGAGCATGTTGATTTTGATTATCTGATGAACTTGTATTACTCCAACTCTCTTGGTGATTGTGTTGAACTTGTTGCAAGAGAAGATCATCCTTCACTTCGAGGTGATGAAATGAGGATAATACTGGAAATAAATCCTATAAAGATGATGGTTTTAACCAGGTTAAATTTTCTTGAATATGCTAAATATATTACAAATCCAGATATGCCAAAGGGAGCTTCAAAGATGTTTTACGGTCAGCTGGAATTTAATGTTGAAGAGTTTTTGAAAGAGTTTGAAGAAAATCCTTTTATACAGAGTGTAGTTCCTGGTATACATCCGGCAAGACTTAGAGAAGCAATCCTTGAAGTAAAAAATAATCCTGGGAAAAGGACAAAAGGCTTATATCTCGATTGCCCTATTGATAAAATTTCATATTCCAAACTTAGACACGGATTTATCTTCGCATCAAATGATAAAATAAAATTTTATCCTTTATTACCGATGGAAGAAGTTGAAAAAAAGTATTATAAATTCTGGAAAAATAATTAGTTTTGATTTAGATTACTTAGCTAACCTGCCCACACTTTTAGCAAAAAGCTCCGAAATATCTTTATTTTTACATTGAAAGTTACTAAGAATTTATATGTATTTATTTTGAAGGCAGATGAAATGTATTGACAATTTTTATATTTATAGTATTTAAAAGTGCTATCGGGGAGTAGCGCAGTTGGAAGCGCACTTGATTTGGGATCAAGGGGTCAGGAGTTCAAGTCTCCTCTCCCCGAATAGAATAAATATTTCTAGAAAATGCACCTGTAGCTCAGTTGGATAGAGCATCGGATTTCTAATCCGAGTGCCGCAGGTTCGAGTCCTGCCAGGTGCGGTACTATTTTGTATAATGGAATGACGGTGGATGTAGCTCAGCTGGCAGAGCGTCTGACTGTGGCTCAGAATGCCGTGGGTTCGATCCCCATCATCCACCCATATGGTTTTCTGGATTTATTTATTATTATTTTCAAATGTTTTATTAAAGGGCTTGAGCGCCCTTAGCTCAGCTGGATAGAGCGTCGGACTTCGAATCCGCAGGCCGCAGGTTCGATTCCTGCAGGGCGCATTTAACGGGTCGCTAGCTCAGTTGGTAGAGCAACTGACTCTTAATCAGTAGGCCGAAGGTTCGAATCCTTTGCGACCCATTTGCTTTTCTGCGCTTTAATTTCTTTTAATCTTAAATTCACTGGTTATTTGGTTTTTTGATAATGTAAGCTTGATGAACTTACTATGTTTATGCGAGTGTGGTGGAACTGGCAGACACGCTAGACTTAGGATCTAGTGCTGCAAAGCGTGGGGGTTCAAGTCCCTTCACTCGCATTTTTTTATT
>Ga0208825_1001241_pt1 | contig 20135 bp, 17 predicted proteins | sample AD_UKC113_MetaG_FD_184450 | JGI IMG/M metagenome (GOLD analysis project Ga0208825, IMG submission 184450) | Active sludge microbial communities of municipal wastewater-treating anaerobic digesters from Hong Kong - AD_UKC113_MetaG (SPAdes)... | ecosystem: Engineered > Bioreactor > Anaerobic >...
CCAGATCGCCCGGTTTGACGAAGGTCGTTTCGATGCCGAAGCGCGGCAGGGTGTAGCCCAGCAGGTTCTGGCTGCCGCCATAGATGGCGCTGCTGGCGACGATGTGGCCGCCCGCGCCCATCAGGGTCGCGATGGCCAGGTGCAAGGCCGCCTCGCCGCTGGCGGTGGCAATCGCGCCGATGCCGCCTTCCAGCGCCGCCACGCGCTGCTCCAGCACGGCGCAGGTGGGGTTGCTGATGCGGCTGTACACGTGGCCGGCGCGCTCCATGTTGAAGAGCTGCGCGGCCTCATCGCTGGAGCCGAACACGAAGGAGGTGGACAGGTGAATGGGCACCGCACGCGCGCCCGTCACCGGGTCGGGCTGGGCGCCGGCGTGCAGGGCGAGGGTGTCGAAGCCGGGGTCTGAGTAGCCGGGCATGGGGTCTCCTGATGGGGTTAGTACAGCGACACGGAAAACTCGAAACATGAAAGCGCGACTTCGCACCCATGGCGGCGTTGCAAATCCTCGCGATAGCACCGGCTATCGCTGCGGTTTGCGCCTTGCCCTGGGCGCGAATTCATCACTTTCATTTTGTCCCTCTGCTTCCGCGTCGCTGTACTGGGCAGCGGCCGATTGTGGGCTATATTCTTTCGATCATGAAAGTCCGCGACATCTTGCGCCTGAAGGGCCAGGCCCTGTACACCATCACGCCCGAGCACAGCCTGGCAGACGCCGCACAGGTGATGGCTGACAACGATATCGGCTCGCTGGTGGTGATCGCGCACGGGCGCGTGGTGGGCATCCTGACCTTTCGCGAGGTGATCCAGGCCACCGTCAGGAACGGTGGCTCGTTTGCCGGCCTGTCGGTGTACCGCAGCATGGACCCGGGCCCGCTGATCTGCACGCTGGAGACCGAGCTGGACGAGGTGCGCCGCATGATGATCGGCCGCCATGCGCGCTACCTGCCGGTCATCGACAGCCAGCAACTGATGGGCGTCATCAGCTTCTACGACGTGGCCAAGACCGTGGTGGACAGCCAGAACTTCGAGAACCAGATGCTCAAGGCCTATATCCGTGACTGGCCCGAGGAGGGCGCGGACGCTCCGGCCGCGCCCTGAACGGCCGAGCACCGGCGGCGGGTGCGGCCCTGGCCACCTGCAAACGCTCAAGGAGACTTTCATGGGCATCGCCCGATTCAAGTGCCTCACCATCGCGGCGGCGCTGCTGGCCGTCACCGGCGCCTGGGCCCAGTTCGACCCGGCCCGCGTGCACACCGAGCCGCCGCCCGTGCACGCCCGCTTTGCGGCGCCGGCGGTGCAGTTCCACACCCCGGCGTTCGACCCCTGGCAGATCGACTTCACCAGCCACGCGCAGATGATGGCGCGCCTGCAGGCGCTGGTGGGCCGCCCCTCGGTGCACCTGGAGATCGTGGGCGAAAGCGGCCAGGGCCGCGCGCTGCCGCTGGTCCTGCTGGCGCACCAGGGGCGCTGGCAGCCCGACAGGCCCACGCTGATGCTGGTGGCGCACCAGCACGGCAACGAGCCGGCGCCGGGTGAGGCCATCCTGGTGCTGCTCGAGCGCTGGAGCAGCCCCGAATTCGCCGAGATGCTGCGCCGCGTGAACGTGGTGGTGCTGCCGCGCGCCAACCCGGACGGCGCGGCGCTGTTCCAGCGATCCACCGCCGTGGGCGACATCGACATGAACCGCGACCACCTGCTGCTGCGCACGCCCGAGGCGCGCGCCGTGGCCCGCGTGGCGGCGCGCTATCGCCCGCAGGTGGTGCTGGACATGCACGAGTTCACCGCCGGCGAGCGCTGGGTGACGCGCTTTGGCGCCTGGACCAAGTACGACGTGCTGCTGCAGGCGGCCACCACCGGCAACCTCGACGCGGGCGTTTACGCCGCCGGCATGGATGATTTTTTGCCCGCCATCCGCCGCGCCGTGCAGGCCCAGGGCCTGAGCGACTTCTGGTACCACACCACCACGGCCAAGCCCGACGCGCCGGTGGCCATGGGCGGTGTGCAGCCCGACACCTGGCGCAACATCGGCGGGCTGCGCAACGCCGTCAGCATCCTGCACGAGACGCGCGGCTACGGCATCGGCAAGCAGAACCTGGCGCGGCGCGTGCAGTCGCACGTGGTGGCCGCGCAGGCGCTGCTGGAGCAGGTGGCCCACGATGGCCCCGCCCTGGTGGCGCTGTCCCGGCACGCCGACCGCGCCGTGGCCGCCCAGGCCTGCAAGGGCCAGATTGTGGTGGCCGCGCAGCAAACGCCCGAGCCGCGCGAGCTGACGCTGATCGACGCCCAGACCGGTCAGGACCGCAGCGTGCCGGTGGACTGGCGCTCGGCGCTTGCGCTGCAGGTGACGCGCGAGCGCGCACGGCCTTGCGGCTACTGGCTGGCCGCCAGCGAGGGCGCCGCCGTGCGCACGCTGCGGCTGCTGGGCGTGCAAGTCAAACCCATGGCCAGCGCTCGCCCGATCAGCGTGGAGCGCTATGAGTTCAAGAGCGTCGAGACCGGCCAGCGGCAAGACGGCCGCGGCGCCATCCAGGACCAGGGCGGCATCGTCAAGGCACAGGTGGAGCTGCAGGCCCAGCAGCGGCGCCTGCCGGCCGGCGGCTGGTACGTCAGCCTGGCGCAGCCCCTGGCGGGCCTGGTCACCGCCGCGCTGGAGCCCGAATCGCAAAGCAGCTACGTGGCCGCGCGTCTGATTGCCGTGCCCGGCCCGGGTGAACCCGATCGGCTGCTGCGGGTGATGCAGCCGGTGAGATGAAACACCCCCAGTCTCCACTCGCTGCGCGATGTTTCGCCTACCCCCGTCCGGGGGCATCGCCAGCGGGCGGGCCAAGCCCTTCCGCGGCGATCGCGGGCGCGGCCTGCTCCGCGGCCTTCGGACACTTTGGGTTTCATCGGCTGCGGGTGGCGCGCAGCGCCATGGACAACTGAGATGCGCGCAGCGCCGCAGCGGTCTGTGGTGCCGATGCAGCGGCGCGGGCCCATCCTGAAACAGCACCACGCACACGCCTGCTTACTCTCGGTTCCGGAGCGCGCATCGCTTGCCACGAAAGGCTGCGACTGGACATGCACCAATGCGTGCGGCGCTGCGTGGGCGGCCGACGTTACTGGGTGAAACCGCGACTTAGAGTCGGCTCTCGGTCGCCAAATTCTTGCAATTGCGTCAAACGCCCTATGCTTTGAACGGTCTCCACCATTCAATCGACTTGTGAGCAACGAAACAAAGAAGATTCATCTGGCGCTGCAAGGCGGCGGCGCGCACGGCGCGTTCACCTGGGGCGTGCTCGATGCGCTGCTGACCGACGGGCGCCTGCAGTTTGCCGGCATCAGCGGCACCAGTGCGGGCGCGCTCAACGCCGTCGCCGTGGGCCATGGCTGGGCGCGCGCGCAAGGCAGCGAAGCCGAGCCGGCCGAGGAAGCGCGGGTGGCGCTGGCGCACATCTGGCGCCGCGTGATGAACCTGGGCGCCATGAGCGAAGGACCGGGCCGGCTGGCACGCCTGATGCTGGGGGCCCTGCCGGGCGCCTGGGGGCGCGTGTCGCCCTATCAATCCAACCCGCTGGACTACAACCCGCTGCGCCAACTGGTGACCGAGGCGATCGACTTCGACGGCGTGGCGCGCCTGCAGCAGCCGCGCGTGTTCGTGGCCGCGACCGAGGTGGAGACCGGGCGGGCCGAGATCTTCAGTGGCAAGCGCCTGACGGCCAACGCGGTGATGGCCTCGTGCTGCCTGCCGCAGCTCTTTCATGCGCCCGAGATCAATGGCAAGACCTATTGGGACGGCGGCTACTCCAGCAACCCGGCGCTGCAGCCCCTGATCGAGATGGGCGAGACCGACGACATCCTGCTGGTGCAGATTAACCCGCTGCGCCGGCGCGGCACGCCGGCTGCCGTCGGCGACATTGCCGCACGCATCGACGACCTGACCTTCAACGCCAGCCTGATCGCGCAGATGCGCACCATCGGGCTGGTCAACGACCTGATCGACAGCGGTGCGGCGCAGCCGGGCCTGCGGCGCATCCGCATGCACCGCATCGGCGGCGACGGCGTGCTGGACGAGCTGGCGCCGGCCAGCAAGACGACCCCCGAGCCGCAGACCGTGGAGCGCCTGTTCGAGCTGGGCCGGCAGTCCGCCAACCGCTGGCTGAAGAAGCACCTGGCGGCCGTGGGCGAGAAGAGCAGCATCAACATCCGGCGTGACTACGGGGACCCGCTGCGGCTGGACTTCGGCATACCGGAGTTCGACGGCGAAGACGGTGCGGATGACGCCGAGGACTCACCGACCAGTTGACCGGCGGCTGTCCCGCCCGCGTGCCGGCCAGGGGTCAGCGCGCTGGCTGCGCCAGCAGCACCAGCAGGGCGCCCGCACCGCCCTCCAGCGGCTTGGCCTGCACGAAGGCCAGCACTTCCTTTTTCTGGATCAGCCAGCCGTGCACCTTGGCCTTGAGCACCGGCGCGCGTCCCGGCGAGCCCAGGCCCTTGCCATGCACCACGCGCACGCAGCGCAGGCCGGCGCGCACGGCGTCGCGCACAAACGCGCCCAGGGCTTCGCGCGCTTCATCCACGCGCAGGCCGTGCAGGTCGATCTGGCCCTGCACGGCCCAGTGGCCGCGGCGCAGGCGCGCGGTCACGTCGGGGCCGATGCCAGGGCGGCGAAAGCTCAGGTGCTCGTCCACGTGCAGCAGGGTGCTGGCGTCGAATTCGTCGGACAGCGACTCGCGCAGCACCGCCTGCTCGTCCAGGGCGCGCTGGCGCGGTTCGGGCGGCGCCGGGGGCGGCACATGCACCACGCGGCCATGGGCGCGCAGCGGCTGCGTGGGGCCGATGGCGCGGGCAAACAGGTTCTGGTCGGCGCGGGCCTGCTGTTCGGCCCGGGCGCGTTCGGCCGCGGCCTGCGTGGCGCGCTTCTGCGCCTCGGCCAGTTGCTGGCGCATGGCCTTCAGGTCCTGGAGCGACTTGGCCTTCATATCAAGCCTTTCTCGGCCATCGACAAGGCCTGCCCCGGCGCGACGATGACGTGGTCGAGCACGCGCACGTCCACCAGCGCCAGCGCGGCCTTCAGCGTCTGCGTCAGCGCCTCGTCGGCGCGGCTGGGCGCCGTGCTGCCGCTGGGGTGGTTGTGCGCCAGCACCACGGCACCGGCCTGGTGGTGCAGGGCGCGCAGCACCACCTCGCGCGGGTAGACGCTGGTTTGCGTGAGCGTGCCGCGAAACAGTTCTTCCAGCGCGATCAGGCGGTGCTGGCTGTCCAGAAACAGCACCGCAAACACCTCGTGCGCGCGGGCGGCCAGTTGCAATTGCAAATAGTGCTTGACGGCCTGGGGCGTATCCAGCGCCGCGCGCTCGCGCAGCTGCTCGGCCAGCGCGCGGCGCGCCAGCTCCAGCACCGCCACCAGCTCGGCGCGTTTGGCCGGTCCGCCCAGGCCCTTGACGCGCTTGAGGTCGTCCGCGCCGGCGTGCAGCAGGCCGGCGATGCCGCCGAATTCATCGAGCAGCTCCTGCGCCAGTTGCAGCACGCTCTTGCCTGCCAGGCCGGTGCGCAGCAGCAGGGCCAGCAGCTCGGCATCGCCCAGGGCGCCAGCACCGCGCGCCAGCAGCTTCTCGCGCGGGCGGGCGTCGGGGGGCAGGTCTTTCAGGGGCATGGGGGCAGCATAGCAAGGGCGGGGTGGGGCAACCGAACAGCCGGAGGCAGCCGGACGCAGAGGACGCAAAAAATACGCAGAGGACACAAAACAGACAAAGCAAAGAAGTTCTTTTGCGTCTTTTGCGAAACCTTTGCGTCCTCTTCGTCCGGCTGTTCTGCTGCCCAGTACCCGCAAACACCGCCCGACCCACGGCGTTTCCTAAAATCATGGGTTTTCCAAGTCCATTGCCATGCCCCGCGTCGAACCCGCCTCCTTTTTGACCCTGCACTACCGCCTGGCGGGCCCGCAGGGCGATGTCATCAACACCTTTGCCGGTCGGCCGGCCACGCTGTCGCTGGGTACGGGCGAACTGGCGCCTGCCGTGGAGCAGCGCCTGCTGGGGCTGGAGGAGGGCACGCGCACGGTGTTCGAGATTCCTGCCGGCGAGGCGTATGGCGAGCGCAACCCCGACTTTTTGCAGTGGCTGGCGCGCAAGGACCTCAACGAGCTGGGCGACCCCGACGAGCACTACGCCGTGGGCGACATCATCCAGCTGCCCACCCCCGGTGGCGAGGGCCAGATCGGCGCCGTGGTGCGCGCGGTGCGCGAGGACGGCGCGCTGCGGCTGGACTTCAATCACCCGCTGGCGGGGCAGCCCGTCACCTTTGAGGTGCAGCTGATCGGCGTGCTATGAGCGATTCAAAAGTCTTCAGCGCCGCCGAAGTGGTTCTGGCCGAACCCAGGGGGTTCTGCGCTGGCGTGGACCGCGCCATCGAGATCGTCGAGCGCGCGCTGGCCAAGTTCGGCGCGCCCATCTACGTGCGCCACGAGATCGTGCACAACACCTACGTGGTGAACGATTTGAAGGCCAAGGGCGCGATCTTCATCGAGGACCTGGCCGAGGTGCCGGCCGGCGCCACGCTGGTGTTCAGCGCGCATGGCGTGCCCAAGTCGGTCGAGGCCGAGGCCGAGCGGCGCGGCTTCACCGTCTTCAACGCCACCTGCCCGCTGGTGACCAAGGTGCACGTGGAAGTGGCCAAGCTGTACCGCGAGGGCTATGAGTTCATCATGATCGGCCACGCGGGCCACCCCGAGGTGGAAGGCACCATGGGCCAGCTCGACGCGGGCATTCATCTGGTGCAGGACGTGCAGGACGTGGCGCGCATCCAGCCCGCACAGCACGACAAGCTGGCGGTGGTCACGCAGACCACGCTCAGCGTGGACGACACGGCCGAGATCATGGCGGCCATCAAGGCGCGCTTTCCGCTGATCCGCGAGCCCAAGCAGCAGGACATCTGCTACGCCACGCAAAACCGGCAGGACGCCGTGAAGCTGCTCACGCGCCAGGTGGACGTGGTGATCGTGGTGGGCAGCGCCACCAGCAGCAACACCAACCGCCTGCGCGAGGTGGCGCAGAAGCTGGGCACCACCACCTACATGATCGACGGGGCCGACGAGCTGCGCCCCGAGTGGTTTGCGGGCCAGTCGCGCATCGGCGTCACGGCCGGCGCCTCGGCACCCGAGATCCTGGTGCGCCAGGTGCTGGAGCGCCTGGGCGAGATGGGCATCCATTCGGTGCGCAAGCTGGGCGGCACGCCCGAGACCATGAAGTTCCCTCTGCCCAAGGGTCTCAAGCTGATCGGCGAGGCTGAGCGTCGGCTGGAGCATCTACGCTGAGTGGGCGTTCGAGTCGATCGAATACTATCATTTATATAGCTTTTCACGCCTGATACACGGGCGCTGGATCGACATTTCTCCTGAAATACGCTGGCGGCTGACCCAGACCGCCGGCCCCTACAATCACCCCATGCTTGATCCCGTTTTGCTCCGCAAGGACCTGGGCGCCGTGCTGGCGCGTCTGGCCACCCGCAAGAATCCGCAGCCTTATCTGGACGAAGCCGCCTTCACCGCGCTGGAGGGCGAGCGCAAGACCATCCAGACCCGCACCGAAGCCTTGCAGGCCGAGCGCAACGCCGCCAGCAAGCAGATCGGCCAGCGCAAGGCCAAGGGCGAATCGGCCGATGATCTGATGGCGCGGGTCGCCGGCATCAAGGACGAGCTGGACGCCTCGGCCGCGCGGCTGGACGCCATCCAGGCCGAGCTGAACGCGCTGCTGCTGGCCGTGCCCAACCTGCCGCACGCCAGCGTGCCGGTGGGCGCCGACGAGAGCGCCAACGTCGAGGTGCGCCGCTGGAGTCCTCATGGTGACGGGCCGCGTGCCTTCGACTTTGCCGTGCGCGACCACGTCGATCTGGGCGAGGCCCTGGGCCTGGACTTCGAGACCGCGGCCAAGCTGTCGGGCGCGCGCTTTGCCTTCATGCGCGGGCCCATCGCGCGACTGCACCGGGCGCTGGCGCAGTTCATGCTGGACGTGCATACGCAGCAGCACGGCTACACCGAGTGCTACACGCCCTATATCGTCAACGCCGAGACGCTGCTCGGCACCGGCCAGCTGCCCAAGTTCGAGGCCGATCTGTTTGCCGCCAAGAAGGGCGGACAGGAAGGCGAGGGCGAGCCGCTGTACCTGATCCCGACTTCGGAGGTCTCGCTCACCAACAGCGTGCGCGACGAGATATTGGCCGAAGCCGATCTGCCCATCAAGCTCACCGCGCACACGCCCTGCTTTCGCTCCGAGGCCGGAGCAGCCGGGCGCGACACGCGCGGGCTGATCCGCCAGCACCAGTTCGACAAGGTCGAGATGGTGCAGATCACCCACCCCGAGCGCAGCGACGCCGCACTCGAAGAAATGGTGGGCCACGCCGAGGCCGTCTTGCAAAAGCTGGAGCTGCCCTACCGCGTGGTGCTGCTGTGCACCGGTGACATGGGCTTTGGCGCCAGCAAGACCTATGACCTGGAGGTGTGGGTGCCGGCGCAGGACACCTTCCGCGAGATCTCCTCGGTCAGCAACTGCGAGGCCTTTCAGGCGCGCCGGCTGCACGCGCGCTTCAAGAGCGCGCAGGGCAAGAACGAGCTGGTGCACACGCTCAACGGCTCGGGCGTGGCCGTGGGCCGCGCGCTGGTGGCCGTGCTGGAGAACCACCAGCAGGCCGACGGCTCGATCCGCATCCCCGCGGCGCTGCGGCCCTATCTGGGGGGCGCCGAGGTCCTGGGCGCCTGATCGAGCTTGCCGGCTTCCTGCCGCAGGCGGGCCAGCAGGGCCTGCACCAGCGGATTGGCGGGCGCCTGGCGCCACATGGCCAGCATTTCCGAGGCCGGTTGCGTGCCCTTGAGCGGCCTGAACCTGAGGTGCGGCAGGCCCACGCGCCGCAACGCCGCGGGCACCAGCGCCACGCCCTGGCCCAGCGACACCAGCGCCAGCACCGACAGCCAGTGACGCACCTCGTGGCGCAGCTCGGGCGCAAAGCCGTGCGCCAGGCACAGCTCGTAGATGCGCTGGTGGTAGGCGGGTGATACCAGGCTGGAAAACAGGATCAGGCGGTCGTCCTTCAGCGCGGCCAGGTCCACCGTGCGGGCGTGGGCCAGGCGGTGGCCCTCGGGCAGGCAGGCCAGGAAGGGCTCGGCCACGATCAGCTGGCTGGCAATGCCCGCCGGCGGCTGGATCGAGTGCACCAGCGCCATGTCCAGGCGCAGCTGCTGCAGACCCAGCAGCTGCTCGGCGCTGTTGGCTTCCAGCATGTCCACGCGCACCCGCGGGTGCGACTGCTGCAGGCGCTGCAGGGCCTGCGGCAGGCCGCGGTACAGGCTGGAGCCGACAAAGCCCAGCCGCAGGTGGCCAGTGGTGCCGCGCGCCACGTCGCGCGTCTCCTGCGCCGCCTGGCGGCTGAGCGCCAGCAGCTGGCGCGCCTTGACCAGCAGGTGCTCGCCCGCCTCGGTCAGGCGCACGCCCTTGGGGTTGCGCTCGAACAGACGGGCCTGCAGCTCGTCCTCGAGCTGGCGGATCGCCACCGACAGCGGCGGCTGCGAGATGCACAGGCGCTGCGCGGCGCGGCCGAAGTGCAGTTCCTCGGCCAGGGTCACGAAGTAGTTCAGCAGTCGCAGTTCCATGATTGCAATAGGCACTGTGTATGGACAAAGATTTTATTGATATTGGACTTGAATTGGCAGCGGTGCTGCAATCGGGCCATCACGCAGCCAGGAGACACCGATGTCCGCCAATGACCCGACCCAGATGAGCGCCTTGGCCCAAGCCAGCGCCGCCGCCCACCCCGTGCCCGACCGCGGCCACGTCAACAACTACCTGGAGGACCCCGAGCTGCAGCAGCTGCTGGCGCTGTACCTGCCAGCCGAGCTGTACGCCCACCTGCAGCCCTACTTCGAGCGCATGGGCGAGCTGGCCGGCGGCGCCGTCGATGACTGGGCGCTTCAGGCCGACCGCAACCCGCCGACGCTGGAGATGCGCAGCCGCTCGGGCAAGGAGGTGCAGCGCATCGTCAAGCACCCGGCCTATGTCGAGATGGAAAAAATTGCGTTCCAGCAGTTCGGCCTGGCCGCCATTTCGCACCGCGACGACATGCTGGGCTGGAAGGGCAAGATGCCGGCCATCGTCAAGTACGCGCTGACCTATTTGTTCGTGCAGTCCGAGTTCGGCCTGTGCTGCCCGCTGTCGATGACCGATTCGCTGACGCGCACGCTGCGCAAGTACGGCGAGGAAAAGCTGGTCGCCAAGTACCTGCCGACGCTGCTGGCCATGGACTTTGATTCGGCCGTGCAGGGCTCGATGTTCATGACCGAGCAGGCCGCGGGCTCGGACATCGCGGGCACCCTGACCACGGCCTACCCGCAGGAGGATGGCAGCTGGCGCCTGTATGGCGAGAAATGGTTCTGCTCCAACCCCGACGCGGGCTTTGGCATGGTGCTGGCACGCGTCGAGGGCGGGCCGCCCGGCATGAAGGGCATCTCGCTGTTCCTGCTGCCGCGCCAGTTGGACGATGGCAGCACCAACCACTACACCATCGTGCGCCTGAAGGACAAGATGGGCACGCGCTCCATGGCCAGCGGCGAGATCCGCATGGAAGGCGCCGTGGCCTACCTGGTGGGCGAGCAGGGCCGGGGCTTCGTGCAGATCGCCGACATGGTGAACAACTCGCGCCTGTCCAACGGCATGCGCTCGGCCGGCATGATGCGCCGCGCCGTGGCCGAGGCCGAGTACATCGCCCGCGAGCGCTGGGCCTTCAAGCATCGCCTGCAGGACTTGCCGCTGATGAAGGTGCAGCTGGACAAGCTGCGCGTGCCGGCCGAGCAGGCGCGCACCATGGTGTTCCAGACCGCGCAGACGCTGACGCGCTCTGACGCTGGCGACAAGACGGCCTATGCGCTCTTGCGCATCCTCACGCCGCTGATCAAGTTCCGCGCCTGCCGCGACGCGCGCAAGGTGACCGGCGACGCCATGGAGGTGCGCGGCGGCTGCGGCTACATCGAGGAATGGGCCGACCCGCGCCTGGTGCGCGACGCGCATCTGGGCTCGATCTGGGAGGGCACCAGCAACATCGTGGCGCTGGACGTGAAGCGCGCCATCAAGCGCGAGGGCTCGCTGCCGGTGCTGCAGGACTATCTGCATGGCCTGCTGAAGGACACCCAGGGCATCACGCCGGCCTACCGCCAGGCCTTGACCGACGCCCTGGCCGGCGCCGTGCAGCTGGCCGAGCGCGCCGTGGCCGAGCATGGCGAAAAGTGGGTGCGCCAGGCCGCCACGGCCCTGTACAACTGCACCACGGCGATTGCCATGGCCTGGGAGGCGTGCAAGACCGGCTCGCAAGAGCGCCTGCGCCTGTCGCAGCTGGTGCTGGTCCACCGCGTGCTGCCGCGCGACCCCTTGAATACAGGCGGCGTGCCCACCGAGTGGCTGCCCTGACCTGGGAGCGCCGGCATCTTGCCGGCTTCCTGCCCCGTGCCGGCACGATGCCGGCACTCCAAATCATCCCAACCGCAACCGGAGACAAAACATGCCCATCCTCAAACGCAGCCTGCTCGGCCTGATGGTCGCCGCCGCCCTGGTCGCGGCCGCGCCCGTGCTGGCGCAAGAAAAATTCCCCGACCGCCCCATCAGCTTCGTCGTGCCGTTTCCGCCCGGCGGGCCCACCGACGCCATGGCGCGCCTGCTGGCCACCGAGCTGACGCGGGAGCTGGGCCAGAGCGTCGTCGTCGACAACCGCGCCGGCGCCGGCGGCAACATCGGCGCCGACTCCGTGGCGCGCGCCAAGCCCGATGGCTACACCATCCTGTTCGGCACCTCGGGGCCGCTGGCCATCAATCACAGTCTGTACAAGGGCCTCAAGTACGACCCGCGCACCAGCTTCGAGCCCGTGATCTACGTCGGCTACCTGCCCAACGTGCTGGTGGTGCGCCCGAGTCTGGGCGTGGACAGCGTGCAGGCCCTGATCGCCAAGGACAAGGCCGATCCGGGCAAGCTGAACTACGCGTCCTCCGGCAACGGCGCCTCATCGCACCTGGCCGGCGTGATGTTCAACGAGATGGCGGGCACCAAGCTCATCCACGTGCCGTACAAGGGCACAGGCCCGGCGCTCAATGACCTGCTGGCCGGCCAGGTGGACATGACCTTCACCGACATCCTCACGGCCATGCCCTACATCCAGTCGGGCAAGGTCAAGGCGCTGGGCGTGGCCACGGCCAAGCGCTCCAGCGCCATGCCCGACATTCCCACCATCGCCCAGCAGGGCCTGCCGGGCTATGACGTGAGCGTGTTCTTTGGCGTGGTCGCCCCCAAGGGCACGCCGGCCGACCGCGTCAAGCTGCTGAACCAGGCCTTCGTGCAGGCGCTGGCCAGCGACAAGGTCAGGCAGAGCTTTGCCAAGCAGGGGCTGGAGGCCGCGCCCGAGCACTCGCCCGCTTACCTGGGCCAGTTCATCAAGAAGGAAGTCGATGCCTGGGCCAAGGTGGTCAAGCAGTCGGGCGTGCAACTCGACTGAGGCCGGGAGATTGCCATGCAACACAAGACAGGCGCTCTGGCCGGCGTTCGGGTGCTCGACCTCTCACGCATTTTGGGCGGGCCCTACTGCGGCCAGATTCTGGGCGACCATGGCGCCGACGTGCTGAAGGTGGAGCCGCCGCAGGGTGACGACACGCGCACCTGGGGCCCGCCCTTCAGGGACGGCGTGGCGTCGTACTACTTCGGTCTCAACCGCAACAAGCGTCTCCAGTTTCTCGACCTGGCGTCGCCCGAAGGCCAGCAGCGCGTGCGCACGCTGATGGCGCAGGCCGACGTGGTGCTGGAAAACTTCAAGGTTGGCACCATGGAGAAGTGGGGCATCGGCTACGAGCAGATGAAGCAGGAGCTGCCGCACCTGGTGTGGTGCCGAGTGACGGGCTTTGGCGCCGACGGCCCGCTGGGCGCCTTGCCCGGCTACGACGCGGCCATCCAGGCCCTGGCCGGCCTGATGAGCATCAACGGCGAGGCCGGCGGCGATCCGCTGCGCGTGGGCCTGCCCGTAGTCGACATGGTGACCGGGCTGAACGCCGTCATCGGCGTGCTGCTGGCGCTGCACGAGCGTGCCACCAGCGGCCGGGGGCAACTCGTCGACGCGGCGCTGTTTGACTCGGGCCTGTCGCTGCTGCACCCGCACGCGGCCAACTGGTTCATGAGCGGCAAGCTGCCGCAGCGCACCGGCAACGCGCACCCCAACATCTACCCCTACGACGTGGTCCACACGGGCGGCGCGCCGGTGTTTCTGGCGGTGGGCAACGACCGACAATTCGCCCTGCTGTGCCAGCACATCGGCCAGGCGTCACTGGCGCAGGACGCGCGCTTTGCCAGCGCCGGCCAGCGCTCGTTCCACCGCGTCGAGCTGAAAGCCGTGCTGGAGGCGGCCCTGAGGCAGGCCGACGGCGCGCGCCTGGCCGACGAGCTGATGGCCATCGGCGTGCCCGCCGCCGCCGTTCTGAACGTCGAGCAGGCGCTGACGCATCCGCACACGCTGCACCGCGAGATGGTGGTGAAGATGGGCGCCTACACCGGCCTGGGCGCGCCGGTCAAGCTCAGCCGCACGCCCGCCACCTATCGCCATGCGCCGCTGAGCGAAGGAGCGGATTTCTTGCCCATCGACCCGGGCCAGTAGCTCATACAAACCCCAGATTGCGTGTGCTGTAGTTGCCCAGGTTGGGCAGCACGCTGGCCAGGTCGGTGTTGGACACGCCCAGCCAGCTGGCCAAGGTGGCGCCGTACTGGTCCACCGACACGCTGGGCAGCAGGCGGCCCTGGCCCACGTCGTCGGGGCCGCCGCTGGCGATGACCGGGGCATTGCCGTAGAAGGCCGCGCCCTTGACGGAGCCGCCTAGCACGAAGTGCATGCTGCCCCAGCCGTGGTCGGAACCGCCGTTGTTGCTGACCAGGGTGCGCCCGAAGTCGGAGGCGGTAAAGGCGGTGACCTGCTCGGCCACGCCCAGCTCGACCGTGGCCTGATGGAACGCCGCCAGCGCCTGGCCCACGCGGCCCATCAGGGCGGGGTGGGTGTCGAGCAGGCTGTCGTGCGTGTCGAAGCCGCCGATCGAGACGAAGAACACATGCCGCTTGGCACCCAGGGCGCCGCGCGCGGCGATCAGGCGCGCCACCACCTTGAGCTGGTCGCCCAGGCTGTTGCCGCTGGGAAACGCGGTGGCCAGGTTGACGCTGGCCAGGGCGCTGCTCAACTGCGCGTTGGCGTTCAGCGAGCGCTGGCAGACGCGCACGTATTCGTTTTCCATGTTCTGGCTGCGCGCGCCGGTCATCAGCGACTGCAGCACCGACGATGCGGCGGCCGAGCCGAACAAGGGCGAGGCAATGCCCCGCACGGCCACCGATCCATTGGGCGTGACCTGGTACTGCACCGCGCTCTTGCCGGCCAGGTACACCGCGTTGCCGGACACGCCCATGCTGGTGAAGGTGGCGTTGCCATTGCCCGACGCAAACAGATCGCCCATGCGCCCGCCCCAGCCCGAGGTGGCGCCTTCGGGCGAGGACGACTGCCAGTAGGACTGCTGGTCGTTGTGCGAAAACAGCTTGGGCGGCAGCGGCACCGAGCGCGCCTGGTACTGCGCCAGCGTGGTGGGCTGCACCAGCGTGCCCACGTTCAGCAGCACCGCCATCCGTCCGGCGTTGAACAGAGGTGCCAACGGGTCCAGCCCCGGCGCCAGGGCATATTGCCGCCCGCCGGGCAGTGCCGTGCCGGGCTTGAGCAGATTGGCCGCCAGCGCGCTGCGGTCGATGCGCAGATTGCTGCGCAGCGCATATTGCGCGTCGTAACTGGCCTGGTCGTAGGGCACCAGGGTGTTGGCGTAGTCGTTGCCGCCGAACAGGAAGACGCACACCAGCGCCTTGTAGTCCGTGGCGGTCTGGGCCGCTGCCTCGCCCATGGCCGACAGCGACAGCGCCCAGGGTGCGGCGCTGCCGGCAATGGACAGCGCCGAGGCGCGTTGCAAGAAGACGCGGCGCGAGGCGTTGTCGGGGCGGATGCGTGCAAAGTCGGACATCGGGCGCTCACTTCTGGGCAATGAATTCGGGCGACGCCATGACCAGGGTCAGCGCGATGAAGATGCGGTTGCGCGGCCCGTTGGCGGTGTTGGGCGCCACCGATTCGACGGCCGACTGGATTTGCCCCAGCGTGGCGCCCGAGAGCGCGCCGCCGGCCAGCACCTGGTTGATCTCGGCCACCAGGGCCGCCGCGCTGGCCGTGGCGGCCAGCGGCGTCAGCGTGCCGTAATCGGCCTTGATGTCACCCGTCACCGAGTTGCCGATCACCTGCTGCATGTAGTTGACATAGCCGGCCACCGTCACTTCGTTGGTGATCTGGAACTCGGGCGCCGTCAGGCCCTGGGTGGCAAAGCTGGTGTCGGGCGGCACATAGCCGGGACGGAAGAAGTTGAAGACCGAGGGCGAGCGCATCGGGCTCTGGCCCAGGCGGCTGGAGGGGTCCGACAAGTCGCCGATGGCCCAGGTGTCGCTGGTGGAGGTGACGCCGTAGCTGCGCGCCCAATTGAGAAAGCGCGTCACGGGCTCGCGCAGCTTGCCGAAGTTGGGCGCGGCCGCCACGCTGGCGTCGCGCGCCTCGGGGTCGAGCAGGATGGCCGTCAGCAGGGCCTTCATGTCGCCGCGCACGCCCGCGCCGTTGTTGGCAAAGGCAGCGGCCACGCGCGTGACGTAGGCCGCGCTGGGGTTGCTGGTGACCAGCCGCTGGATCATCTGCCGGCCCACGAACACGGGCAGGTTGGGATGGTTGAACAAGGTGTCCAGCGCGCTGTTCAGGCTGTCGGTGGCCGTGGCGCCCGACGGCACCGTCGCGCCCAGAAATGACTTGGCGCCGGTCTCGTAGCGGCTGGCCACCTGCACCATGGGGCGGCGCATGATCTCGGGCGGGTAGGGCCTGGTCAGGCCCGAGCTGTCCAGGTCCCAGCCGGTGAACACGCGCGCCAGCCCGCTCACGTCGGCCTGCTTGTAGGTCTCCACCGGCTTGCCGCCCGCGCTTTGCACGCTGCCATCCGGGTTGAGTTGCAACAGGCCGATGGTGAACAGCTGCATCAGCTCGCGGGCGTAGTTTTCGTCCGGCTGGCTGCCGGTGGCCGGGTTGGCCTTGACGTTGCCGCGAAACGTGAGGAAATAGCCCATGGCCGGGTTCAGGCTGATCTGGCCCAGCAACTGGCGGTAGTTGCCAAAGGCGTTGGCTTCCAGGACGTCCAGGTAGCTGCCCACGGCAAACTGGGGCCACGACGAATTGATGCCCAGCACCGACACCACGCACAGCTCCGACAGGGCCAGCACCACGCGCTGGCGCAGCGCGTCGGGGCTGGCGATGAACTTGCGCCAGATGGTGTTGTCCAGCCCCTTGGTGCTGAAGATGTTGGCCGCGTCGCCATAGCCCTTGGCCGTGAGCCAGTCGAAGTGCGAGGCGCTGCGCGGCAGCGCAAACTGCGTGTCGAGCCAGCCGGTGAACGAGCCCGCGCTCATCAGCGCGTCCAGGTCGGCGCGCGTGTAGCCCAGCGTGGCCTGCGTGAGAAAGCGCGCCGCATCACGCACCGACGTGGGCTTGTCGGTGGCGGGGACGGGCGATGATGGGGGATTGAGCCCCGGGCCGGGCGAGGGCCCGTCGCCCCCGCCGCAGGCGCTCAGCAGGCCGCCCGCGGCGGCGAGCAGCGCGGCGCCGGTGTAGGTGGATGCGGGTGTATTGGGTGCGGGAGCAGGGGCGGAGGCGACGGATGGCGCTGAATCGGTTTCCGGTTCGATCGTCGGTGCGTGCATGGGTGGCGGTCTTGTGGGCCTGGTTGTGCCCGCAAGGTTAATCACGCGCGCCACAGCGAACAAGCGCGGGCAAACAACGTTACGAAAAAGCGCGCCGCAATGTTGCTAGAATGCCAAGTTCGACACTGCGGAGAGGTGGCAGAGTGGTCGAATGTACCTGACTCGAAATCAGGCGTACGGTTTCCGTACCGAGGGTTCGAATCCCTCCCTCTCCGCCAGAGCATTGAAAACCGCGCTACGCAAAACGTAGCGCGGTTTTTTCTTGCCCGCAGGCGTCGTCAGATCCGGATCACGATTCGGCCCGGGACCTTGCCGGCCGCCATGGCCTCGTAAGCCTGGTCGGTCTGGTGCAGCGCAAAGGTCGCGCCGATGCGCGCGTTCAGCCGCCCGGCCGCCAGCAGCCGGTTGATGGCGGTGGCGGCCTGCGCCAGGTCGCTTGCCGAGGCGTTGCTGATGGCAAAGCCATGCAGGCTCACGTCGCGGGTGTACATCGGGCCCACCGGCAGACTGGCCGCGCTGCCGCGCAGACCGGACATCACGATCACGCGCCCGCCCAGGCGCATCAGCGGCAGCACGGCGGCAAAGTCGTTGCGGCCGCTGTTGTCCCACCACACGTCGATGCCCGCGGGCGCGGCTTGCCGGGCCTGCTCGTAGCGGTCGTCGTCGTGGTAGTCGATCAGCACGTCGGCGCCGCAGTCGCGGCACCAGTCGTGGTCGCGCCGCGCCGCCGTGGCGATGATGCGCGCGCCCATGGCGCGGGCCATCTGCACGATGGCGCTGCCCACGCCGCCGCCGGCGCCCTCGACGAACAGCGTGTCGCCGGCCTGCAGGCGGGCCTCGCGCACCAGGCCCAGGTGGGCCGTGGCGCCGGTGTGCAGGACGGCCGCCGCGTGCTCGGGCTCGACGGCGTCCGGCAGGCGGTAGAGCCGATCGGCCGCGACCACCGCGCATTCGGCCAGCGCGCCCTGGCGTCCGGCGTGCCCCAGGCTGTTGCACCACACGCGATCGCCCACGGCAAAGGCGGCCACGCCGGCACCCACCTCGACCACGGTGCCCACCGCGTCGCGCCCGATCACGAAGGGCAGCGGCGTGTGGGTGCGGTACGCGCCGGAGCGCACGAACAGGTCCACATGGTTGACGCCGCTGGCGGCCACCTGCACCCGCACGTCGGTGGGGCCGGGGCGTGGCACGGGCAGGGCGCCGATGCGGATGGGGCCGCCCACCTGGTCGATGTAGGCGGCTTGCATGGTGCGGGCGCGGGACATTCGCGGCTCCTCAAGGCGACGGGTTCGAGGCGGCGCCCAACAGCTCGCACAGGCGCGCCAGATCGCGCACCACGGTGTGCGGCGCCTGCGGCAATTCAGCCGGCCAGGCGCGGTCGGCGCGGTTGACCCAGGCGCTTTGCATGCCGGCGGCCAGGGCACCGGCGGCGTCCAGATGCGGGTCGTCGCCAATGTGCAGCACCTGCGATGGGCTGACCCCGGCGGCGTTGGCGCCGGCCTGGAAGATGCGCCGGTCGGGCTTGGCCACGCCCAGGTCGCCGGCCGCCACCGCGGCATGAAAGAAGGGCGCCAGGCCCACGCGGCCGATGTCGGCGTTGCCGTTGGAAAGCGCCACCAGCGGATAGCGCGCGGCCAAAAACGCCAGCGCCGGCCGCGCATCGTCGAACAGGGTGACGCGCTGGCGCTCGCGATAAAAGACCTCGAAGGCAGGTTCGGCCAGCGCCGGGTCTTCGCCGGCGCCCAGCAGCAGGTGGCGAATGCATTCGCGGCGAATCGCGCCCAGGTCGTGGGCCAGTTCGGGCCGCGCTTGCACCACGGATTGCCGCGCCGCAGCGACGGTGGCGCGGTCGGCCGACAGCGCGGCGGCACCGGGTGCGCGGGGTTGCAGCCAGGCGCGCACGGCCCGGTCGGCGCGCTCGATGGTGGGCCACACGGGCCACAAAGTGTCGTCCAGATCGAGGGTGATGGCGCGGATGCGGGTCACATCAATCATGCGGCGAGAATAGCGCATGGCATTTTTTCGACCCGAGCCCACACGCGCAGCAGGCAGTCCGGTGAGCGAGCGCATCGGCGTGCTGCTGTGCAACCTGGGCACGCCCGACGCCGCCACGCCGCCAGCGGTGCGCCGCTATCTGGCGGAATTTTTGAGCGATCCGCGCGTGGTGGAGATCCCGCCGGCGCTGTGGCAACCGATCCTGCACGGCATCATCCTGCGCCGGCGCCCCGCCGTGTCGGCCAAGAAATACCAGAGCATCTGGCTGCCCGAGGGCTCGCCCCTGCTGGTGTACAGCCGCAAGCAGGCCGTGATGTTGCGCGGCTACCTGGGCGAACGCGGCTGCGACGCAAGCGTGCGCCTGGCCATGCGCTACGGCCAGCCATCGGTGGCCGCCGAGCTGGATGCGCTCAGGGCCGAGGGCTGCACGCGCGTGCTGGTGCTGCCGCTGTATCCGCAATACTCAGGCACGACGACGGCCAGCGTGATCGACGCCGTGACCGAATGGACGCGCGCCGCGCGCCACGTGCCGGAGCTGCGCTTTGTCAACCGCTTTCACGACGACGCCGGCTACATCGGCGCCCTGGCCAAGCGCGTGCGCGAGCACTGGATGGCCAAGGGCCGGCCCGACACGCTGTTGATGAGCTTTCATGGCGTGCCGCAGCGCACGGTCGATCGGGGCGATCCGTATGTGGCCGAATGCCGGGAGACGGCGCGCCTGCTGGCCGCGCAGCTGGGCCTGGGCAAGGACCAATGGCAGTTGTCGTTTCAGTCGCGCTTTGGCCGTGCCCAATGGGTGGGCCCGGCCACGCAGGCCACGCTGGAGCAACTGGGCCGCGCCGGCGCCCGGCGGGTGGACGTGATCTGCCCGGGCTTCGTCAGCGACTGCCTGGAGACGCTGGAAGAAATCGCCATCGAGGGCCGGGCCGCCTTCACGGCAGCCGGCGGCGGCGAGCTGGACTACGTGCCCTGCCTGAACGATCACCCGGCGTGGGTCACCGCGCTGGCGGGCTTGGTGCAACGGCACCTGCAGGGTTGGCAGCCGCTGCCTCGATGAAGGCGCTGACCCGCTCGAGTTGCACCGGCACGTTCAGCGCGGGGGCGTGGCCGCAGCCGGGCACTTCGTCCCATTGCAGCAGGCCCCGCGCGCCAGGGCCGCGGCGTGTCATCTGCTCGGCGGTCTCGCGCAGCACCAGGTCGGACTGCTCGCCGCGCAGCAGCAGCACGGGGATCGTGAGCGCGTCGTAGTGATGCCAGATGGCGTAGTCGTCCGGGTGGTGCGTGAACTGCCCGACGATGGCCGGGTCGTAGTGCGGCGTCACGCGGCCATCGGGCAGG
>Ga0208825_1001250_pt1 | contig 20005 bp, 33 predicted proteins | sample AD_UKC113_MetaG_FD_184450 | JGI IMG/M metagenome (GOLD analysis project Ga0208825, IMG submission 184450) | Active sludge microbial communities of municipal wastewater-treating anaerobic digesters from Hong Kong - AD_UKC113_MetaG (SPAdes)... | ecosystem: Engineered > Bioreactor > Anaerobic >...
CCTTGCCAAGTGCATATAGCTATCTGATAAAGAATAATTCTTATTTGTAATTTGCCAAAATTCGCTTACATCACCGGGATTTTTGCCTAAAGGGTGGAATTGTCTATTTTCGTCAGGAGGCTTTGTAGCTATTGTAGTATATTCGTTTTGATTATATTTACCATTAAAACTATATTTGTATCTAATATGAGATTGTGGTTTTATGGTATTTCTTATGCTATCTAAATCAAAATAATACTTTAATGATTTAGTGAAAAAGAAAACGAATTCGTGTTTTTTGCTAAACCTATCTTTAACGGGCTCGGGTGCGGCATTTTCTTTAGCCCATATAATATCGTTTCTCAATATCAAACTCAACTCATCAATACATCTGATAGCAAACCTATGTGGTATCAACATTAAACATTTTTTAGGTATATTGAATTTCTTATTTGTGGAATAGCTATCACCCAGGTTTATCCAAATAGTACCAGTATCTTTTAGAGCTCTTTTCATTTCTACCATCATAAGTATTAGTTTATCAAGATAATCGTTGTAATTCTCTTCTAATCCAATCTGTTCTTTAAAGCCATAATCCCTCACATTGAAATATGGTGGGCTGGTAATGAAACAATCAATAGAATTATCGTCTAATTTCTTTAGGAATTCCAAGTAATCCAAATTGTAAATGGTGTTTAATTTTAACATAGTAATCCTTTAAACATATCAGATTTGATTTGATAATTAAAGATTAGTAATTCATTTTTCTTTTTCTTATTATTATTTGCTGATATATACATTTCTTTACTAATTGAATACCATTTGTTTTTGTCAATATATTCCTGTAATAACTCTGACGGATAACAACTTAACAAGAATTTAAATTTTGCTTTAGATAATAATTCTAATAAATTTTTAAAGTCCTCTTCTGTATAATCTTTATAATGCCCCATATCTGCATTATAATATGGTGGGTCAATATACATAAAAGTATTTTCCGCATTCTTAATTTGAATTACATCTAAAGCGTCTCTGCAAAATATTTCAACCTTTTCTAAACGATTTATATAATTTGTAAAAAAAATTTTTTTATTATATATAGTTGTACACTTGTTATTTTTTTTACCATAACTAAAACCTCCAAACATTTTTGTGTTAAATGCTATATTCAAATTAAACCACAAAGCCCAAGCTTTTTCTACATCAGTAGCTTCAACCTCACCTTTTAGAATTTGCTTCGATAAATTATATTGATACTCGCTTTGTAAAGTCTGGTCTACCAATTTATATAATTCATCAAACTTGTTTTTCATTACAAGATAAAAATTTATAATCCTATTATCTTTATCGTTTATTGTTTCATACTTGCTTGGTGTTTTAGCCCAAAATACCGCACCGCCCCCTATAAATGGCTCTACATATTGCTCGTGTTCTGGTATTAAAGGTAAAATATATTTTAACATCATTTGTTTTCCACCGTAATAAGCTATTGGAGTTTTTAATTGTATGTTATTCATTTTTGTCCTTTAATTGTCCATTATGTCTATTAAATGTCTGTTAATTGTCCATTATTTTATAATAACAATCTTTGCATATTCGTTTAATAAAATCAAAATCGATAAGAATATTATTGACACATAAGCACAAATAATAAAGCTATCTTTATTGCACTCATAACCAAAAATTCTTTTTATTAACCAATGCACGCTCCAATTTTCCATCCAAGATAAGTATTCATCAATCGTTGCTCGCAAAACTATGTAATATAAATAATCCAGAAACCCAAACCACCAAACCACAATACAATAAATCATTACCCTAATGTCAAACATTAAAACAAATCCTAAACTCAAAAAGAAAAATGAAAATTGCATTACCCTGTATGGTGTCAAGATTATTTTTATATCAAAGTCTGTTTCTCTGTTCGTGTAAACTAATTTCTTTAAAAACCACATTTCATTTTTGTAAATAACTAACCCATAACCAACAACATCGAATAATGTATTAGCCAGAATCCAATTAAAGAAAAGGAATAAATTAAATAAAAAATTAAAATAGAAATGAGATAAAATATTTAACGCTAATAATATTGCTAATATTACGGTAAATAAAATTATATTTGTTTTCAAATTATCTCCTCTATTAGCTTTTTGTTATTTGTGAAATAATCGAGTTGAGTAATTAGATATTCGTTTTCATACTTCAATTCGTTTATCTCATCAAGATTGTCTTCGATTACCATTTTGTAAAACTCGATTTCTGTTTTTAATTGTTCAATTTCGTTTTTTAATTTTGTTACCTCGTCCATATAATACCTACGAATATTTGCTTATCATTTCTTTTAATGCGTTTTTTATATTATCTTGTGTATATCTTACAGCTTTTGATTGCATATATTTAAATAACTCATCACTTTCAAATTTATTTAATCCAAAGAAATCCGCTCCTGCATTATTAGCACTTATCCCTTTTTTCGGGAAACTACCTTTCGCATATAAACTTTTTTTTGACAATTGCCAACCAGCAAGGTCTCTATATGAAAAAGGTTTATGTTGTGCATACTGCTTTACTTTTTTGCTTTTCAGTTGCCTTAATCGTTTTTCCCAAGTCTTTGTGAATTGGTGCGGTTCATCGCTTATACCAAATGTTAATTTATTTTTGTTTACATTAAAAGTATAAGCGTGTCGCATAAAATCACCTGTTTCTACCATTCTTTTTTCTGCATTTGCACTTATACCGCCACCTTTATTTTTTTTTCTTTCTATTGTCTTTGGTTTTAGTTTCGGGAAACCAGAACCGTTCACCTCTTTTTGTTCCCTTATCCTTTTTTTGTGTAATAATACTAACTTTTCACCAACTGATTTTAATATATCTCTTATTTGTGTATCGTTTAATAAATTATAAGCCAAGTCTTTGTTTCCCTATTTCTATTGATTTTTTTATTTCTTTGTCAAGAAGATTTTTATAATATTTTTCGTTATCTCCAAAAATGTATTTCACAATCTTAACCTTTTCATCATAATCGAGTTTTCTGAAGTCATCTTCTAATGTCAAAATAAATTTTATAGCTTTTAATAATATTTTTTTATCGTAATTAGGAACGTAATTTTTAAATTCTTTTTCTCGCCAATATTTTACAAATTCCTTTTGAGTCATTCCTCGTCATCCTCGCTTTTGCTTTCGAATATAGTATTAAATGTAGATAGAAAAGAGTCAAACTCGTCAAGTGTAAAGGAATTTGTTTTAATTTTATTGAAGTCAACTAAATTTATTACAACGTAATCTCCTTCTTGATAATAATAGCTAATTTTATCAAGAAATATTCTCTTATCATCAACTTTTATTAATACGTTCATAATAATCTTTTATTGTATTTTTTATTTTCTTATCTATGTTTCTTATTTTATTTCTGTAATACTTCTTTGCTTTTAAGCAAAAGAAATAAAAGTCAAGAATATTGTTATTGAAATAACAATGTGCTTTTGTATCTTTCAAACATTTATCCCAGAAATTATAAGCCTGCTCTGTTATTTCTCTTTCGTCTATTAATTCTTTTACTTCTATCAACCTATTTCACCCCATTTATTTTTTGTGTAAGCTGGTGAACCAATAATTGCAATACCAAGATTATATAATTGCGTGTTATTTTTATCTATATCGTGCCATCGCTTATTTAACTCCTCGAAACTTATATATTGCCTGCCAATATCAGATGGGTCTTCTACAATGAAACCGTTATTATCATAACCTATTGCAACAATGTAATGCCCATCATCCCAATCTGTTGAATAATCAACGTTATTTTCACTCCAAGCTTGTATGTCAAGTATTACTGGTATTTTTTGGTCAATATAATTTTTCACTTGTTCTATAGTCATTTTACCATATTCAACTTCAAGATTATATTCTTGTGCAACCCTTACAATATCTGTGTGCTCTGTTCCCCAATCTTTTGTTGTACCTAACTTTTTCACTAACTCACTTTCAACTGCGTCAAATCCATAATACATCAAAACAGATTGCAAGCAAGAAGCCCCACAAGTATAATCATAGTCCTGTCTCAAATCGGGAAATTCTAAAATATTATTTTCTTCGGGTAATGTAATAGAAATATTATTTGATTCGTTGTTTATTTCTTTGTTCTTGTTATATATTTCTTCTGCTTCTTCAAGCGAAATATCGGTATTGTAATCCCTAATAAAATCAATTGGATTTTTTATATTGTATTTAATCATCGTATCAATTTCTTTTGCGATTTCATCGTTTGACTTTGGATAAGTTACTTCAGGGAAATCTATTATTAATTTTGATTCTGGATTAAATTTATAATCATTTATATTATTCACTTCTGCCATTAATTTTATTAATTCAAAATATCTATTTTCAAAATCTCTTAACTTCGGTATATCTTGCTTGCGTAATTGTATGGTCTCTAATTCTTCCATTTGTTTTGCATAACCAGATTGAGAAACACTCTCAAGATTAAATGCGTTTGGTGAAATGCCTTTGTTCGCAAGTAAATCTTTTCGCTTCCAATCAATAAATTCTTTTAATTCTGTTAGATTAGTTTGCGGTGTAACATATTTGAAATCTACTTTCTGGTCTGGAATGTTATTTCTTAAGTTAATAATAGAATCAGGTGATAATCTTATCGTGCTATCTTTTTTCTCATAAGTAATTATTCTATCATTTAACCTTACACCAATTTCATTATCGTTCTCAATTAAATTTTCTAATTCATAGTTTATTAATACAGGAATTCCACCAGTAAGAAAATGGCTGTTATAACTCATCAGAATATTTATTACGCTTAAATCAATTATATTTTCAACCACTTCTAACCAGCTTTCATCCCAGAAATCAATTTCATTTTCGAATAATGTAAGAACTTCAACAGGAATGCGTCCGTAAGGGTTAATTAATTCCTTTTTTACGCCATCGATAATAATCGAATTTATACGATTCAAATCACTGTCAAGAATATAGTATTCTTTTTCATTCCATATGTGCAATATTTTCTCATATTCCTGTTTTCTTTCGTTCCATCTCCAGTCAAGTATCGCAAGCTCAATTATTTTTTGTGAATCAATATCAGAAGTAGAAACCGATACTTGAAACGGATATAATATCTTATGCTTTATTTTTTCATCAACGATTATTGGCATTACTAAAATCGAACCAAAAAGCTTTGCTAACTTATGTGCTTCTAACATCTTTGCGTTGAATGAAGAATTAGAATAAAAATCAACTAACTTTTTCGTTTCGTTCTTATCCTCTTTTTCACCAAGAAATATTTTTCTCTTTGGCTCTTCTGAATAAACATTGCAAAGTATATTTAACATCTTTGGTAAAGGATTCTTATAATTAAAAGCAATAAAACGCTCAATGGTTTCATCTTTGAATAATCCTTTACCCTCTTTTTTCATTCTTTTCTTTAATTCATTTATAACTGCTTCTTTATCATTACGATAAAATATATATAGCAATTCTGCATTGCTTAATCTTATTCTCTCTACTTCATTCCAATAATTATTTTCTACCAGTCCAAGTAAACTTTTTACTTTGCTTTCAAATAACATATTTATCTCAAATTATTTTGGAATATTTTTTATTTAATCCGAATTCGATATTAATCATATAACCTACACCATCGCTTGCGTGCGTTCTGTCTTTGTCTTTTTTCTTTTCTAACTCATAACCGTTTTCATCCCAAACAACAAACCTATAATCGTCTATTAGATATTTACAATTCCTTGTTATATAATGTCTTTTGTGAGCAAATAAACTGTTTTGAGTTTCCACCCTTTCCTTTACCTTTGGATTACTCTGAAGTTTTGTTTTGAAATTCCGATAATTTTTGAAATTCTGTTCTATTATTCCCCAATCAGTATAGCTCGTTGCGGTTGTCCTTTGCTTAATCGAAGTATAATCACCATAGAAATAATAACCTGCAAAATCACCATATTTATTTAATATATCAGATAATTTTTGACACATATAATTTGTATTTGCATTATACATTACAACTTCGTCAAACGTGTAAAGAATATTGTTATAATACTGGCTCACATTCCAAACGCAAGGATTAATATTAAAATCACAGCTAACAAGCACAGGTAAATTTAATTGCGGTAAATATTTTTCGATTACTAAACTCTCATCGAAAGCATAATAAACACGCCCAGAAGTAGTATTAACAAACTCGCCAAATAATTTTTCTCGTAATAATAATGGGTCAAAAAAATTTTCCAATCTTGAAATATATTCGGGGTCTGTGTTAAGCCTTATCTCTTCAATACTGCCATAAATAATTTTATATTTTTGTTTACCATCCTTACCAACAGAAAATAATTCCTTATAATAATGATTCAATCCTTCTGGTGTGCCAGTCAAAAATGTTTGGAGTATTCTTGCATTTGGGTCATTCATTCTTGTAAGTGCACGAGTAAATACTTCTGGTTTCCATTGTGCTGGCTCATCACCCCAAACCCAACTACCTTGCACTGCTTCAATTCGTTCTGGCTTATCACCAGAAAAAAGATATATTAAAGAATTATTATACTCTGGTATGATGAAAACGTGCTCACTCGTTTTATATTTCGCTTCTATACCATAACGTTTGAAAGCCTCTTCTAACGCTGGCTTAAGTATTTTGATTGCCATATCATAAGTTGGCTCAATCGCAATCCCAATAGTCTTGTTATACATTCCATTATATATCGTCAAGAGTACAGCCTTTTCTGCACCCCCATAAGTCTTGCCACATCTATTCCCCCCAACCATCGCAATAAATTTTGTTGAAAAATCAGAAATAAATTTAGCTTGTTGTGGTCTCGCTATTACCATCATTAGTATTATTATTATCTTGAACATTTTTTTGTATTTCGATTAACTCTTTTAGCCTTTCATCTAATTTTGCTCTCTTATCATCAGTTTCTACTTGTTGCGGAATTAATCCTTCTTTTTTCATTTCAATCAAAATTTTCATTAAGTCTATCTGGCATTTTACTGCTTCCCCTTTCGTCCTATAAGTTAATTTTCCACTCTGAATATCTTTTAAGTTGTTTGCTAATGAACTTACAGCTATATCATAAATTTTGGCAATCTCAAAAGCTTCTTTCCGTCCATCTTTTGCAAACTCTTTTTTTAGTTGTTCAAGCTTTTCCTGTGTCTTAATTTCTTGTATTTTTTTAACTTCTTTATATATTCTTTCAACGGAACATAACCTATAAAAATAAATTTCATTTATATTTATTTTTTTACAAAACTCTTTGATTCCAAGTTTGGGGTTCTCGATAATGAATAAAATAGCTTGTTTCTCCAGCTCCTGAACATCCCATTTTTTCCTTGCGGTCTTATAATTACGTTTTTTATTTTTTTGCACACTTATTTTTTCTCTTTGTATTTAGGGCAATATAAGAATTCTTGCAATATGTCAAATTTTTTCTTATTGATTTTGAAATGAATACAATAGGTTTCTCTGCTATTTTCACAAGAATCACACAAAACGGGTAAGTCCTCGCCTTTTAAGACTGCGTCTAAAAATGTTTCTTCTTTCCTGTCAGTAATGCCTTGAATATGGTCTAAATCTTTGATTCTTATACCATAACCTATATAACAACCAGAAGAATATTCGTTTATTTTACGATATGTAATATTTTCCCCCTAAAATATTCCTTACCCCCTATATATATAATATAAGCGATTTTAGGAGTTTTAGGTGGTGAAAAGAGTCCGCTTGTTATATTTAAGTTGACAAAAAAAAATCACCAGCTTGTGCTGGTGATTAAAAAAATGCGTTAGTAGAATTGGTTTAACCAATTAGAGTGGATCAAATTCCATTAAAAAATCAATAGGGTTTATTTATTTTCACAAATTTCTTTAAAATCATTAAATTCATTTATTACTTTAATAAATTTTAAAATATTTATATTCAAATCTCCATTTTTATTTTTTAATTCAAGCTCTAATTTATTAATTATTATCTCTAACAATTTGATTTCGTTTTCTAATTCTTTATTTTCTTGTCTTAATTTTAAAATTGCTTTTTTGTATTCTTCAACGTTTTCGAATTTCATAATTATAATATTCATTTATTTATTCCTATAATATTTATTCATCCAATAATCTTTGAATTCTTTTAAACCATTTAATCTTTTTTTGATATATGGCCATCCCAATCTTTCAAATGAATTTTCTATATTAATCTCATCAAATTCTTTTAGAAATTGTGATAAATGATATAGGTCAATTACTTCAAATATATTTTTATTTATATTGATATAATCTTTTTTTTCTTTATTTTCTAATACTGAATATATATTATATATCATACCATAATCAAACAAACCTTGACTATTTATAAAAGCTAAATTATTATATGATTTTATTATTTCTAGTGGATGCGTTGTATAAATATAAGAATAACTTGGGAAATTAATATATTGATAAACTCCGTTATTATTAAAATAATAATCGCAATCATAAAAAGCTGTATTTTTATAAATAATTTTATCAGCCCTCATTAATGCCATTTCGTTTGAATCATTACAACCAATTATTTTTTGTTGAAATTCAATAAAAGGATATATTTCTTTTTTTTCTTTAAATATATCAATATATTTACCTGAATGAACAAATTTATGTTTTTCTATACAATAGTCTTTATTCATTTTATCTAACACTTCAGGATAAGAAGAACCCCAATATTCATATTTCAATAAAAGTTGTTTACATTCTTTGCAATAATATTTTATTATAGCTTTCATTGTTTTACTCCTTTGATTTATTTATTTTCTAAATATTTCCTTTGTAATTCTTTTGATTTATTTGTTAATCCAGTCCAATATAATAAAGCATTATTAATCGCTTCTTTATCTTTCATTTTTAAAAATATTATATTTTTATTTTTATTACTTAACCCATTCCAAGTTAACCCATATAAATAAATACAATTTTCTGAACAAACAAATTTTTTATAAATATCACTCCATAATAATAAAAATTTATAATTTTTTATAAAGTTTGATAATCTCCATTCTCTACCTGCCCAAAATAAAGCTTCTTCGTTTGTAAGAGCCATAAATTTTTTCTCTAAAATATAGATTGGTATTTTATCCCAATGTCGATAAATCTTGATAGATAAATTATCTTCAAGTTCTAAAAACTTTTTATATTTAATATTATGCGATATTCTGAAATCTTGAATAAACTTAAGAATAAAATTAAAATCTTTTACCTCCATAAATTTTTTCTCAATATAATCTTTCCGTAAATTAATCCAATTATTAAATGCTTTATAAATATAAAGGTCTTCTTTCAATTGCAAAAACATTTTATTTTTTGCTTCTGTAGATATATCCCAATTTAATCCAGCCTCGTAAATCTCTTCATCATTAGTAAGAGATAAAAATTTTTCTTCTAAATTATTATTTAATTCGTCCATTGTTATATCGAAATTTTATTGTTTTTTCATCATCAAAATATCATTATGTCAAATTTATTTACTTTTTTCGATACGTTTTCTTATAGCGTCCTCTGTTAATTTTATTCTAAATTTTTGCTCAATGATTTCTGCCAATTTTGAGTAAATTCCATCACCATAATATTTTATATTTTCATCGAAAAGGCAGAAAAGAATTTTATTCAAATCAGAATTGCTAATTTCACAAGATTCATAAGAACCTTTATATATTAGCTTTTTTTCTTTTCTTATTTCGATTGTTATTTCGTAGGGTTTTCCCCTCATATTTTTTTATCATTTCAATTGTTTCTAATAAATTTAAGTTGACAGCTTGAGCTTTCATATTCAAAAGAATATCTCGAAAAATAAAATTGCTATTATCATATCTGCGTTTCCAGAGATTAGCAAAATTTATATTATTCTCTTTCATCCATTCCATAAAACCCAATTCATCAACGTGAGCCGCATTATTACTAAAATAATGATGAGATTTGCATAAGGTTAAACCGTTATCTAAATCCCAACGCAAAGTTCTAAATTGCCTTTTGATTATATGATGAGAATCAACATTTTTATTTTGACAATTAGTATATCGACAAGTAAAATTATCTCTTTCCTTTACTGCAAAACTCCATATTCTGTCTAAAATATTTATTTCTTTTTTTGTCATTCTAACCTCAAAGGCATTAAAATATTATGATGGTTATCACAACTAAATTTTACACCTTTCAATGGCTCTAAATATTCGATTTTTATTTTTTCTTCGGTACAAGAAGATAATAGCATAATTAAATATTCTGAATTAAAAGCTATATCCATAGAAGAACCGTCTATTTCACAATCAATTTCTTCGTAAGATTCAACCCCATCATCCATATTGTAAGATTTTATTTTTAATTTCTCATCAAAAGTCAATATCGCTTTTTTGGTTGTTTTGTCAGAGTAAATACTACTTCGCTTTATTGCTTTTAATAATTCTTTCCTGCTTACAATAGCATAATCCTTATAATCTTTTGGAATTACTGCTTCATAATTTGGATAAATTTCATCGATTAATTTAGATGTCAAGAATAATTTTATATCTCCATCCTGAAAATAAAATTTTACGAATTTATTATTCGTTGTTATATCGTATAATTCCATTTCAGTTCTGATTATTATGTGTGCTATTTTTGTTGGTATTATTATTGGCTTATCCAAATTATAATTTGGCACCCAGCTTAAATAATAACCATTTGTTGCAACTAAATCTTTCCCAATATAAACCCCATTCATTGCTGGCTTAAAGGAATCAGTGGAAACCGCATAAATAACTTTTTTCAAATCATTTATGAAATTATCTTTTGGAATTTTTATTTGCTCTTTATTCCCATTTTCTAATTTAGGGAAAGCATCTTTATTATCGCAAATAATTTTATATTTTCCTGTTTGAGTTTTTACATATAAGCAATTATTTTCGTGTGTTAATTCAATAGTTTCATCATTAACCATTTTCACGGTATCATATAACAATCGTCCATCAACGCAAAAATCGATGTCAGGGGAATCGCAATCAAAGCCAACAGTGCCAAAAATTTCTGAATCTGTGGCACTGATATATAGCTTATTATTTTTAACTTTGAATAATAATGTTTTAAAAATTGGCAACATTTCCTTTACAGGAATAATATTAATTATTTTGCTTATCGCTTTTTTTAATAATTTTGTTTGTATTTTCATTTTTACCTCATATTGTTTATTTGAATATAATAACAAAAATTAAAAATTATTCTTTTAAAGAAATTTTTTTTCTATTCCCTTTAATCATTTCTTCTAATTCAATTTTAGAAATAGTTATTCTTTTTTCAAACCTACAATATTCTTTTTGAAATGTAAGATTAAATTCACCAACAGCACCATTTCTGTTTTTGCTAATTATTATCTCGGCTAAATTCCTATTTTCATCTGAAATTTCATTTTCATATGTTTCAGGTCTATGAATAAAAATTACAATATCAGCATCTTGAGCTAATGATTCAAATTCATTAAAATCTGATAATTTAGGTTTATTAATACCTTTATTATTTAACGGAGATATAGCAATAATTGGAATTTCTAATTCTTTAGCTAATAATTTTAATTCTTTTGAAATTAAAGAAATAATATAATTTTCACTTCTGGCATTTTCAATTATTTCTGGCATTCTTATAAGCTGTAAATAATCAATAATAACTAAACCATTATTCTTTTCTTGCTTAATTTTTCTTATTTGCTCGCATAATTCTGATAATAAAATCGAATTATTATAAATATAAATTGGGGCTGATGCTAATCTGCCAACCCTCATATTTAAAAGTTCCCAATGTTTTTCTGACATTTTGCCACTTTTCATATTTAAAAAATTAATATTCGCTTCAGCACAAAGTAATCTTTGAATTAAATTTGCAAATGATAATTCAAAATTAAAAAATGCAACAGGTATGTCGTAATCTACAGCGACATTTCTCATAATATTTAAAGCAAAATCCGTTTTGCCTTGCCCTGCTCTACCAGCTAAAACAATAAAATCAGATTTTTGAAATCCACCAGTTAAAAAATCTAATTCCATAAACCCAGATTTTATACCAGATAAATTATTTAATTTTATGGAATTTTCAAGTTTATCTATCGCTATTGCGATAGCGTCCTTAATATTAATAAAATTTTGACAATTCATAAAAGCCCTCAAATTAATTTTAAAAAGTTTTTTTTCTAAATCCGATATTTTATATTACCCTGTCAAGAAAAATCGTTCAAAAACGCTCTAATGCGTTTTAAAAGGCATTTTAAATATTCGTTGAGTTCTTATTTTTACATTTTTCACAAACAAAAAATATTGGTATCGGTGGTTTATTGGGTTTTTCCAATTTTTGCTCTGGCACTTTTCCACATATCTTGCAAATATAAATACAATTCTGGATTTTATTTTTCATTTCTCAACCGTTTTAATTTAGCTATAAGATTTTTATTCTCTTTTTTGTATCCTATCAACTGTAAAGTTAAATCTTTTATAATTTTATCTTTTTCTTGAATTATTTGTTTTAATTGTTCTAATTCATTCATAATTTTCTCCTAATAATATTCATTACTCATATTTTTTTATATAATTTTTATAATATTCAATTGCCCCTATTAAACGCTTAATATCTGATTCTAATTCTTTAATTTTTTCTTTTTTCCTTCTCAATTGTTATTTTTAATTGTTCTATTTGATTTTTTAATATTTCATTTTCTTTTAAAATATCTAAATTTTTATAAGTTTCTTTTCCATTAGAATAATCTTTTTCAAATTCATTTATTCTATTTTTTAAAGTTCTTATAAATTCTAATATCTCATCTCTTTTAAGCTCTTCACTACTTACTTCACTTTCCAAAATAGTTTTAAATTCAAACTCAAATTCATTAAGTAAAAATTTAAAATTTTCTTTAAATCGCAAAATCAATTCATCTAATTCATCACAATAAACATAATAAGTTAAAATTTGTGTATTCAAATCATAAATAATCTCTTCTAACTTTTTTATTTCTGCTTTTAATATTTCATTTGTTTCCATTTTTACACCTATATTTTTTTAAAATATTCAAAAAGTAATTTTATAATATTATCAGTCATTTTATCTTTGTTGATTGTAAAATCTCCATCTGAATAAATTATATAAGTATTATTTGGGTCAAGCGGAATTTTAAAATAACCCAATAAAGTATCGCCTTTGAATAACCATATATGAGAATTAAGTTCTAATATTTCACTTTCATCAGCAACAAATTCATATTCGTATTCAACAGTATAACCATTACCTAAATTTCTGCTTGATAATTCATTAATATTTTTTTTCATATTATCCTCAAATTTTTTTAAAATAATTTTTTTCATACTCCAATATATCGCAAGGCTTTTGCCTTGTAACCCAAAATTGATTTGCAATATAAGCTCTATCCCTGTAATGAATCTTTATCGGTTTTATTCCTGTTTGCCTAAAATTGTTTTTGTTAAAAACTTCATAAGTTATAATGCTATTGCCTTTTCGAGTAATAAAATAATTTTTACAATCCTGAATTAATCCGTTTTCGGATTCGATGGCACAGTCTTTCAAAAAAATTGCTTTCATATATTTTTTCATAATTACCTCATTTAATTATTTTAATATAATATCAGTTTTTAATTTTTATTCAAAAATATCAGAAACTTTATTTAATTTACAAACTGCTGGCTTTGGTAAATAAGCTGAAATCTCTTTGTCAAAATTAATCTGTAAATCTTTTGGCTCTATTAGTTTTTTAGCATTAATATTTACGTTTACAATTTTTTCAAGCTTTTCAACCCTTGTTAATAAATTTTCGTTTAAAATATATAACCCCCAAGCTAATCTTTTCCAATCGTAAATATCATATAGCATTGTATCCTTTATGAATTCTTCAAAACTTAATTTGTTACTGAAATCTATTTTCATAATAGCCTCCTTAATTCCAATAATAACCTTCAAAATTAATTAAATTATTTCTTTCGGTTCTTTCGGTTTCCTGATATACAAGATTATTTATTTTTTCAATCTGTTCTTTTAGTGCGTTCATTAAGTTAATATAATGCATCGTAGAATTGATTGAAGTATGTCCAAGAAACTCTTTGACAAATTCTAACGGTATCTGCGCTCCTAATAACTTCTGTGCAAAGGTATATCTCAAAGTATGAAAATGATATTTATTTTCACCAAAAACTTTTTTACAATAAAAAGCCATATAAGATTTTGCATTATTCTCATTCCATCTTTCGCCATTATGTGTAAATACATATTCGCTTTTTCTTTTAGGATATAATTCTTTTAAAATATTTACAGCTACTTTTAGCAAAGGTAAATTAATTTCATTACCAGTCTTTATTTGCTTTAATCTCAATTCGCCTTTAATCAAATCAACATTTTCCCATTTCAAATTACAAATATCTGATATACGCAATCCAGTGTGATAATCGAATAATAACAAATTTTTTAAATCTTTTGGAACAGCATAATATAATTTTTCAAAATCTTCTGGTGTTATGTTTAACGGTATTCTTTTAGGTATTTTTATTTTAATTGGCTCAAAATTGTAATCAGGGGGTAACATACCTTGTTTCTTTGCAATTCTTACAAGTTCCCTTAATTGTGTTTGCATTACTTTCACATTCAATGGAGAATATTTACCAAGCGATGAATTCAAAAAAGCATTCAATAAATCTGGATTCTCTTGTTTATTCCAATTTGGAATGAAATTTTCTAAACGTTTTATTAATGGCTTGTAATTCTCTTTTGTTTGTGGTTTAATATCATTCTTTGCTAATAATGATTTCGATAAAATTTTTAAATAATCTTTTTCATCCCCATTATTATTTTTTCTTTCGTTAAGTTTAATTTCAAGTTCAGCAAAAAACTTAACGGCTTCGGAATAATCTTTAGTCTTGCAACTAATCTTATTCCATTTTCCACCAATCTTATACCATATTTCATAATATCCAAATTTATTTTGTTTAGGTAAATTTATTCGCTCCATTTTATCAACCATCCTTTACTCCTTTTTTTTACCTTTTTAGGTAAATTATCGGAGTAATTTTTAAATTAAAAATGCTTAACAAATTTTTCTAAAAATTTTTCTACTATTTCGTTAGATGTTTCATCATAGAATTTGCAACCAAGTCTTTCGTTCAATTCTTTCGGTGTCAGTTCAGATAATTCTTCTGCTGTAATGTAGTTGTAAGGGCAATTAGGATTATTTGCTATATCCCAAGTTGCAAGATGTCGTGGGTTCTCTGGGTCAACTATATAAACAATAACAGGATTCTTATATTTTATTTCTTTGAACATTTTGGGTAATGCACCATATTTTGTATCCCAGTAGAACCTGCGTTTGTCTGGTGTCTCAAAATAAATGAATTCGCTGAAAGAACGCCCTGATGCAATAATGTCTTGTCGAGTGTAAAGTTTTTTGTTATAAGTCGGATTGGTTAAATCTGCATAAGTAAAATTTGGGAAACGAAAATATCGAATTAAATTTTTAAAGCAATCTTTTATGCGTTGTAGTGTATAACCATCTTCTTCCATTAAGCGTAAATATAATTTTATTTTTTCATCTTCCAAATTTTTACCATAATTTAATTCTAACATTTTAATAATTTCTGAAATTTCTTTAGCTTTTTTTTCTTTTGGTATTTCTGAAAGTTTTTTATCTCCTATATATTCATAATAGGTCTGTAAATTATCATTATTTTTTTGTGTTATTAATAATTCCATTTTAATTCTCCTAATTTTATTAAAAAATGGTGGGTTTGAATTTCTGAAGGAAATTCTATTATTCCTTCAGGAATAATATTAATTATGTTATTGTTATTGTATATGTACTTGTATATGTATATGTAGGGTTCGGTCGCCGTGCGGTCGCCGCGCGGTCGCCGCGCGGTCGCCGCGCGGTTTTTTTTAGTTAAAATATTATTTATATGATATTTAGCATTTCGAATTTGAACAAATTTTGAACAAATTTTGAACAAATTTTGAACAAATTTTTTCACGACTTTGAATTTTTTTGTTAATTTTTTTTCAAATTTTGAAAAAATTTTGATAATTTTTGAATAAATTTTTGATAAATTTTGATAAAATTTTATAAAAATTTTCATAATTATATCTCCACAATTTTTTCAGCTCTTGAATAATAATCATTAATTTTTGTAGTCTTACTTAATGAAATTAAACCTTTAATATTTTGCCGAAATGTCCAATAAGAATAAATACGGTCAATTAAATTATTATGATAATTTTTATTCAATTCATCACCAAAATATTTTAAAGCTCGTAAAATTTCTTCTTGAGAATATTTTTTTGTTAGGCTAAAAAACATTCTTGCTCCATCTTGTTTATTTAATGTTTTATTATTAGGGTCTTTAATCTCTAATAAATTAGTTAAATAAATTGATGCCATATATTCAAAACTATCGTGATTAAATTGTATTTTTACTTTATTTTTATTGTTATTTGTATTTTCATTCTGATTATTTAATTGATTCTCTTGTACAAAACCAGATAAGGCTTTCGCATTCTGAATTTTTTCTTGCGTTATTTCATTATCCAGATTATTATTTTTTTGTATAAAAAGATTCAAAAAATAATTTTTTAATTCCTCGAATTCCATTATGTGCATTTCATTCGGTTTACGTGAGTTAAATAAAAATTCTAAATTTCTTAATATTTTTTCTTTTATGGTGTTCAAATCTTTTTTGTTTCTTAAAAAATATCTATAATGCTTTTTAAAAAAATTTTCAGAAAATAAAATATCCTCAAAAAATAAGTTTGAATTTATTAAACCAATATTTGCCATTTCTTTTATTATTTCTTTTACTTGCGTTTTAGATGTTTTTATCTCATCAGCAAAATCTTTATACCAATTCTTATTTAAAAAAATCATAAAACCCTTTTCCTCTTCTTTCCCAAATTTGATTAATAAATAAATCCAAACTATTAAAGCATTCTTATATTTTTCCATAAGAAGTTTTATTTTTGGGTCTTCTGTTATATCAAGCTCAAGAGTGATAAAATTCATTTCGCCCTCCAACAAAAACATTTATGGATTTCTTCATATTTTGGTTTTTCTTTAGAATAAGAAACAAAAAGGGATGTGCATTTATTGCACTTTACTTCAATACGATAATATTCACCGATTTTTTTATATGATATTCTCATTTTATACCTCAATTTTTTTGGAATAAACTTAATTGCAAATTAATTTCACGCTCAAAAAAGCCAATATTTACTATGTTTTTCGCTTTCTGTAATTCAAAAATGTCAGAATATAATTTATATATTCCTTCAGATTGTAACACGCATTCAACTTTCACTAATCCATATTCAACAAGGTAACGTAACACCCTATCGCCAGAATTAAGTAATATCGGGTTAGACTTTTTCAAATCTAACCCATAAAATAAACATGATTTATGAAAATTGAATTTAGGATGTTTCTTTTTTACATTGTCAAGATTAATTTTATAGCTACCGTTAGCAACCGAAATTAAAAAATCAATCACTAACGGAGCCATTTTTTTACTCTTTATCTTTACAATTTCTTTTATGTTTTCCATTTTTTTTCTCTTTTATATAAATCTTATCAAAAAGATTTTGTAATATCTCAAGATTAATATTTTTTATTCTTGTGAACATAAAGAACCTCATAAAGATTTTGCAGCTATTGTTTCCTCACAATAAAATTCTACCCCTGGAATTTTTAAAGCTCCTTTAGTTGACTTTGCAATTTGTGTCAACATTTTTTCATTAGGAATTAAATATTCACGTGGAATTAAACTTTCATTAGTTATTCTATATTTCCAGACTTTCATTTTTGAAATGCCAGCAACTTTCACTGTATCATTTGCAAGAATTGGGGTAATTATTGTTTCAGCTTGTTGCTTTACTTCTTCAGCTTTTTCTGTTTTTCCTTGTTCCTCTAATTTCTTGGCTTTTTGCTCAAGTTCTAATCTGCGTTTTTCAGCCTCTTCTCTTAATCTTGCTTGCTCTTCAAGTCTTATTCTTTCCTGCTCTTTTTGATATTTCAATATCGCACCCTTTATTACTTCTTCTGCTTCTTTTAATTTGTTTATTGGAACATCAAAAAAAGCTTTTATCCTTTTTATTTGTTCGTTTATTGGGTCTGTAATAGATTTTCGATAGTCTTCTATTGCTTTTATTTGTGCTTTGATTTGTTTTAAATCTTCAGCACTTGCTAAATAACTATCATTATCAACTATAACAAATAAACTTGCTTTGTTATAATAAACTTCTGCTCTCTTCTGAAAAGCAATTAATTGTTCATCGTTTGGATTAAAATTTTCAAACATTTTTACCTCCTAAATTATTTAAAAGTTTTTCTAAATTTTCTTTTTCTTTTTTAAGTTTATTATATTTTTCGGTTAAATTATTAAGGTTAAACCTTAAATTTTCAACCTCATCTTTTAGAAAAATATTTTCGTTTGTTAAATATTCGTTCTCATAGAGAGCCCAATCTAAAATATTTTCAGTCATCGCTTTTACTCCTTATATTATTATTAATTTTCCAATTGTAAATATTAAGTGCACTCAAAAAAATTGTAGTATCATAAATATCACGGAACTCCTGTAAATAATAATTATTCTCTTTTAGGTATATCGCCATACGTGAATTTATTTTATAACCCATTTCTTTTAGTGCAATTTCATAACCTGCTAATTGTAATGCGTGTACTGGATTTTTTGCACCTGATTTTATATCAGCAACAATTAATTTATTACCAATTTTCATTATTCTATCAGCTTTCCCAGCAAAACGATATTTTTCAGAATAAACAAGTTTTTCTACTTCGATAATGTTAGGTTTGAAATCCTCAACAAATTTATTCCAGCTATTAACATAAGGGTTATATATTTCTGGCAATTCAGCAAGATTGTCTGTATCAATTAGTTCACAAGCTAAATGAACCCCAGTCCCAAAATTCCGTGAGTATTCAATTCTTTCTTGATTAACAAAAGAATAATCATTCAGAAACGAAAGAATTTGCGTAACCGATGGGATTCGTTTCCCATCTAAATAATACCAGTGTTTTTGTTCATCATATTCTATCATTGCCTCTCCGAGTATAATTCTCTTGCTTTAGTTATAATATTTATTGCGGTTTGATTGTTAGGAATATCAGAAATATCTTGACAATTAAAAGTTTTTAAAACTATATTAAAATCCTCACCTAATAATTTCTTTGCTTTTATTATCCTGTCAAGATTTTCTTTATTTATCTTGTTATTATGGATTTGTTCGGATGGTGTTTCGATTTGAATATTAGTTTCATTTGGAATTTCGTTTTTCGTTTCGTTTTTTGTTTCGTTCTTTGTTTCGTTTTTGGGTTTTGGCATTTCGATTTTGCCATTGTTTTTGTTAATATATTTGTCATCATCTCTATATGGATTAGGTTTGAAATCGTCGTCTAACTCTCCAGCGTAAGCTTCCCTACCAACCCCAAAAAACGATGCTGTCTTTTTGAAACCGTTTGTTATTGCACCTTTCAGTGCATCTGCTTTGGTTATGGAATCGTGGCCACCAATACATTTTCTGGTTTCTTCTGTTAATCCTAATTCAGGATTTGCTTTTATTGTTATATATACTTCAACAGTGTATATATATTTAGGTTTGCCATTACTGTATTTTTCGATATCTTCAGCTATTACATTATAGCCCCAAGTCCAACCAGTAAGTCCTAATACTTCATTGAACCTATCAACACAATATTGATAACCCTGTCCAATGGTATCATAACCTTTGTGGGTTTCCTTATTCAATGCTACCTGTTTAGCTTCTTTCGGTAGCGGTGAAGAGAGTTCCTTGTAAATGTTCCTCTTTTCCATTGTTTCCTCCTTTTGTTATTTTGAAATAAGCTTTGTCCATCGCAGAGTCTACAATTGTATCTATATTTCTGCTATCAATTTCATTCTCTTGAATGAAATCAGTTATAATTTCTACAAGTATTCTTGCTAATTCATCTGCTTCTTTCATTGTTAGCTC
>Ga0208825_1001252_pt1 | contig 19969 bp, 19 predicted proteins | sample AD_UKC113_MetaG_FD_184450 | JGI IMG/M metagenome (GOLD analysis project Ga0208825, IMG submission 184450) | Active sludge microbial communities of municipal wastewater-treating anaerobic digesters from Hong Kong - AD_UKC113_MetaG (SPAdes)... | ecosystem: Engineered > Bioreactor > Anaerobic >...
GGTGGAAGCGGGTATGGATCTATCGCCTCCCGTGTCCACCGGCACCGATGTGTATGTGGGCAGCCAAAGCGGCAGCGGTACCGTGGGCGGCAAGCTGCACCGCGTCAACGCCAGCAATGGCAGCGTAGCCAGCAGCACCAAGCTGGCCGTGGCAGACTCCACCGGCATCCGCGAATCGGTGATCATAGATGCCGGCACCAACAGCGTGTTCGCGTTCTTGTTCAATGACGGCACCACCGGCGATGGCACCTATTGTCAGCCAACCGACCCAGGCGTAGGCAACTTTGATGCCTGCCGTACCATCGTGCGGTTTGCCACCGGCTTTGCCAATGGGGCATCCCCCTTGCAACGCACCTATGTCGGCCGTGGCAACAGCCGCGTCAGCGCCCTGTATGCCGGTGCGTTTGACGATGCGTATTACAGCAGTGCCAATGGTACCGGTGCGATGTATATCGTGGGTGGAAAGCCGGGCACCACCTATGAGCCATCACTATGGAAGGTACCGCTGACGGCGGGGGTGATGGGCAACCCCATCCAAGGCGCGCAAGTGGGCAACAACGTGACCGCCTGCACATCGCAGCCCAATTGCAGCAACAGCATCTTGGACATCTCCCCGGTGACCTATGCCAGAAACCCGAACACCCTGCTGGAATACATCTATTTCAGTGAATTCCGCGATGCCACCGCCAGCGGCTGCACCGGGGCGTGTGTGTATATGTACCCCCTTAACACCTTTGTACCGGGGACACCTGCCAGCAACGCCACTTGGACATTTGCTATTTCCAACAACAATGGCAACGGCATTCCAAGCAATGAAACTGGCACCTTCACGGTGAACGGTACCGTACTCACAGCGAATACGGACTTTAGTACGACAGGGAACCGCGACGAGGATCGCACTGCACTGGTCACTAAGATCAATTCCATTTCTGGCTATCAGGCCCAAGCGACGGCTACTGCTGGCGAATTTACGGTCACCAGAATGGCTACTGGCGGTATCGGTGCAGCAAATGTTACTGAGAACATGAACCGAATTAGCAATTCTGCATTTACCGATGGCAGTGCAGGCACCCCCGACTCCAGCACCCCCATCGCTTGGGGTACGGGCAACACCCCCGGCGCGTCCTTGGCGGTGACCGGTGGCACCGGCGGTATTGTGTATGACAATATGCGCCCGGCCGCCGATCTGGGCAGCTCGCAGGTCTATTTCACTCAGCTGGACACCGCCGTGCTCAAGCGCTGGACCATGACCTTTGCAGGTGCCGCCGACCAGAGTTCTGGCACCTTCACCGTCAATGGGGTGACCTTTACCGGCAACGCTGCCGCCACCAGCTGCACCAGTACCGGCGGCAACTTCTACATGGGTGGGAATGCTTTAAGTGATGCGGTTGAACTGCGCGCCTGCTTGCTGGCGGCCAAAGTACCGGGCTTCTTCATTGCCGGCGAAGGCAACGGCACAGACGGCACCGTGGTCATTACCTATGCCCAGAAGGGCAACCCTTCCGATACACTGGTAACCGAAGCTATTGCCGGAACGGGTAATGTCATCACCATCACCCAAGGCACCGCCTCCACCCAAGGTAATGCGATTCAAGCCACCCAGAACGGCTTGAACTGACCCCACCACCGTCGAGACAACATGATGCCCACCCCTCAAGCACACGCCCCGCAGGATCAATCACCGCAGACTGACGGCGGCAAGCGCCCCTACCAGAAGCCGGCGTTCCGCAGCGAGACCATTTTTGAAACCATGGCCTTGGCCTGCGGCAAGATCGCCATCACCCAGAACGCCTGCCGGCAGCAGCGCAAAGCGTCTTGACCTTGAACACAGGCGGCTACCCTTCCGGTAGCCGCCTTTCAGCTGGATGTATCCCCATATCACAGACATCAAGAGCAGCCTGCAGCAACACGGCAAGCTGCATTTACGTTGTTATGGCAGCAGCATGCTGCCCGCCATTTTGCCGGGTGACGAATTAAGTTTTTTGCCCGTGCGCAGCAGTACTGGGCTTGCAATCGGCAACATCGTTGTTCTGCATCGTGAGCGGCGCGTCTTTGTTCATCGCTTGGTGTCACGCACCGCGACCGGCTGGATCACCCGCGGCGACAGTCTGCAACAAGATGATCCCCCACTTTTCGATGCAGATATCCTTGGCGTGCTGGTTGCCCAGTTCCGCAATGGCAACCCTATCCCTTTGCGACCATTGCAGCAAACCCGTTGGGCCAAACTGACCCGCTGGCTGGCTGCACGCAGCAGTCTGATGCGTAAAGCCATACTGCATTGGCCCAATTTTTGCCTAAGACTTTCATGACGATCATTTCATCTCACGCGGTTGACGTTGGCATCGGCGATTTATGGGTCCGCTTGCACACCACATCGGCAGAATTTGCCGCCACCATGGCCGCGCGCTTCGCCGGCTTCATGGGTCAGGTTGAAACCCCGGATTACGAATTCACCATCACACTGGTGCCCCCCGCCCCAGAAGAACGCCAAGAGGACGATGTCCAAGTTTGGAGGGAAGGATCGCTGTGGCGGATGACGCGCAACGATTTCACCGCAAGCTGGGATCCGGTGGCACGCCGTGGCCAAGCCGAGATGTTGCTCAGCCCCTATTCGCTGGATTCTTTACTGCGGATTGTCCACACCGTCATGCTGGCGCAAGAAGGCAGCATGTTGATGCATGCATCCAGCGCCATTCGGAACGGACGCGCCTATGTGTTTACCGGTGTTTCCGGCGCTGGCAAGACCACCATTTCCCGCCTGGCACCCACCGATGTGCACTTGCTGACCGATGAGATGTCCTTCATCCGCCGCACGTCCTCTGGCTATCATGCTTATGGCACGCCCTTTGCAGGGGAGTTGGCGCGCCCAGGCGAGAATATCCACGCCCCACTTGCTGGCATCTTTTTGCTTGCGCAGGGCCCCGAAAACCGGATTGACACACTCACGCCACAAGAAGCCGTGCGTGGTTTAATGGGCAATATTCTGTTTTTTGCCAAAGACCCGCAGCTTTCGGCCGCCGTATTCGATGCCGCGATTGCCTTGGCAAATGCTGTACCAGTGCAACGCTTGACCTTCCTGCCCGATCAACGGGTATGGGATCTGATTGGGAACACACAATGACCAGCCCGATGTACATTCTCCGCAGCCCCAATATCGCCGCCAGAAGAATTGGGGGGGAGTTGATGCTGATGGCCAGTAGCAACGCATCGCTTTACAGCCTCAATGACACAGCGGCTTTGCTGTGGGATGCCGCCGACGGCAATACCCCGCTGGATGTCATCGTTGGCACGCTGTGCGCACAATTTGATGTCAGTCAGGATGTGGCATACACCGATGCCTGCGAAGTGGTGGAACAGCTGGCCGCCAACGGCATTCTGCAGCTTTCCCATGCGCCTTTCCAAACTGAGGGCTCCACGTCATGAATCTGATGCAGGGGATGAGCGAACGGGCATTGGAACAAGGGATTCCGATGCGGGTGCATCTGGATCTGACTTATCGCTGCAACGAACGCTGCGTCCACTGCTATCTGGATCATGAAGATCATGGCGAGATGACCACCGCCGAAATTCTGGATCTACTGGATCAACTTGCTGCTGCCGGTACGTTTTTCCTCAGCATCAGTGGCGGCGAGATCTTTATGCGGCAGGATCTGTTCCAGATTCTGGAATATGCTAGAGACCTGCGCTTTTCGGTGCAACTGAAAACCAATGCGGTGATGATCCGTGCCGCCAAAGCCAAGCGGCTGGCCCAACTGGGTCTGGATCAAGTGCAAATCAGCCTGTATTCGCACATCCCAGAAACCCACGACGCCATCACCCTGCTCCCGGGCTCGCACGCACGCACGCTGGAAGGTGCACGGCTATTGATCGAACACGGCGTCAAGGTGCGCTTTGCCTGCGTCTTGATGTCCCATAATGCGGACGATTATCACGGCGTGCGTGCGTTGGCGCAGACCATGGGCGCAGCCTTCAGCATGGATGCCACTATCACCCCGATGATGGATGGTGACCGCTCCATCTTGTCCTTGAATGTGAACCAAGACCGATTGGCCGAGGTATTTCGTGACCAAAGCCTTTTGGGCGAAGAAGCCGAAGCCATGACCACGGCCCCCATGGCGCCGGCATCCAAAGAAGATGCGCAGCTAAGCCTGCCCTGTAGTGCTGGGCATACTGCCTGCTATGTTTCGCCATATGGCGAGGTATTCCCTTGCGTGCAATTCCCCTATTTGACTGGAAATATTCGCAAGCAACGCTTCGTTGACATTTGGCAGCACTCCCCACAATTGCAGGAAGTGCGGGCAATCCGAGTCTCGGATCTGGAAGGCTGTTCGTCCTGCATCCACAGCTCCAACTGCACGCGCTGCCCCGGGTTGGCGTATCTAGAAGGCAATATGCGCGGGCCGTCGATTCAAGATTGCGAAAAATCTTATGCCCGTACCGGGGTGGCCTCGTACAACCTGCAAAAGAAAAAGCTGCGCACCATTCCGATGGCGGTGCTGTAATCGCTAACGGCTGCCGCCAACAGTCCGCGTCAAAATGGCGCGCGAATCCCTGCTGCGGTCTTGGTGCCCAGCCACACCAGCAACAAGCCCAACATCAAGGTTGCGCCCAGATACAGCAGTGCCATCGTGCTGCGCGGGCCGCGGGCCAGTAGCAAGACTTCCAGCATCAACGACGAATACGTGGTCAGCCCACCCAGCACACCCACGATCAAGAATGCCCGCCAATACAAGGTATGCGGGCCGCGGCCTTCCAGCCAGACGGCCAGAAAGCCAATGGCGAACGAGCCGATCAAATTGGCCGCCAAGGTCCCCCACGGGATGCCCTCACCCAACCGTCGCAGCAGTGCGCCACCTAGCCAATAGCGGCCACCTGCGCCCAGCGCGCCACCGCACATTACCAAGACCAATTGCTGCCACCACAGGCTCATGCGTTTCCTTTGTTTGTGCGCGCTTGCTGACGTGCGGCACGCAATCCATCAAGTTTTTCTTTCAATTTGATTTCCAACCCACGCGGCACCGGCTGGTAATACACACGCTCGCCCATTGCATCGGGAAAGCCGGTTTGCGCCAGCGCCACACCACCGGCAACATCGTGGTCGTATTGATAGCCCTTGCCGTAGTCCAGCGACTTCATCAACTGGGTCGGCGCATTGCGAATATGCAGGGGCACTTCTTGCGTGCCGTACTCGCGCACATCGGCGCATGCCGCCTTCCACGCGGTGTAGGCGGCATTGGACTTGGCGGTGCTTGCCAAATAAATCGTGAGTTGCGCTAGCGCCAGCTCACCTTCTGGGCTGCCCAGGCGGTCAAAGGTTTCCCACGCATCGATGGCCATTTGCAATGCACGCGGGTCGGCCAGCCCGATGTCTTCCACCGCCATTCGCGTCAATCTGCGCGCCAGGTACGCGGGGTCGCAGCCGCCATCCAACATCCGCGCCAACCAATACACCGCCGCATCGGGATTGGAGCTACGCACGGTTTTGTGGAGGGCAGAAACCTGGTCGTAGAACTGCTCGCCGCCTTTATCAAACCGGCGGGTGCGGTCGGCCAACACTTGATGCAGGGTTTCAACGCCAATCTGCCCCCCCTCGCCTTGGGCGATATCGGCGGCAATTTCCAGCAAGGTCAGTGCACGCCGCACATCGCCATCGGCGGCCACCGCAATTTCATGCACGGCGGTATCGGCAATCACCAGCCCACGTCCACCCAAGCCGTGTTCACTATCGGCCAGTGCATGCCCCAACGCGATGCCGATATCATCGGCCGACACCGCCTCCAGCACGTGTACCCGACAGCGCGACAACAGCGCCGAGTTGAGTTCAAACGAGGGGTTCTCGGTGGTTGCGCCCACAAATACAATCGTGCCGCGCTCGATATGCGGCAAAAAAGCATCCTGTTGTACCTTGTTGAAGCGGTGCACCTCATCGACAAACAATAATGTGCGCTGCCCGGCATCAAACCGTGTTTGCGCCGCCGCCAATACGTCGCGCACATGCGGCAGGCCCGCCAGCACCGCCGAAATCGCCACGAATTCTGCTTGCGCGTGCTGCGCCAGCAGTAACGCCAAGGTGGTCTTGCCGCAACCTGGCGGCCCCCACAGGATCATCGAATGCACATGCCCGGCTTCAATCCCCCGCCGCAGTGCGCTGCCTTCGGCCAGCAGCCGACGCTGCCCCACCATCTGACCGAGCTGACGCGGGCGCATGCGTTCAGCCAATGGCTGCAGCAGCGCTTGCGTCGCAGTGTCGGCTTGCGCCTGCGCGTGCAGTAAATCAGCAGCAGGGGTGTGGGTGCGTTTCACCGGAGAATTGTAAAGCTCAACCGTCGCAACGACTGCGATCCGTGATAGTCCAACCGCACAGCCGCGGCAATGAACGGCCTGCGAACCAATGGTTCGCAAGCAGGCCAAGAGCCCCGGCCCCGTCTATTCGACGGGGCAATGAACGGCCTGCGAACCAATGGTTCGCAGGCAGGCCAAGAGCCCCGGCCCCGTCTATTCGACGGGGCAATGAACGGCCTGCGAACCAATGGTTCGCAGGCAGGCCAAGAGCCCCGGCCCCGTCTATTCGACGGGGCAATGAACGGCCTGCGAACCAATGGTTCGCAGGCAGGCCGTTCATTCCCACTCGATCGTCGCTGGTGGCTTGCCGCTGATGTCGTACACCACGCGGGAGACGCCGCGTAGTTCGTTGATGATGCGGTTGCTGACGGTACCGAGGAAGTCGTACGGCAGGTGCGCCCAGTGCGCGGTCATGAAGTCGACGGTTTCCACCGCGCGCAATGCAATGACCCATTCGTAGGCGCGGGCATCGCCGACCACGCCCACCGATTTGACCGGCAAAAACACCGCGAACGCTTGCGAGGTTTTGTCGTACAAATCTGCCTTGCGCAACTCGTCGATGAAGATCGCATCGGCCTTGGCCAGCAACTCTGCGGATTCGGGCTTCACTTCGCCCAAGATGCGCACGCCCAAGCCCGGGCCGGGGAACGGGTGGCGATAGACCATTTCACGCGGCAGGCCAAGCGCCACGCCCAGCCGGCGCACTTCGTCCTTGAACAACTCGCGCAGCGGCTCCACCAAGCCCAGCTTCATGTGTTCGGGCAGGCCACCGACGTTGTGGTGGCTTTTGATGACGTGCGCCTTGCCGGTTTTGCTGCCGGCTGACTCGATCACATCGGGGTAGATGGTGCCCTGCGCCAGCCATTTGGCGTTCTTCAGCTTGGCCGATTCTTCATCGAATATTTCGATGAACAACCCGCCGATGATCTTGCGCTTGGCCTCCGGGTCATTCACGCCCTCCAGCGCCTTGAAATAGCGCTCGGCGGCGTTGACGCGGATGACTTTGATGCCCATGCCGCCATTGCTGGCTTCGGCGGCGAACATCGCCATCACCTGATCGCCTTCCTGATAGCGCAGCAGGCCGGTATCGACGAACACGCAGGTCAATTGCTGGCCGATGGCCTTGTGCAGCAACGCCGCGACAACGGACGAATCCACACCACCGGACAGGCCAAGGATCACCTCATCGTCACCGACTTGTTCGCGCACGCGAGCGATCTGGTCGTCGATGATATTGGCTGCTGTCCACAAAGTTTGGCAGCCACAGATGTCCACCGCAAAACGGCGCAGCAGCGCTTCGCCGGCAGCGGTGTGGGTGACTTCCGGGTGGAACTGCACGCCGTAGATTTTCTTCGCGTCGTTGGCGAAGGCAGCAATACCCAAGCGGTCGGTTTTGGCGGTGACGGTGAAGCCCGCCGGCGCTTGCGAGACGTGATCGCCATGGCTCATCCACACATTGCGCAGCGCGTCGCTGGTGGCCACGTTTGACAGCAAGGCATCGTTGCCGATGATGTCCAGCGCGGCGTGACCAAACTCGCGCTGGTTGCCGGCTTCAGTCGCCCCGCCCAATTGCACCGCCAGCGTCTGCATGCCGTAGCAGATGCCCAAAATCGGCACGCCGGCATCGAATACTTGCGGCGGCGCGGCCGGGCAATCGGCCTCGGTGGTGGATTCCGGACCACCCGACAGGATGATGCCCTTGGCACCGAATGCGGCGATCTCGGCCGGGTCGTGGTCCCACGCCCAAATTTCGCAATACACGCCAAACTCGCGGATGCGGCGGGCGATCAGCTGGGTGTATTGCGCGCCGAAATCGAGGATCAGAAGTTTGTCGGTGTGGATATTGGTCATGGTGTCCTCCCCTCTCCCTCCGGGAGAGGGGTTGGGGGTGAGGGTTCGGAAATGCGAACTCCGAATGAGAGCCGAACCCTCACCCGGCGCTTCGCGCCACCCTCTCCCAATGGGAGAGGGAAAACGGCGTTAGCCCGCCCGGTAATTCGGCGGCTCTTTGGTGATCTGCACATCGTGGACGTGGCTTTCGCGCTGGCCGGCGCCGGTCACCTTGACGAAGGACGGCTGCGTGCGCATGGCCTCGATGGTGGCGCAGCCCACATAGCCCATGGTGGCGCGCAGACCACCGGCCAGCTGATGCACCACGCCCGACAGCGGGCCGCGCACGGGGACACGCCCTTCGATGCCTTCTGGCACCAGCTTGTCGGCATCGGCAGCATCTTGGAAATAACGATCCTTGCTGCCCTTTTCCATCGCACCCAAGCTACCCATGCCGCGATAGCTCTTGTAGCTGCGGCCTTGGAACAGTTCGATTTCACCGGGCGACTCTTCAGTGCCGGCAAACAGGCCACCAATCATCACCGTGGATGCGCCCGCAACAATCGCCTTGCCAATATCCCCCGAATAGCGGATGCCGCCATCAGCAATCAGCGGGATGCGGTCTTGCAGGGCATTAGCCACCATGTCGATGGCGGTGATTTGCGGCACGCCCACGCCGGCCACGATGCGGGTGGTGCAAATGGAGCCGGGGCCCACGCCGACCTTCACTGCATCCGCGCCTGCGTCCATCAGCGCCAGTGCGGCATCGCCAGTGACGATATTGCCGCCAATCACTTGCACCTGCGGGAAGGTTTTCTTGACCCAGTTGACGCGATCCAGCACGCCCTGCGAATGGCCATGCGCGGTGTCCACCACGATCACATCCACGCCGGCCGCCACCAAGGCTTCCACGCGCTGCTCGGTATCGCCACCCACACCCACCGCTGCGCCCACCAGCAAGCGTTCGCTGAGGTCATAGGCGGCGTTGGGGTTGTCGGATTTCTTCTGGATGTCTTTGACCGTGATCAGCCCGCGCAGTGCGAACTCGTCATTGACCACCAGCACTTTTTCGATGCGGTGCTTGTGCAACAGGCCCATCACTTCATCGTCACTGGCACCTTCCTTCACGGTGACCAGACGGTCACGCTTGGTCATCACGTGGCGGACCGGGTCGTCGAGCTTCTTTTCAAAGCGCATGTCGCGACCGGTGACGATGCCCACCAAGTGGCCCGAGTCATCCACCACCGGCACGCCGGAAATATTGCGCGCGCGGGTGAGTTTGAGCACCTCGCCGATGGTGGCGTCCGGTCCCACCGTGAACGGGTCGCGGATGACCCCAGCCTCAAAATTCTTGACCCACGCCACTTGCTGCGCCTGCGCCTGCGCGGTCATGTTTTTGTGGATGATGGAGATGCCGCCCAGTTGCGCCATCGCCACCGCAAGGCGCGCCTCGCTAACGGTATCCATCGCCGCCGACACAATCGGTAGGCGGATGCGCAAGTCGCGGGTGAAGCGCGTTTCCAGCGAGACATCCTTGGGCAGGACGATGGAATGCGCGGGAACGAGAGAAACGTCGTCGTACGTCAGTGCTTCAGCCAGGATGCGGAGCATCGGCAGACCCGTGGGAAGTGGGGAAGCTCGCCATTGTAGCGTGTTTACAGGCCCGCGTCCGCCAATTCCGCTGCTTCCAAGGTGTTTTGCATCAAAGTGGCCACGGTCATGGGCCCTACCCCGCCCGGCACTGGGGTGATCCAGCTGGCGCGTTGGGCGGCGTCGGCATAGCCCACATCGCCCACTAGGCGGCCATCGTCCAGCCGGTTGATGCCCACATCGATCACCACCGCGCCCGGCTTTACCCACGTGCCCGGGATCAGGCCGGGCCTACCGGCGGCGACCACCAAAATATCGGCCTCACCGACGTGGCGTTTGAGCACGTCCATGGGGGTGAATTTGTGGCAACTGGTCACGGTACAGCCGGCGATCAGCAGCTCTTGCCCCATTGGCCGGCCAACGTGGTTGGACACACCGACAATCGTGGCACTTTGCCCGCGCACCGGTTTGTCGGTGTAGGCCAGCAAGGTGGTGATGCCGCGCGGCGTGCACGGGCGCAGACCAAACTGGCGCAGCGCCAGATGCCCCACGTTTTGCGGATGGAAGCCGTCCACATCTTTGTTGGGGTGGATGCGCTCGATCAGTGCGCTGGCATCACGGATGCCGGGCAGTGGCAGTTGAATCAGAATGCCGTGGACGTTGGGGTCGGCATTGAGTTGGTCGATCAAGACCAGTAGCTCGGCTTCGGTGGTGGTGGGCGGCAGGTCGTAGTCAAACGCGGCGATCCCCACTTTGTCGGCGGCGCGACGCTTGTTGCGCACATAGCTTTGACTGGCGGGGTCAGCCCCCACCAGCACCACCGCCAAGCCCGGCCGCGATTTACCGGCGGCAAGGCGGGCATCGACCTGGGTCTTGAGGGTTTGCAGGAGGTCGTCGGCGATGCGCTTGCCATCGAGAATCTTGGCGGTCATGCAGGGAATCGGGTTGCTGGAAAGTGTGCATTATCGCCCAGTCGGCAGGCGACGCGGGCAGCGATCGGGTGTAGGTTATGCAGTGCAGGGATGCCGGGCTGGCGCTGGCGGCCACAAGCACTGCGGTTTGGCCGGCGACATGATCCACAAGCGTTGTTCAGGACAAGTAGCAACACTTCACACCATCCGGCGAGGGGCAGCATGGCAAACCTTCAGGGCGAATGCCCAAAATGTGGTAAGCGGGTATTGCACGTCAATGTGGAACAGATCGTCGGCATGGTGGACGGCAGCAGCAAAGCACGCTGCCTGAGCTATAGCTGTATCCACTGCAATACCATTTTGGGAGTGCAGATTGATCCGCGGTCCAAACCACGCTTGCGTAGTAGCAGGACCCCGGCGGCCAGCTGACGCCGGCTTAGCCGCCTTCGGGTAAGGGGTCTTCCGGCGGCGTGCTGCGGATTAGCGGCGGTTGCCCGGGTGCGGGGCAACGTGGCACACCAGACCCCACCACGCAATTCACACAGCAGGTTTCCGGTACGGGTGGATTGCGTTGCATACCCGGCGGTACGACCGGGCCGATTTGCGCCAATGCGTCTTGCGGCTTCAAGCTAAGTAGCGCGGCCCAATCTTGTCGGTTGAAATTGCAACCGGCTTCGTTGTCTGGTGAGCACGGCACATCTTGCGCACTGCGCATCAGCAGGCCTGTGAGTCGCCCCTGTGCATCCAACGATAGCAACCGCATGGTCACTGCCTGCTGCACATTGCCACCAATGGCATACGCCCTGCCGTTGTCGGTGGCTACAATGATGTCGCAATGCATGGGCAGGCCTGCCTCGCCGGCATCGATGCGCTTGGTCAAACCTTCGTACCCAAAAATCGCCTTTGTGCGCACGTAACACAGCATGTCGCCGGGCTGCACACTGCTGCCGCTAGGTGACATGTAGCGATAAGGGCTGTTGGCATTCTTGCGCGCCGCACGCACATAGTCGAAATGGCTGGGCGAATCTTGAAACCCGGGCACTCCCGCACGTTGCATCACCCAGCTGATGAAGGCCGCCGACCATGGGTTGTCGATGATGAAGCCACGACAGCCCAAGCCGGGGTAACTCAGGCTCATCGCCGCGTAATTGCAATCGGTGGCGCCGGATTTAAACGCCATCGCCGGCAGCAAGCCACTGGATTGCCAGTAGAACGCCACCCGCCGCCACGGTGCGCCGCCATCCTTCAAACCATTGTTTTCGGCCTCGTAGGCCGGCAGATTGGCCAGCTTGCCATTGGCGTCGATAAATGCGCGGTTCCAACGCAAGTACTCGTCACAGGCAACCGCAGCAATGCGCGTGGCGACCTGTGTATCCGCTTGCTGTTGGCTGCGTTGTGGGCATTGATCCCCCGCCCATGCCATACCGGACAGTAAAAACAGACATGCGGCTAGAACCGTGTGCATCCATGCCTTGCTCATCACCCGTTGCCATCCCCGGCGCAGTAGGCCGCTTCATCCACATACCCTAGAAAAGCGCGATCTGGCGCGCAGACCGGACACGCGGGATCGGCGCTTACTCGAAATTCGCGGAACAGCATGCCCAACGCATCAAATTGCAGTATGCGCCCGGTCAGCGGCGTGCCCAGCCCCAGCAACAATTTAAGCACTTCGGTAGCCTGCAACAGGCCGATCACACCCGGCAGCACACCCAACACTCCCGCTTCGGCACAGTTAGGCGCAGCTTCAGCCGGTGGCGGCTCCGGGAACATGCAGCGGTAGCACGGCGCCAACCCGCGTTGCCGGCCGGCATCAAACACACTGAGCTGCCCTTCAAAGCGATGTACCGCGCCATACACCAAGGGCTTACGCAACTGCACGCAGGCGTCGTTGAGCAAATAACGCACCGGGAAGTTGTCGCCGCCGTCCAACACCACGTCGACGCCATCGAGCAGGCGTTCGATATTGGCTGCCGTGACCCGTTCGCAAATCGCTTCGATGCGGGTGCGTGGGTTCAATGCCGACAATGTGTGTGCGGCCGAGGCCACTTTGGGCTGCCCGACGCGATCATTGGTATGCAAAATTTGCCGCTGTAAATTGCTGCGGTCCACCACGTCGTCATCGGCGATACGCAAGCTGCCAACGCCGGCCGCGGCCAAGTAATACGCTGCTGGCGAGCCCAAGCCGCCCGCGCCCACCACCAGCACGCGCGCGGCTTCCAGCGCTTTTTGGCCATCCAGCCCAACTTCGGGCAAGCGTAGGTGGCGCGAGTAGCGTTCACTGAAATCGGGGTCGATGTCGGGTTTGCACATCGGCAGACCGGCGGCCTGCCAAGCTTCGGTACCGCCTTCGACCGAAGCCAGATTGCGATAACCCAAGGCCGCCAATGCCTGCGCACATTGCTGCGAGCGCATGCCGCGTTGGCAGATCAACACCAGTTCGGTGTTTGGATCCGGCGCGTCGGTTGCCAGGGTTTGCGCCAAGGCATCACGCGCAATACCTAATGCGTGCTGCGCCATCCCCAGCGCGCGTTCGTGGGCGGCGCGGACGTCGATCAAACGCGCTCCCGCTTGTTGGCGGGCATGCGCGACGGCGGGCGAAACACTGCGAATGACCGGGGGCGCGTGCATCGGGCAATTATCGCCCTTCCCGCCCGGCATCCGCACACCCTGCCTGTTGCAAATCAGCAGGGGTGTTGAGGTTGCCAAAGCGTACGCCGTGCAAACGCTGCACTGGCAGTTGCAAATTTGTCTGCATGAGTTGCACCGAGTACTGCTGCGCTGCCAGTGCCACCGCCAGTGCCGCGCGCAAGGTATCCACGCGATACAGCGCCACCAGCGGCTGCAAGCCCTCGTCATCACGCGCCACTGCGCCCTGCCCGCCTGCTTGATGCAGCGCTTGCAGCACATCGACACGCACCGCCACGATATCCACGGGTAGGGTCAGCAACCACGGCGTGGTGCAGGCCGTGGCCAGCGCGTCCAGCCCCCCCAGCGGGCCGAGGTCGGCCACGCGATCGGGCAGCGCGGTCAAACCATGTGCGAGGTAACGCGGCGTATCGCGATTGGCACTGACCAGCACGCTGCCGCAGCTTTGGGCGAAGGTTTGCGCTAGCCGCAACACTTGCGGCAACCCATCCCGCACGATCCACGCCTTGTCGCGCCCGCCCAAGCGGGTGGCGCGGCCCCCGGCGATGATGCCTAGGGTGATGTCGCCAGCGTGCATCAGTCGTTGCGTTTCACATGCCGCATCAACCGGCGTTTGGAGGCGATCTGACGTTCGGTCAGTGGGTTCTTTTTGCCTTCGTAAGGATTGCTGTTTTCACGCAGGATCAAGCGAATCGGTGTGCCCACCAATTTGAAACGCTTGCGGAAAAAGTTTTCCAGATAGCGCTGATAAGTGGCGCTCAAGGTCTTCAGACGCGTGCCGTGAATCACGAAGGTGGGCGGGCTTTCCCCACCAGGATGGGCAAAGCGCAGCTTGGCTACATGCCCGCGCACCACTGGCGGTGGGTAGGCGGTATAAGCAGCCTCCACTGCACGGGTGACATCCGCGGTACTGAACGAATGGGTGGCCGAGGCATGTGCGCGGTGAATGGCTTTGAACAATTCGCGCAGGCCCGAGCCATGCAGTGCGGAAATGCGCACACGCTCGGCCCATTCCACAAAACTCAATTTGCGCGCGGCCAAGGCTTCGGCCTGCTGACGCTCGTAATCGGTGCGCCCGTCCCATTTATTGAGCACGATAACCAAGGCGCGGCCGGCATCCAGTGCTGCGCCCAGCACCGTGGCGTCTTGGTCGGTGACGCCTTCGCTGGCGTCCAGCATCAACACCGCCACTTGGCATTGCTCCAAGGCTTGCAGGGTTTTGAATACCGAGAACTTTTCGACCGCTTCTTCGACCTTGCCACGGCGGCGCAGGCCGGCGGTGTCGATCAGGCGATACTTGCGGCCATCACGCTCCATATCTACTGCAATGGAATCGCGGGTGGTGCCTGGCACCTCGGAGGCGATCATGCGTTCTTCACCGAGGATGCGGTTGACCAAGGTGGACTTGCCCACATTGGGACGGCCGACAAAGGCGATGCGGATGCGCGTGGGGTCTTCGTCTAAGGTTTCGGTGCTGCCCTCTTCCGGCAACAGCGCCAGTGCTTTGGCCAGCAACGTGTCAATCCCGGTGCGATGCGCCGATGACACCGGCAAGGCATCGCCAAAACCGTAACGGGAGAATTCCGCCAGCGCCGCTTGCAGGTCAATGCCATCGGATTTGTTGACCACCAGCAAGGTCGGCTTGGACAGCTTGCGCAGCCAGCGCAGGATGTCGTCGTCCAGTGCCGATGCACCTTCGCGGCCATCCACCACAAACAAGATCACATCGGCCTCTTCTGCCGCTGCGCGTGATTGCCGCGCGGTGGCCCCGGCCAGCCCCTCGTCTTCGCCTGCAATACCGCCGGTGTCCACCAACACAAACGGGCGCCCCTCTTGCAGGCGGCACACACCGTAATTGCGATCGCGGGTGACGCCTGGCTCATCGTGCACCAAGGCATCGCGGGTGCGCGTTAGCGCATTGAATAGGGTGGACTTGCCAACATTGGGGCGTCCGACCAGAGCAACGAGGGGAAGCATGGTTCAAACCTTTGGCTACGCTTGCGAGCCGTAAGAAACTTAGAAACAACAGCGGCCCCGGCAGGGTAGCCGGAGCCGCACGTTGGTACCAGCGCATCACTGCCAGCGCGCGCGGCTGGCAACAGCGCCTTACTTCAACGAAAACGCGGTCAATTTGCCATCGATGCTTTGCACCACCGCAATGCCATCGGCCACCACCGGCTTGCCGGTCACCGCTGCGCCCACTTTGCTACGCGCGGCAAATGCACCATCGCTCAGGCGGATCCAGTGCACCACGCCTTCAAAATCTCCCACCAGTGCGTAGTCACCTTGCACCGTGGGTGCCGACACATTGCGATTGAGCAAGCCGGACTGCTGCCATAGGCTGCCGCCACTGTTCTTGTCCAAACCTGCCACGTTGCCGTTTTTATCGGTGATGACAATCGCGGAATTGCTGACGCCCACACCACGGGCACCCCCGCGTTCGCTATCCCACATCACTTGCCCACTGGGGCCATCAATCGCCACCGTGTGGTTTTTGTAGCTGCTGGCATACAACACGGTGCCTTCCAGTACGGCGTCACCATCTACATCGGCCATGCGTTCCAATTCACTGCGGCCGTCGGGCTCGGCCACCGGTGTGGTCCACATCACATTGCCGTCATTCATGTTCAATGCGGTCACGCTGCCATTGTCGCCACTGACAAACAGAATGCCCGGCCCCAAGGTGATGCCGCCGGTACCGCGCACCGTCAATGTTGGAATGTCGGCGCTATAAAACCAACGGCGCTCGCCATTGGCCGCATCGAATGCGGTCACCCGCCCATCATTGGAATGCACGAACACCATGCCGCCACCGATGCTGGGGGCAACGAGGACTTCGTTATTGACTTTGGCCGTCCATTTTTCTTGGCCCGTGGCTTCGTCCAGTGCAATGACTTCGCCTTTCAACCCACCCACGACCACCAAACCGCCGCCAACACCGGGGCCACCACTCAGACGCGCTTTGCTGTCGTAGTGCCAAAGCGACTGCCCGGTGTTCAGATCCAATGCCGAGACCCCGCCATCCACCGCGGCGGCATACACATGATTGCCGTTGATGACCGGATGTTGGCCGATGCCGAGATCTTTCTCGCCCTTGCCCACTGCCGCCGACCACACCCGGTTGGCACTGACCAACGGGGTGATGTCCACCAATTTGGCAGGCTCACCTGATTTGTCTTTATTGCGGCCACTGAATAGGTTTTTCACGCTGCTACAGCCAGACAGCATGGCCACCGCCAAGGTGGCCGCAGTCAACAACTGCAAGGAACGGTGCTTGCCCGACTTCATCAGCGCTTATCCTCAGTATGTGGCGGCACGCCACCGGCTTCGATCAGTTTCATGGAAATCAGATGATGCTGCGGCGACCCCACATCGGCCAAGCCCAAGGCCTTGCTGTAGGCGGTTTGTGCTTTGGCAAAGTCACCCAAGCTGAACTGCGCATCCCCGCGTGCGTCGAGCATCTCGGCATTGTGCTCATCATCCAGCAATGCCAGTGCATCTTTGGCTTTGCCAGCGTCGATCAATAAATGTGCCAAGCGCACCTGCACGACCGGGCGCAGGTCGCTGTCGGGGTTACGGATAGCGCGCAACGTGAGGATGGCGTCGTCGCGCTTGCCTGCATCGATCTGAGCCTTAGCCAACTGCAATGCCGCCAACGTACCCAAGGTTGGGTTGCCCTTTTCCAAGCTTGCCAACACGGCCTTGCCATTGTCTGCGGGGACTTTGCCCTCTTCAAACGCGGCAACACTTTTGGCATAACTGGCATTCACACCCATATCCGCAGTCAACCGCTGCGTCTGCCACCAGTTCCAGCCGGCGATGACCGCCAAGCCCAATGCAACGCCGCCAATCAGGCCCAATGCGTTACTGCGTAGCCAAGAGCGAACTTGTTCACTCTGTTCATGTTCGTTAAGCAGTTCGTCGATCGCCATGCTGCCTCTCGCCCGCCATCCAAGGTCGGGACGCTAAAGAAAACCAAAACCATCAGGAAATACGCAACGCTGCCGCAGTTGTCACTCTTGCGCGGCAAGCGAACCGTCGGAGGATACCGCAAAGCGTGCCACGTTCGCGCGCGCATGTGCGGTGACGTTCAGGGGCTGGCCACCTGCTTGCAATTGCACTGCCGCCGCGTTGCCAATGGTCAGGCGTTGCACCTGATCCAATGGGTAATGCTTTTCATCGCCATCGGCCAACATGGTTTGCTCAAGCACACGCCCGTCGCGAGCGATGACTTCCAGCCATGATTTACCAGTCGCCCGCAATACGACATCCGTAGCTGCCGGTACTGGCTCTGGCTGCATCGTCGCCCCAATCGGGGCCATCGACGCAACCATCGTGCGCGGCGTGGTGGGCGCAGGTGCCGCACCCTGAGGTGCGGCATGTGGGGTCGCAGCCATCGGGGCATCCAATGCCGCTACTGTGGCCGGGGTTCCATTCAGGTGTTGCCGTGTGGCAACCCAAGCGGGGATTGCCAACGACAACGTCAATACGATGTACACCAAGCGCCGGCCAATTTGCTCGGCCCACCACTGCGCTTTGGGCGTATGGGTGCGACTGACCAGCGTAGTGGGCTCCACAGGCTCTACATTCAGCGCGGCCATCATCGGTGCGGTGGTCAGCCCCAACAGGCGCGAATAACTGCGCACTTGCCCACGCACAAACACCGGTGCCCCCAGCCGTGACCAATCCTCGGCCTCCAGCGATTGCACCACCCGCGTCGGCATCCGCAAGCGTGCGGCAACATCATCAATGCTCAAGCCTGCCGCTTGTCGCGCATCACGCAAACGCGCGCCGCAGCCGGCAAGGGCTTGATGGGTAGAATCGGATGGAAACTGTGGGCTCATTGCGTGCGCGGTATCGAGGGTGAACCGGAGGGGATCGCCTGCAAACGGGAAAGATAGCGCGAAGCGGCCTCGTTGTCGCCAAGTTTTTGTTCGATGCTGGCCGCCAAGCGTAAACCAGCGGCATCCTCGGGCCGCAGCGCCAGCCAGCGTTCAACAAAAGCGCGGGCGTCCAAATAATTCCCTTGCTTGAACACCAGCGTCGCCAACCCCGAAAGTGCAGTTAGATTTTGCGGGTCTTGGGCCGCCGCACTGCGCCAGTACACCTCGGCCTGCACCGGCTGATTGGCTTGATTTGCGCAATTGCCGGCATTGGCCATCGCCCCGGCCGGGGTGGGATAAGCGGGATCGGCCACGGCCCGATCAAACCAGGCCAGTGACTGCGCCGGCTGCCCGTTGGCGCATAACCAACTACCGTAATTATTGGCGTACACGCCATTAGTGGGGGCGCTATCCACGGCGGCCTTGTAGGCCTTGCCAGCGTCGGCAGCGTTACCACGGGCGTCGGCAATTGCCCCTAACAAAGTATTACCGTCCCCCGAGCCAGGCTGTGCTTTCAATGCCTTGCGCGTGACGCGCTCGGCCTCATCCCATTGTTGCCGCTGGTACAAGTCGCTAGCCACCGCCAGCAGCATGGTTGGGTCTTCGGTACTTTTTTTCGCGTTTTTCCCGCTGACATCGTAAGTGGGGGCCACTTGGGTGTAGCCGCGCGGCTGTGCATTGGGCCTGACGATGGTCAGCCGCTCCAATTGGTTGCAACCACTGAGCAGCACCCCACCCAGCACACCCGCCAACAATAAGCCGCCACCTAGATACCGCATCAATGCGCTCCCGCGGCTTGCAGCCGCTTGCGATGTTCGGCCGAGCGCCGGGTGCGATCCATCACTTGGCCCTTGAGCTGACCGCAGGCGGCATCGATATCATCGCCACGGGTACGCCGCACCGGCGCGATCATGCCGGCATTGTTCAATAATTTCTGGAACCCGCGTATGGCCATATCGTCCGGACGCTGGAACCCCGTGCCGGGGAATGGATTGAACGGGATCAGATTGATCTTGGCTGCCCCCTTCATCTGCACCCGGCGGTCGAAGTCACGCAGCAAGCCGATCAGCGCACGCGCGTGCTCGGGCTGGTCGTTGGTGTCCTTCATCAGGGTGTATTCGAAGGTGACGGATTCGCCCTTCTTGCGCAGCGCATAGCGTACGCAGGCATCCAGCAGCTCGGCCAACGGATATTTCTTGTTGATCGGCATCAGTTGCGTGCGCAGTTCATCAAACGGTGCATGCAGCGACACCGCCAGTGACACATCACTCTCAACCGCCAAGCGATCGATCATCGGCACCAAACCCGCGGTGGACAAGGTGACGCGCTTGTTGGCCAAGCCATAGCCAAGATCATCGCGCATGATGCTCATCGCACGCACCACGTTGTCGAAATTGGCCAGCGGCTCGCCCATGCCCATCATCACCACATTGGTGAGCCGGCGCTGCTGGTGTGGCACGTTGCCAAGATGGCGCGCCGCCACCCAGACCTGCCCGATGATCTCGGCAGTGGATAGATTGCGATTGAAGCCTTGGGTGGCGGTGGAGCAAAAGCCGCAATTCAGCGCACAGCCGACCTGCGAGGACACGCACAGGGTGCCGCGCCCCTTGTCGGGGATGTACACCGTTTCAATTGCATTCTTGGCATCCATGCCCAGCAGCCATTTATGGGTGCCATCGGTGGATGCCTTGTCGAAGATGACCTGCGGCGCGCGCACCACGGCGCGCGCTTCCAGCTTGGCGCGCAGCGCTTTGCCAAGGTCGGTCA
>Ga0208825_1001254_pt1 | contig 19948 bp, 19 predicted proteins | sample AD_UKC113_MetaG_FD_184450 | JGI IMG/M metagenome (GOLD analysis project Ga0208825, IMG submission 184450) | Active sludge microbial communities of municipal wastewater-treating anaerobic digesters from Hong Kong - AD_UKC113_MetaG (SPAdes)... | ecosystem: Engineered > Bioreactor > Anaerobic >...
CACTACGACGTGGTCAACACCGACTTCGACCACCGCTATCGCGAGTTCTGGCAAACCTACCACCGCATGACCGAGCGCAAGGGCATCACCGTGCAGGTGGCCAAGATCGAGATGCGCCGGCGCCTGACCCTGATCGGCTGCATGATGCTGCACCACGGCCATGTGGACGGCCTGATCTGCGGCACCTGGGGCACCACGGCCAACCACCTGCACTACATCGACCAGGTCATCGGCAAGCGCGCCGGCGCGCCGGTGTACGCCTGCATGAACGGGCTGCTGCTGCCCGACCGGCAGCTGTTTCTGGTGGACACCCACGTCAACTACGACCCCGGCGCCGAGGCGCTGGCCGACATCACCACCATGGCGGCCAAGGAAATGCTGCGCTTCGGCATCCACCCCAAGGCCGCCCTGCTGTCGCATTCCAACTTCGGCACCAGCGACGAGCCCAGCGCGCTCAAGATGCGCCGCACCCTGGCCCTGCTGCGCGAAAGCGCCCCCTGGCTGGAGGTGGACGGCGAAATGCACGGCGACGTGGCCCTGGACGGCGCCGCGCGGCGCGCGCAGATGCCGGGCGCGCTGCTGGCCGGCAACGCCAACCTGCTGGTCTTCCCCGGCATCGACGCGGCCAACATCGCCTACAACCTGCTGAAAACCGCCGCCGGCGGCAACATTGCCATCGGCCCGGTGTTGCTGGGCGCAGCCAAACCTGTGCATATTCTCACGGCCAGCGCCACCGTGCGCCGCATCGTGAATATGACGGCACTGGCCGTCGCCGACGCGAATGATTGAAAACACAGCCCTGCGAAATTAGTGAGCGCACACTAATTTTGCTTTTTCACCCGCACGGGCCCTCGCAGGAGCATGGGCAAGTGCTTGATTTTTCTCGCCCGCTGCGTCACACTATCGCCTTGGAATTTTCGGGTTTACCCGGGGTTCTTGAGAGGTGTTTTTTCATGTTGCGAACAGCGGCATCGCATGTTGCCCGATCGCTCCTGGTTTTGTCGCTGTGCGCAACCCCCTGGGTCGGCACGGGCGTGGCCCAGGCGCGCAGCGGGTTCTGGGGGGCGCAATCCACCACCATCGCGGTGGCCGAATTGCCCCGCCAGGGCCAGCAAACCTGGCGCCTGATTCATCAAGGCGGGCCGTTCCCCCATGAGAAGGACGGCGTGGTTTTCGGCAATCGCGAACGCCAGTTGCCCGCCATGCGGCGCGGCTACTACCGTGAATACACCGTCGAAACCCCCGGTGCGCGCAATCGGGGCGCCCGCCGCATCGTCTGTGGCGGCGCCGAGCGCACGCAACCCGACGCCTGTTATTACACCAGCGACCATTATTCGAGTTTCAAGAGGATCGTCGAGCCATGAAGGCGCATGAGCAGTTTCAACCGGTACAGCTGGCTGTGCCGGATCGGTCATTGACTTCAGAGAGAGCAGCGGAGATGGATCAGCCACTTCGTCAACCAGGGGATGTGCCCCTGAAAAACGTGCGCGCCAACATCGTGCAGTCGATTCGCGCCTTTCACGCGGGCGACTTGCAGGAGGCCGCCACCGAGCTGGGTCAGCACTTCCTGTACGCCAACCTGGCGCAGGCCCAGACCAAGCAGGACGTGCTCGACCAACTGGCCGCGCAGTTCAGCCTGCCGGCGCACTTCGGCAAGAACTTCGACGCGCTGTACGACTGCATGACCGACCCGCTGCACAAGGCGGGCTCGCAGCCGGGCTTCATCGTCGTGCTCGAGCACATTCCGGCCACGCCCAAGTTCGACAAGGAAGCGCGCGAGCAGCTGCTCGACATCTTCCGCGACGCGGCCGACTACTGGAGCGATCGCAAGATCCCGTTCCGGTGCTTCTATTCTTTTCGGTAGCCCGTTCTGCACACACCAGCCAAGCAGAACGGGCGAACGAGGCAAACACCGAAGCGACCGACGACTCCGGCATCGAGTCCGGCGAAAAAATGCCCACCGACAAGCTCGTGGACATCTCCCCACTGGCGCTGCGCATGAGCAGCCCCTTCAACGCCGGCTACTGGCTCAGCGCCGCCTGACCCGCGGACGCCCCCCGGCCAGGAAAGCCCGCCCCCACCGGCGGGCTTTTTTGCGCGCGCGCCCTGATTGCGCGCCATCGCCACGCGGGCCGATATAGTGTCATCCTTGTTGCCCCCAAGTCGTCCCATGCAAGAGCCCGCCCTCCCCACATCCAGCCCGGCCGCGCCCGACGCTCCCAGCCACGCGCAGAGGCAAGCCCAGGTGGTGCAGGCACTGCAAGCCGTGCTGCCGCCCGCCGCCCTGCTGTGGACCGACGAGCAAACCACCCCTTATGAATGCGACGGGCTGACGGCCTATCGCCAGCGGCCCATGGCCGTGGCCCTGCCCGAGACGGACGAGCAGGTGCAGGCCGTGCTGCAAACCTGCCACGCCCTGGGCGTGCCGGTGGTGGCGCGCGGCGCGGGCACGGGGCTGTCGGGCGGCGCGCTGCCGCACGAACGCGGCGTGACGCTGTCGCTGGCGCGCTTCAACCAAATCCTCAGGATCGACCCGCTGGCGCGCACCGCCCGCGTGCAGTGCGGCGTGCGCAACCTGGCCATCAGCGAGGCCGCCGCCGCGCACGGCCTTTACTACGCGCCCGACCCAAGCAGCCAGATCGCCTGCACCATCGGCGGCAACGTGGCCGAAAACTCGGGCGGCGTGCATTGCCTGAAGTACGGCCTGACGCTGCACAACGTGCTCAAGGTCAAGGGCTTCACGGTCCAGGGCGAGCCGATCGAATTCGGCGGCGAAGCGCTGGACGCGCCCGGTTACGACCTGCTGGCCCTGGTCACCGGCAGCGAGGGCATGCTGGCCGTGACCACCGAAGTGACGGTGCGCCTGCTGCCCAAGCCGCAGCTGGCGCGCTGCATCATGGCCAGCTTTGCCGATGTGCGCGCGGCCGGCGAGGCGGTGGCCGCCGTCATCGCCGCCGGCATCATCCCGGCCGGGCTGGAGATGATGGACAAGCCCATGACCGCCGCCGTCGAGGACTTCGTGCATGCCGGCTATGACCTGAATGCAGCGGCCATCCTGCTGTGCGAGAGCGACGGCACGCCCGAGGAGGTGGCCGAAGAGATCGAGCGCATGTCGGCGGTGCTGACGCAGGCGGGCGCCACGCAGATTGCCGTGAGCCAGACCGAGGCCGAGCGCCTGAAGTTCTGGAGCGGGCGCAAGAACGCCTTTCCGGCCAGCGGGCGCATCAGCCCCGACTACATGTGCATGGACTCGACCATTCCGCGCAAGCGCCTGGCCGACATCCTGCTGGCCATCGCCGAGATGGAAAAAAAATATGGGCTGCGCTGCTGCAACGTGTTTCACGCCGGCGACGGCAACCTGCACCCGCTGATCCTGTTCGACGCCAACGACCCCGACCAGCTGCACCGCTGCGAGCTGTTCGGCGCCGACATCCTGGAGACCAGCGTGGCCATGGGCGGCACCATCACCGGCGAGCACGGCGTGGGGGTGGAAAAGCTGAGCAGCATGTGCGTGCAGTTCACCGCCGCCGAGAACGCGCAGATGATGGCGCTCAAGCACGCCTTCGACCCCGGCGAGCTGCTCAACCCCGGCAAGCTGGTCCCGACGCTGGTGCGCTGCGCCGAGTACGGCAAGCAGGTGTTCAAGGGTGGGCGCCTGCCGTTTCCCGAGTTGGAACGCTTCTGATGACCGACCATGGCCTGGAAGGCCTCAAGGGCATGGCCTGGCTGCTGGTGCTGCAATCGCTGGGCGAGTTGCTGGCCCACGCGCTCGTGCTGCCGTTTCCGGGGCCCGTGATCGGCATGGTGCTGCTGCTGCCGCTGCTGCGCGTTCCAGGCATCCACCGTCAGGTGGCCGCCTGCGCCGGATTCCTGCTGCGCCATCTGTCGCTGCTGTTCGTGCCGGTGGCCGTGGGCGTCATGGCCCATCTGGGCCTGCTGGCCACGTACGGCGTGCGGATCCTGGTGGTGATCACGCTGTCGACCTGGGCCGGCCTGGCCGCGACGGCCTGGACCTTGCGGGCCGTGCGCGAGCGCCCCGCGCACGGTGACAGCCAGGGGTCGTGATGCCGGACTTTGTCGCGCTGTGGGTGTACCTGGCATCCAAGCCGCTGTTCGGCTTGACCGCCACACTGTCGGTTTACGTGCTGGCGATGAGCGCGTATCGCCGCGTCGGCCAGGCCCCATGGGCCAATCCGGTGCTGTGGAGCATGCTGGTGCTGGCCACGGCGCTGGTGCTGACCGGCGTCGATTACGGAACCTATTTTGCGGGCGCCCAGTTCATTCACTTTCTGCTTGGACCGGCGGTGGTGGCCCTGGGCTGGCCGCTGTATGAGCGCCTGGGCGAGTTGCGCCAGCACTGGCATCGCATCCTGCTGGCCGCGCTGGTGGGCGGCACCATCGCGGCGGTCACGGCGGTTGGGCTCGGTGCGCTGTTCGGGCTGCCGCGCGAGGTCCTGCTGTCGCTGGCGCCCAAGTCGGTGACGGCGCCGGTGGCCATGGGCATTGCCGAAAAGATCGGCGGCGTTCCGGCGCTGGCCGCTTTTTTTGCCGTGCCCACTGGCGTCATCGGCGCGCTCAGCGCCCGCGTGCTCTACACCCGCATGGGCTTTGGCACCAGCGAGGACGATTGGCGCGTGCGCGGCTTCGGCCTGGGCACAGCCTCGCACGGCATCGGCGCGGCACACGCCTTGCAGGTCCACCCCAGCGCCGGCGCCTATGCGGGCCTGGCGCTGGGCTTGCAGGTGTTGCTGGCATCGGTGCTGATGCCGCTGGTGTTTCGCTGGCTGCCCATTTAGGGCCACGCTGGCGCTTACCCCGGCCCTCTCCCAGGCGGAGAGGGGGCAAGGCGGTTCAGAGCAAACCGCCGATCGGCACCCGATCGCCGGCGCCGCCCGAATTCTCCGCGACCCACGCGGCATACACCGGGTCGGCCGCCACGGTGGCGATGGCGTGGATGGCCGGCAGCTCGTAGGGGTGGCGCGCGCGGATGGCGGCCTCCACCTGTGCGTACTGGCTGGGCATGGTCTTGAACAGCACGCGAAACTCGCCATCCTCGAACACCTCGCCGCGCCAGCGGTAGATGCTGTCGATCGGCTCGATCTGCGCGCAGGCCGCCAGTTGCAGGTGCACGATGGCGCGCGCCAAAGCCTGCGCCTCTTCGCGCGAGCCGACGGTGGTGACCACCAGCCAAGGCAGCGGCGCAGGCACTATGGCCCCCCACGCTCCACGGCTGCGCCTGTTGCGCTGCCCCCCAAGGGGGCGCTCGCGCCTTCGGGCGGCCGTGCGGCGCTCATCTTGGCCCCCCACGCTCCACGGCTGCGCCTGTTGCGCTGCCCCCCAAGGGGGCGCTCGCGCCTTCGGGCGGCCGTGCGGCGCTCATGACGCCCCTCAGGCCGCGGCGGTGGCGCGCGCCGGGTAGCCCATGCGATCCAGCGCCGCCGCCAATTGGCCCACGCTGCGCTCGACGTGGGCCCACTTGTCCAGCCCGAACAGGCCCAGGCGGAAGGTGGAGAAGCCTGCGGGCTCGTCGCACATCAGGGGCACGCCGGCGGCGCTTTGCACACCCTGGGCGATGAACTTCTTGCCGTTCTGCACCTCGGGGTCGGTGGTGTAGCTGACCACCACGCCCGGGGCCTCGAAGCCCGCTGCGGCCACGCTGGGAAAGCCGCGATCGACCAGGAGCTGGCGCACCTGGCGGCCCAGCTCGAACTGCTGCGCGCGCACGGTGGCAAAGCCGCGCTCCTTCGTCTCGCGCATGGTGTCACGCAGGTCGACGAGCGCCATGGTGGGCATGGTGGCGTGGTAGGCATGGCTACCGGTCTCATACGATTGCATGATCTGGTGCCACTTCTTCAGATCCATCGAGAAGCTGCTGCTCGTCGTGCCCTCCAGCGCCTTCACCGCGCGCGCCGACAGGCCGATCATGGCGCAGGCGGGCGAACTGCTCCAGCCCTTTTGCGGCGCGCTGATGAGCGCGTCCACGCCCAAAGCGCGCATGTCCACCCACACCGCGCCCGAGGCCACGCAGTCCAGCACGAACAGGCCGCCCGCCGCGTGCACGGCCTCGCCGATGCGCTTGAGCTGATCGTCCGGCATCAGGATGCCGCTGGCCGTCTCCACGTGCGGCACAAAGACGACGCCCGGCTGCTCGCGCGCAATGGCGGCCACGATCTCGTCGATCGGCGCCGGCGCCCACGGGGCCTGCGCGCCATCGCCGGTGCGACGCGCCTTCAGCACCGTGATGCGCTCGCCGCTGGTGATGCCGCCGGCCTCCAGGATCTGGCTCCAGCGGTAGCTGAAGTAGCCGTTGCGCACGATCAGCACCTTCTGCCCGCCGGCAAACTGGCGCGCCACGGCCTCCATGCCGAAGGTGCCACTGCCGGGGATCAGCGCGGTGGCGTCGGCGCCATACACCTCTTTCAGCATTGCGCTGATGTCCTTGATCACGCCCTGAAAACGCTTGGACATGTGGTTGAGCGCGCGGTCGGTGTAGACCACCGAAAATTCGAGCAGGCCGTCGGGGTCGATGTGGGGCAGCAAACCGGGCATGAAGTCTCTCCTGGGTAGGCCTCGGCACCATGCACGCGCGAGGCAAGCAATTCAGCTTATCACGCGAACCATCGCCCCGTTACATTAGCGCCCATGGAAATCCCGCTCCTGCTCGGCACTTTCGGCAAGAGCCTGCTGTTTGCCGTGGCCACCGTGCTGCCCATCGTCAACCCGCTGGCCACGGCGCCCATGTTCACCACGCTCACGCATGGAGTGGACGAGTCCACCCGCGCCGATCTGGCGCGCCGCATCGGCCGGCACGTGGCCATGCTGCTGATCGGCGCCACGCTGGTGGGCTCCTACGTGCTGGATTTCTTCGGCATCTCGCTGCCCATCGTGCGCGTGGCCGGCGGCCTGGTGGTGGCTTCCATGGCCTGGCGCATGCTGAACGCCCAGCAGGCGGCCGAGGGCGATCCCGACCAGATGGCGCAGTCGGTGACCGCCAGCAACATGCGCATCCGCGCTTTCTACCCGCTGACCTTTCCGCTCACCTGCGGTCCCGGATCGATCGCCGTGGCCATCACCGTGGGCGCCAGCCTGCACACGCCCAAGGTGGCCGAGTCGCTGGTCACCTTTGCCGGCGGCATGCTGGGCATGGCGCTGATCGGCGTGCTGGTGGCGCTGACCTACCGCTACGCCACGCGTCTGCTGCGTCCGCTGGGCGAAATGGGGCAGATCGTCTTCATGCGGCTGATGGCCTTCATTCTGCTCAGCATCGGCGTGCAGATTTTGTGGGATGGGGCGAGTGCGCTGATCGGCTCCCTGCGCCATTGACAAGCCTGCTGCAATCCCACGGCGACCTCGATATGACCTCGACCGGGTCATCCAGCAGCGCACGACAAGATATTCGTCGAGAGCCCGCGACGGCTGCGCAACCAAGTTGTGCAGCACCCTACAGATCGTCGAAATCGGCCCACTGCGAAGACGGCCCCGCCGGCCCGTCGTCCTCGCCCGCGGACTGGTCGGGCAGGTCCACGACAAAAACGATCTCGCCGCCGAAGCGGCCCACGCCCAACGCCGTCATCAGCGCCGGTTCGTGCGCTCGGTCGGCGAGGCGAAGAAAACAGATGGCCTGCTGCACGCCCTCGTGCACCGAGGTGAGGATGTCGAGCCGTTGAATCGGGCCAAACGGTGCGCAGATCTGGCGCACGGCAGACCGCAACTCGGCTACGTTGGCGCACTGACGCAGCGCCTGAAATGTTGTTGTCATCCCTGATCTCCCAACGCCGCCTGAATCACCCGGTGGCGCGCCTGACCTTCAAACCGCTCGCGGATTCGTGCCTTTCATGCACCGACCATCCAGATGCGCAGCGTGACACACATGTTCACAATCGTGTGAGGACGTCACAATAAACCAAAACCACGCGAAGCACGACAACTTCGTCCAGCCACTGTCCACGCTATGCATCCGATCGTGAAAAATTCGCTCAAGCCGATATCGAAAGCATCAGAGCACGACGCAATGCCTGCGCGTGCATCGCCGCACCCTATTCGCGATGCGGCGCTCGACGACATCGCCCGGCTGGCGGCCGAGCTGACGGGGCTGGACGCGGCGGCCCTGTGGCTGGCGCCCGGCGCAAGCGCGCCGCCGCGCTGGGGCGCCTTTGGCGCGCCCATGCAAGCCGCGCAACTGCCCGCCCTGCTGGCGTGGGCGCAGCAGGGCGACGCGACAGCCGCACCATTGCTGGACCCCGGCCCGGTGCGGCAATCGGTGGCAACGCCCCTGCGCGAGGCGGGCGGCGCCGCTGCCGGCTGGCTGCTCGCCATGGGTTTTCAGGCCGATGCCGCGGTGGCCGATGCACCGCAGCGGCTCGAACGCCTGGCGCACGCGCTGAGCGCGGGTGGCCTGCAGGCGCGACCGGTTGGCGCGGCGACGCGGCCATCCGACGCACCGCGCGCGACCGGCCCGCTGCAGGCCCGCTTGCACGGCACCCTGCGGGCGCTGCAAATGGGCAGCTGGGTGTACGCCGTGGAGCCGCGACGCCTGGAGCTCAGCAGCGATGCCGCCCAGATCATGGATGCGGGCGAAGCGCCACCCACGTCGCTGGATACGCCGCTGGATACGCTGCTGCAGCGCTTTGCGCCCGACGCGGCCCGACCGCTGCGCCACGCCTTCGTGGCCTGCCTGCGCGACGGCCGGCCGATCGACGTCGAGGTGCCGCTGGGCGGTGCCGAGGCCACGCGCCGCTGGCTGCGCTTCATCGGCGAAGCAGTCATCGATGCACCCGGCGGCACGACCCGCGAGATCCACGGCGCGGTGCAGGACGTGACCACGCGCAAGCAGGCCCAGGAAGAAACCACGCGCCTGGCGATGCGGCTGACCACGACGCTGGCCAGCATCACCGACGCCTTCGTGACGCTGGATCGGCAAGGCCGGTTCATGTATGTCAACCGCGCGAGCGAGCATCTGCTGGGCCTGGACGCCAGCGCATTGTTGGGCCAGCCGATCCACCAACGGCTGGCGGGCCAGAGCGAGGGCCTGCTGGGCCACGAGCTCGAAGACGCGCTGGCGCACAACCGGCGCGCCGTGTTCGAGGACTTCTACCCCGCGCTGGGAAAATGGCTCGAACTGCGCGCCCACCCCTATGCGGAGGGCTTGGCGGTGTACCTGCACGACGTCACCGCGCGGCGCCACACGCAGGAGCAATTGATGCTGCTGCAGACCGGCATCGCGCGCCTGAACGACGTGGTGCTGATCGTCGAAGTGCTGGACCAGCAGCCGCCCGGCGCGCTCATCGCCTTCGTCAACGACGCCTTCGAGCGCCTGACGGGCTTCACGCGCGGCGAGGTGGTCGGCCGCGACCTGGCGCTGCTGGAGCAGGGCGTGGGTGCGGCCCTGCTGGATGAGCTCTCGCGTGGCCTGGCCCACCCGCACGGCGCACCGCTGCGCCGGCGCGAAATGCTGCTGCGCCACCGCGATGGCGCGAGCCACTGGATCGACCTGGACGTGGTGCCCGTGCGCGGCAAGCACGAGCGCGTCACGCACTGGGTGGCGGTGGGGCGCGACGTGACCCAGCGCAAGCAGGCCGACGCCAAGATCCACCACCTGGCCTTCTATGACGCGCTGACCGACTTGCCCAACCGCCAGTTGCTGATCGAACGCCTGCAGTCCGCCCTGACCGTCAGCGAGCAAAGCCGCCAGGAGGGCGCGCTGATGTTCATCGACCTGGACAACTTCAAGGTGCTCAACGACACCCTGGGGCATTCGCGCGGCGACCTGCTGCTGCGCCGCATCGCCGAACGGCTGACCGGCTGCGTGCGTCGCACCGACACGGTGGCGCGCATCGGCGGCGACGAGTTCGTGGTGCTGCTGCAGGACCTGGGACGCGAGCGCAGGGGCGCCGTCGACAAGGCGCTGACGGTGGCCAGCAAGGTGCTGGCGCGCATGCGCGAGCCCTTCGATCTGGACGGCTACCAGCACTACAGCACCGTCAGCATCGGCGTGGCCCAGTTCAGCGCCGCGCACGAGGGTGTAAGCGAGCTGCTCAAGCAGGCCGACATGGCCATGTACCAAGCCAAGAACCTGGGGCGCAACACGGTGGCCTTCTTCGACCCTGCGCTGCAGGCCGCGCTGAGCGCCAGCGCAGCCCTGGGCGCCGATCTGCGCGCGGCACTCCAGGCGGGCGACCAGTTTCTGCTGTACTACCAGCCGCAGTTCGATCGCGCGCGCCGCGTGGTGGGGGTGGAAGCGCTGCTGCGCTGGAAGCACCCCGTGCGGGGTCTGATCGGGCCCGATGAATTCATCCCGATCGCCGAAGACACCGGGCTGATCCTGCCGCTGGACCACTGGGTCATGCAGCAGGCGTGCCAGCGGCTGGCCGCATGGGCACAGCGGCCCGAGACGCGCGAGCTCGGCATCGCCGTCAACATCAGCGCGCGCTGGTTTCGCCACCCGGAGTTCGTCGATCAGGTCATGGCCGCCATCGTCGCGCAGGGCGTGCCGCCGCGTCTGCTCAAGCTGGAGCTGACCGAAAGCCTGCTGGCCGACCGCGCCGAGATCACCCTGGCCAAGATGGACACGCTCAAGCGCGCCGGCGTGACGCTGGCGCTGGACGACTTCGGCACCGGCTATTCATCGCTGGCCTACCTCAAGCGCCTGCCGCTGGACCAGCTCAAGATCGACAAGGGTTTTGTCGACGACGTGCTGACCGATCCCAGCGACGCGGCGATCTCGAGCGCCATCATCGAGCTGGCGCACAGCCTCAAGCTGTCGGTGATCGCCGAAGGCGTGGAGACCGAGGCCCAGTACCGCTTTCTGGCCGACCGCGGCTGCGAGCTGTTTCAGGGCTTCCTGCTGGCGCGGCCGGTGCCGCTGGACGAGGTGGAGCGCTTCATCGAGCGGCAGGCGCGCGAAGCCCCGGCGCCTGGCGCGGCGACACCGCAGTGACGCGCCGGCGAAGCGCCTGCATTGGCCGGATGGCTCGCAGCGCACGGAGCGCGCGATCGTTCACCAATGCATCCATCGCATCGGGAGCGCGCTGGCACTCGACACCCGTCGTGGGATGAACGATCGACCCCGCCGCGCCAATGAAGAAATGCCCATCCGTGCACAACGCGCTGCGCACCTCCCCTTCAGGCGCTACCACGCATCGACAAAACGGGGGCGGGCCAGGCCTGTACGGGCCCCGGCGAGCCCGCGCGCCAGCCAGGCGCGCGTGTCCGCCGGGTCGATCACCGCGTCGATCTCCAGCGTGGTGGCCATGTTGATGGCCTCGCCGTGCGCGTATTGGCGCGCCAGCAGCTTGGCAAACAGGGCATCGCGCTCGGGGCCCTCGGGGGCGGCCTCCAACTCCTTGCGAAAACCCAGGCGCACGTAGCCTTCCAGCCCCATGCCGCCGAATTCGCCCGTCGGCCAGGCGACGGTGAACACGGGCCCGTGAAAGCTGCCCGCGGTCATCCCCATCGCGCCCAAACCATAGCCCTTGCGCAGCACGACGCTGAAAAACGGCACGCGCAAGCTCGCGGCGGTGACGAACAGGCGGCTGACGTGGCGCACCTGCGCGGTCTTCTCGATTTCGGGGCCGACCATGAAGCCGGGCGTGTCGACCAGGCTGACCAGCGGCAGGCCATGCGCGTCGCACAGCTGCATGAAGCGCGCGGCCTTGTCCGCCGCCGGTGCGTCGATGGCGCCGCCCAGGTGCAGCGGGTTGTTGGCCAAGAGGCCCACGGGGCGGCCTTCGATGCGCGCCAGCGCGGTGTGAATGCCCACGCCAAAACCCGTGCGCAGCATCAGCAGGCTGCCTGCATCGACCAGGCCCGCCATGGCGGCGCGGGTGTCGTACACGCGCAGGCGGTTTTCGGGCACCACCTGGCGCAGCAGGCGTTGGTCGGGCTCTATCCAGTCCTTCACGCGGCCCTGAAAGAACGACAGGTAGTGGCGCGCCGCCGCCACCGCTTTGGTCTCGTCGTCGGCCAGGATATCGATCACGCCGTTGCCGTGTTGCACGTCACTCGGGCCGATGTCCTCGGGCTTGAACACGCCCAAACCACCGCCCTCGATCATGGCCGGCCCACCCATGCCGATATTGCTGGCACGGGTGGCGATGATGACGTCGCTGCAACCCACCAGCGCGGCGTTGCCGGCAAAGCAGCGCCCGTGCACGATGCCAACCACCGGCACCTGGCCCGACAGCGCGGCGTAGGCGGCAAAGGTGTGCACATGCAGGCCGGCAACCACGGCGGTGTCGGTGTCGCCGGGCCGCCCGCCGCCGCCTTCGGCAAACAGCACCACGGGCAGTTGCTGCGCTTGCGCGATGCCCAGCATGCGGTCGGTCTTGGCGTGGTTGCGCATGCCTTGCGTGCCGGCCAGCACGGTGGCGTCGTAGCTCATCACCACGGTGCGCGCTTTTTCTGCCCCGAAGATCGCGCCGTTGACGCCGCCGATGCCCGTCACCATGCCGTCGGCGGGCGTGTTGGCAATCAAATCCTCCATCGTCCGCCGGCGCGTTTGCGCGGCAATGGCAAGCTGGCCGTATTCGATGAAGCTGCCCTCGTCGCACAGGTCGGCAATGTTCTCGCGCGCGCTGCGGCTGCCTTGCGCATGACGCTTGGCCATGGCCTCAGGCCGGGCGGCGTCCAGCGTGTGGGCGCGGCGCTGGGTCACGCGCTGCAGGTCGGCGCGGATGTGGTCGGGGTCGTGCGCCGCGGCGTCTTCCTTCTTGGCGTGCGCCTCGCCCTCGATGGGTTCGAGCACCAGCAGCGGCTGGCCTTGCGCCAGATACCCACCGGGCACGGCCAGCAGGCGCGCCACGCGGCCGGCGTGCGGCGCGGTGATGACGTGCTCCATCTTCATGGCTTCGAGCACGGCGATCTCGGCGCCGGCGGGCACCTCGTCGCCCTCGGCCACGCTGAGCTGCACCAGGCGCGCGGGCATGGCCGCGAGGATGGCGTGGGGCGGCGCGTCGGTCGCTGGTTTTGAATGATTTTGGCCTGTGGCGCTTGTGGGGAACGCGCTGACCGCTATATTTTTTGAAGCATCGAGCAGCTCGGGCAGAACGCTTTCAAGCCAGCGCGTGTGCACGGCCTGGCTGGCCATCTCGCTGCGATCGGCCAGCGCGCGCAAGAGCGGCAGATTGGTCGCCACACCGTCGATGTGAAAGTCGGCCAGCGCCCGCCGCGAGCGCCGCAGCGCGGCATCGAAGCCGCCGTTCGCGTGCACGATCAGCTTGGCCAGCAGGGTGTCGTAGTGCGGCGAGGGCGTGGCGCCGGCAAAGCCGTGCGTGTCCACGCGCAGGCCGGGGCCGGTGGGCACGTCAAAGCGTGTGAGCTGGCCGCTGCCGGGCGTGGCCTTGCTTTGCGCGTCCAGCGTCTCGGCGTTGATGCGCCACTGGATGGCAAAGCCTTGCGGACGGGGCGGCGCGGCAGGATCGAGGCCGAGCTCTTGCAACGTGCCTCCCGCCGCCAGCCGGATCTGCGCCTGCACCAGATCGACGCCAAACACCTCTTCGGTGATGGTGTGCTCGACCTGCAGGCGCGGGTTGGCCTCCATGAAGACGAAGGGCAAATCACTGGACGCGGGATCGACCAGGAACTCGAAGGTGCCCAGGTTTTGATAGCGCACGGCGCGCGCCAGCGTCAGCGCGGCGTCGATCAGGCGCGTGCGCAAGGCATTGGTCAGCACCGGGCTGGGCGCAATCTCGACCAGCTTTTGAAAACGCCGCTGCAGCGTGCAGTCGCGCTCGCCCAGGGCGATCACGTCATGGCCATCGCCCAGCACCTGCACCTCGATGTGGCGCGCGCTGGCCATCAGCCGCTCGACGTACACCTCGTCCACGCCAAAGGCGGCGCGCGCCTCGCCGCGGCAGCGCTCATACGCCGCGGCCATTTCATCGGCCGAGCGCACCGCCCGCATGCCGCGCCCACCGCCGCCGCTGACGGCCTTGAGCATCACGCCCGCGCCGGCTTGTGCGGCCAGGAAAGCCTGGGCCTCGTCCAGCGTGACGGCGCCGGGGCTGCCCGGCAGCACCGGCACGCGGCAGCGCTGCGCCAATGCGCGCGCCTGCGCCTTGTCGCCCAACACGTCGAGTTGCTCGGGCGTGGGGCCAATGAAGCGCACCCCGGCAGCCGCGCAGGCGCGGGCGAAATCGGCACGCTCGCTCAAAAAGCCATAGCCGGGGTGGATGGCGTCCGCGCTGTGCTCGCGCGCGATGGCCAGCAGGCGCGCGCCGTCCAGATACGCCGACGGGCCAGTCATGCCCAACGCAAGCGCTGCGTCAGCGGCGCGCACGTGCGGGGCCTGGGCGTCGTCGTCGGCGTAGACCGCGAGGCTGGCAATGCCGAGCTCTTGCAGGGCGCGCACGATGCGCAGGGCGACCTCTCCACGGTTGGCGATGAGGATTTTTTTAAACATCGGGTCTCTCGTGTCGGTCAGACTCCTTCCCCCACTGGGGGAAGGCAGGGATGGGGGCAGCCGTTGCCGAGCCATGCGCCACGCTTGCGTTTGTGCGCCGCTGGCCCCCACCCCAACCCTCCCCCAGCGGGGGAGGGAGCAAGTCCACGGCTCGCCCCATCAATCCAAATCCTTCAACATCCGCCGCAGCACCTTGCCCGCGCCGGTGGCCGGCAGCGCGTCGATGAACCGCACGTGGCGCGGCGCCTTGTAGGGCGCCATGTTCTCGCGCGACCACGCGATCACGGCTTCGGCCGTCAGCTCGGCGCCGGGCTTTTTCACGATGAAGGCCTTGACCACCTCGCCCTTGTCCGCATCGGGCTGCGCGATGACCGCCGCCTGCGCCACCGCCGGGTGCTTGATCAGAATGGTCTCGACCTCCTCGGGAAACACGCTGTAGCCCGAGACCTTGATCATCTCCTTGAAGCGGCCGATGAAGGTCAGATACCCCTCGGCGTCCAGCTTGCCCATGTCGCCGGTGTGCACCCAGCCGTTCTTCAGCGTCGCAGCGGTGGCTTCGGGCTTGTTCCAGTAGCCACGGAAGTTGCCGGGCGACATCAGCGTGATCTCGCCCAGCTCGCCCGCCGGCTGCTCGGCGCCGGTGTCGGGGTCGATGATGCGGATGGTGACGCCCGGCATGGGCTTGCCATGCGTGCCCCAGCGGATGGCGTCAAACGGCATGCCGGTGTCCATGGTGTGCGTCTCCGACAGGCCATACGCAGCCTCGCAGCTGATGCACGGCCCGCCGGTGAAGGCCTGCCATTTTTGCGCCAGCGCTTCAGTGAAGGTGATGCCGAAGCTGGTGACGGGATTGCGCCGCAAGCTCTTCAAATCGTAGCGCTCGGCACCCGGCACCTGCATGCAGGCGCCGTTCATCGGCGCGATGGAGTACCAGTGCGTGACCTTGTATTGGGCAATGGCCTGCAAGACCGCCACCGGATCGAACCGGTACAAGAGCACCTGCGTGGCGCCGGCCAGCACCGGCACGTTCACGCCCATCAGCATGCCGGCGATGTGGTAGAGCGGCGCCACCGACAGCGCCACGTCATCGGCGCCGATTTCGGCGCTTTGCACGGTGACGGTGGTCTTGAACAGCGCATTGCCGAAGCTCAGCATGGCGCCCTTGGGCAGGCCCGTCGTCCCGCTGGTGTAGGTCATCAGCGCGACGTCATCCATCGACACCGACACCGGTACGGGCCGCGCATCCGTGCGCACGACCGCCTCGAAGTCCTCGCAGCCCGCGGGCACGGCGCGCGGGGCCTGGCGCGCGGCGGTCAATTCGGCGGGCAGGTCGATGGCGGGCTGCTCCGGCAGCCAGTCGGCATAGTGCACGGCAAACACGTGCGCCAGCGTGCTGCCGGCGCGCACCTGCTCGACCACCGGCAGCAGGTCACTGGCAGCGACGATCACGCGCGCCTTCAGGTCACCCACCTGGTAGCCCAGCTCGTGCGCCTTGTTCAGCGGCCCGCTGGGGCAGACGATGGCGCCGATCTTCTGGATGCCGTAGTGGGCGACGAAGTACTGCGGGCAGTTGCTCAGAAACAGCACCACCGGCTCGCCCTTTTGCACGCCCAGCGCCTGCAGGCGGGCGGCAAAGGCGTCGCTGGCGCGGTCCAGCGCGGCCCAGCTGATGGGCGCGCCATACCAGATGAGGGCCGGCCGATCGGGCCGGGTGCGGGCGTGCTGGCGCAGGTGTTCGTGCAAGGGTTGCATGGGGTTGGGCCTTTGAAAACTTCGAATACCGGACGCAGAGGACGCAAAGGATTCGCAAAGGACGCAAAAAACCCATTTTTTGGATTTCTCCTTTTGCGTCTTCTGCGTATTTTTTTCGTCCTTTGCGTCCGGCTGTTCGCGACATCGTGCCGCAAGCCCACCACACGCGCCAGTGCCTTGGCGACACCCTGCCCATCGATAATGGTTTGCATGCGCCGGTTCGGCGTGCAAGCTGGGGCTGAACATGTGGATGCTGATTGTCGGACTGATCCTGTTCCTGGGCGCGCATTCGGTGCGCATCTTTGCCGAGGGCTGGCGCACGCGCGCCATCGCGCGCCTGGGCGAGATGGGCTGGAAAGGGCTTTATTCGGTGGTGTCGCTGATCGGCTTCGGGCTGATCATCTGGGGCTTTGCGCAGGCGCGGATGCAGCCGGTGGTGCTGTGGAGCCCGCCGGCCATGCTCAAGCACCTCAACTCGCTGTTCACGCTGCTGGCGTTCGTCTTGCTGGCGGCGGCCTACGTGCCGCGCAACAGCATCCGCGCGCGGCTGCATCACCCCATGGTGCTGGGCGTCAAGCTGTGGGCCTTTGGCCACCTGCTGGCCACCGCCACGCTGGCCGATCTGGTGCTGTTTGGCGCCTTCCTGCTGTGGGCCGTGCTGGACTTTCGCGCCGCCCGCCAGCGCGACCGCGCGCTGGGCACGGTGTACGCGCCGGGCAAGCCGGCGCCGACGTTGCTGGCCGTGGTGGTCGGCGCGGCGGCCTGGGCGGCGTTTGCCTTCTGGCTGCACGCGGCCTGGATCGGCGTGGCGCCGATCGCGCGCGGCTGACAGCGCTCAGGCGGTATCGCGTCGCTCGAAAACGCTGAAGGCCTGCCCGGGCGCGGCGCTGACCTGCACCGCACTCACCTGCGCGCGCGGCGGGCCTTGGTGGGCCCAGTCGATCAGCGTTTGCACCGCCGCGGGCTCGCCCTGCACCACGGCCTCCACGCTGCCGTCTCGCCGGTTGCGCACCCAGCCCGCCAGGCCCAGGCGGCGCGCCTCGTCGATCAGGCTGGCGCGGTAGAACACGCCCTGCACGCGGCCTTCGATGCGCAGGTGACGGGTGATCGGCTCGGCTTGCATGACACGCCATGATAGGCAGGCACGGCACGGCGCGCCGCGCGACAATGCGCCCATCATGAAAGCCCGCGGCCTGGCCCTGCCCCGGATCGACCCCGACCGCTGCACCGGCTGCGGCTGGTGCGTGGCGGTGTGCCCGCCGCATGTGCTGTCCCTGCACCCGCGGGGCGTCGTCAAGGTCTCGGCGCTGGACGACGCGCCCGGCTGCACCGGCTGCGCCCTGTGCGCGGTGCGCTGCCCGTTCGACGCCATCGCCATGGTGCGCCGCCCGGCCCTCGTCGAGTCCGCCGATCGAGTATGATTTTGATAGCTGCTTGCGCTTGATGCATGCGCGCAGCAAGCCCATTTGACCCAGATTTCACCATGCCCGAATTCGAAGCCCCCAGCACCCAGGACAGCACCCGCATCGACGACGTGCGCATCAGCGCCGTGCGCCCGCTGATCACGCCCGCGCTGCTGCAGGAATGGCTGCCGGCACCCCAGACCGCCATCGACGCGGTGGAGGCCAGCCGCGCCGCCCTGGCGCGCGTGCTGCACGGCGGCGACGACCGGCTGATCGTCGTCGTCGGCCCCTGCTCCATCCACGACCACGACGAGGCGCTGGAGTACGCGCGGCGCCTGAAGGCCCAGGCCGACGCGCTGGCCGGCGAGCTGATCGTCGTCATGCGCGTGTACTTCGAAAAGCCCCGTACCACCGTGGGCTGGAAGGGCTACATCAACGACCCGCACCACGACGGCAGCTACGCCATCAACGAAGGCCTGCGGCTGGCGCGGCGCCTGCTGCTCGACGTGCTGGCGCTGGGCCTGCCGGTGGGCACCGAGTTTCTGGACCTGCTCAGCCCGCAGTTCATCAGCGACCTGGTGAGCTGGGGCGCGATCGGCGCGCGCACCACCGAAAGCCCAAGCCACCGCCAGCTCGCCAGCGGCCTCTCCTGCCCGGTGGGCTTCAAGAACGGCACCGGCGGCAGCGTGAAGATGGCGGTGGACGCCATCGTCGCCGCGCAGGCGCCGCACGCCTTTCTGGGCCTGACCAAGATGGGCCAGGCCGCCGTGTTCGAGACGCGCGGCAACCCCGACTGCCACGTGATCCTGCGCGGCGGCAAGCAGCCCAACTATTCGAAGGCCGACGTGGACGCCACCGGCGCGCTGCTGCACGCGGCGGGCCTGCGCGAGCGGGTGATGATCGACTGCTCGCACGCCAACTCCAGCAAGCAGCATCAAAAACAAATCGAGGTGGCGGGCGACGTGGCCGCGCAGGTGGCGGCGGGCGACGCGCGCATCATGGGCGTGATGATCGAAAGCCACCTGCACGAAGGCCGCCAGGACATCGTGCCGGGCCAGCCCCTGAAACCCGGCGTGTCGGTGACGGACGCCTGCATCAGCTTCGAGCAGACGGTGCCGGTGCTGCGCACGCTGGCCGATGCGGTGCGGGCGCGGCGGCGCCGCTGAAGCGCCAGGGAGCGCGCTCGACCACGGCCCCTCGCGCCCCCGTGCCGCGTCAGGGCTTGGCCGGCGCGGTGGCGGCCACCGGCGGCGCGTAGGTGGGCGTCTGCGCGTACTGCGCCGGCACATCCCACATGCGCGCCGCATACCAGACGGTCCAGGCCAGCACGAACAGGCACAGCACCCAGACCCAGACGGGAATGGACGAGCGCGCCTCGGCGCGCCGGGGGTCGAACGGGTCGTCGGTACTGAAGGCGTCGACCGTCAGGTGCAGGGTGCCGCCGCGCGTGGCGCCCGGTCGCAGCCCCGACACCAGAATGCCCGGGCCGTTCTGCACCCGAAACGCAATCTCTTCGACGCCTTCGGCGCCGCTCTGGTCCTCGGCGCGTATCACCAGTCGGTGCGGGCCATCGGCCAGCTGCCGCGTGTCCAGCGCGAGCGTGGTCGGCAGTTCGTGGTCGATCAGCGGACGCGGGCTGTCGTCCACGTACACGCGAACATGCGGTTTCCTGTGGGCGGTCATCGTGCAGGCTCCATCAGCGATCCGGGCGCAGGATGTCGTACTTGACGTGGCGCGGGTCGTGCTCGCCGGGGCGCAGCAGCATCCAGAACGCGGCGACGAAACACGCCAGTGTGATCACGCCCGTGACGGCGATGATCGCCACCATGCCCCAGAAGGGCCCGCTGGCCATCGTCATTGGTCCGCCCCCGCTGGCTTGGCGCGCACGGCCGCAACCTCGGCTGGCGTGACCGGCTTGGCGCTGTTGCCCCAGGACGTGCGCTCATGGTTGGCGATGTCGGCAATCTCCGGATCGCTCAGCTGACTGGCGAATGGCGGCATGGCGCTGCCATAGGTCGCGCCGCCGATGCTCTTGCCGTGCGCTCCCTCCAGAATCGTCCTGAGATGCAGCGTGGGATCGGCATCGAGCACGGCCGCATTGCCCCGGAGTGGCGGGAAGGCCCTCGGCACGCCCTCGCCCGACGCCTGGTGACAGGCCGCGCAGTTGGCAGTGAACAGGGCCTGCCCCTTGGCCTGACTGAACACGTAGGCACCGGCAACGGCCGCGGGCGCGCCAGATGACCCGGGTGCGGCGGGGGCTGCGGCGGCCGGCGCGGCGCCCTTCATGTCGTAGCCGGGAATGCTCGACTGCTTGAGTGACAGCAGGTAGGCCACCAGCGCCTTGGCCTCGGGCGTCGGCACGACCACGCCATTGGCAGGGGCGAACGGTGCGGGC
>Ga0208825_1001255_pt1 | contig 19937 bp, 18 predicted proteins | sample AD_UKC113_MetaG_FD_184450 | JGI IMG/M metagenome (GOLD analysis project Ga0208825, IMG submission 184450) | Active sludge microbial communities of municipal wastewater-treating anaerobic digesters from Hong Kong - AD_UKC113_MetaG (SPAdes)... | ecosystem: Engineered > Bioreactor > Anaerobic >...
ATTTTAAGGATGAGGTATTTAAGACCAGAGTAAGAGATAATATAGCCTTAGCAGAAGCTCCCTCTCAGGGCTTAGATATTTTTAGATACAACCCTAAAAGCTACGGAGCGGAGGACTACCTCTCTCTCAGTAAGGAGATATTAAAAAAAAGTAAACAGTAATTACTAAATAAACAAAATAAACACTAAATTTGTAACTATGAGTAAAAAGAATTTTACAGGAGGCTTAAACTCCCTACTGGGAGACCAGCCAGAGAAACCTAAGAGAGGGAGGCCAGTAACCCAAACTAAGGAGATTACTAAAAGCTCTCAGGAGGGAACTAAAGAGAATGAGACCAGAGCCACGTTTATAATAAATGAGGAGCTACTGGAGAAACTAAAAGCTATAGCCTACTGGGATAGGGTATTAATTAAGGACGTAATAAATACAGCTCTCCAGGAGACAGTAGCTAAGTATGAGAAAAAAAGCGGAGCTATTAAACCAATACCTAAAAAGTAATAGATATGCCTACAGTAATAGAGGGAATTAAGTTTTTCACAATACAAGAGACTGCGGAAGCTCTGAGGGTAACACCCCAGACGGTAAGAGCCTACATAAAGAGAGGCAAACTAAAAGGACAAAGGATAGGGAGACCTATACTCATTACAGAGAAAAACCTAAAGGAATTTTTACAGGCTACTAATTAGCCTACTGCTATAAACATTACATTACAGAAGTAGAAAGTAAATATAATAATATGAGTAGTAAAACGGAGATTAAAGATAGCCACTACATAAAACACCTAAAGGAAATTAGAGATGTTTATGAGGAGAGTAAGGACTGGGATAAAGTAATATCTACAGCCGTTTACTCAGGTGTAAATGAGGCTCAGGAGGCTTTTATAGATTATGTAGAGGAGACCTACCAAACCAAAGTAAAAGACGGTAAACACCTCCAGAAACTTACAGGGATTACAGAGGAGACGCTGGAGGGCTTAGAGGAGACGGTAATAACCTCCAGGTATAGTAAATACTTTAGAGCCTTAGAGAAAGCCTTACAGGAGGGAGTAAAGTATAAAGACCTACTACAGATTAAGCCTCAGGATTTCGGATTACCTAAGACCTGGAGCGGATGTTTAGGCTCAGACCAGTATAGCTCTATCCTTTGGGCTTTATCCTTTGAGTTTTTAATAAATGAGCCAGCCTCTTTAATATTACTACCAGACCTCAGGAGTATAGCTCAGGAGATACAAGCCCCCTACTCTGTATTAATGGACTGTTATAAATTAACTAATATGAGATAAATATGGAGGGAATAGAAACTAAAGAGAGATTCATAGAGCTGAGGGCTAAGGGCTGGAGCTTTGACAGGATAGCCAAAGAGCTGGGCAGAGCCAAACAGACGCTAATAGACTGGAGTAAAGAGCTACAGGATGAGATAGCGAACAGGAAAGCCTTAGAGCTGGAGGCTCTTTATGAAACTTACTACCTACAGAGAGAAAGTAGGCTACAGACCTTTGGAGCTATGCTTACTAAGATTAAAGAGGAGGTAGAGAATAGAGACCTCTCAGACGTGCCTACAGATAAACTACTGGAGCTACTACTGAAATATAACAGCCAGGTAAAAGAGGAGATAGTAGAGCCTATTTATAAAAGCTCTCAGGAACTAAAAGAGGAGAGACAGGATAGAGAACTACTGGAGGAGCTTACTACTCTACAGAGTGAACCTTTAAGGAGACTAAAAGTAGGCTAATTGATTACCAGATAAACGGAGTAAGTAATGATTACAGATAAAGAGATAGAGGCTAAAGATATAAAGAGGCTACTCCTCAGAGTTTACAGGAGATACAACTCTGGAGCTATTACAGAGGCTCAGGCTTATAAAGAGACCTACCTACTAAACTCTGTATTAAAAGCTATAGAGGTAACGGATTTAGAGGAGAGGCTACAAAGATTAGAAACCGCTTTAAAAAAAGATTAACCTATGAGAAAAACAGATATAGGTAAGATACTTACTACAGGCTCCGCAAAGCAGAGGGCTATCCTTTACTGGGAGAATATAGCCAGAGGTAAATACTTTCAGGAGAAACTATTAACAGAGAGCGATAGAATACAGCTATTAGATAGCTTTAAAAAACCTAATGAGATAAAGCTCTGGAATGAATTTAGAAAACTGGACGATACAGTAACAAACGCTATAGTAAACTTACAAGGCGTTTTATTTGAGGTTAAAATGAACTACTCAAACCTAAGAGGCTATATCCTGGTATGGAACTATATAGAGAACGCTGAGCTACTGGTAAACTCAGTATTACACGAAATTAAAGACCCTAAAGAACGGAAACGAATAGCAGAGGACGGAGCTAAAGGAATAGGCCTACTATTTAGTAAGACAGAACCAGACCAGGAGGGCTACATAGAGATAAAGGTAGATTTTGAGAGCGACAGCTACTTAGATGAGAACGGTAAACCGATAGGATATAAGGATAAGCCCAGAAAAACTAAAGAGTATAGCCTCTGGTTTGTTATGAATAACGTAAAAAAGGAGGTAGAGACCTCAGTAATAAAATACCTAAGCTGGGAAAGAGCTACTCTGGATTTTATGGAGGAGAGAGACTTTAATGTAAAGACTTATAAACAACGAATTAAGCAGATGACTACTCAGGTTTATAGCCCTATAATAGGCTTGGCTAAGTATAGCGGAGAGCTTAATACAGGGCTACCTCATCCACGCCTGGAGGAGATTATAAAAAAATATGCTATTTGCCCTAATATAGGAGAGATTAAAGTAGATGAGGCTCAATATAACTGGTTTAGGAGATACTTTTTAGACGGAGAGGATTACCCAGATGAGCTAAGAGGCAAAGTAAATAAAAATTTATCCTATGAGTAAGAGAGGCAAAAATAAGACGCTGGAGACAGCTATACAGCCTCTACCAGGTTTAGGAGGAGGCTCTGTATTTAACCCACTACCAAAACAGGAGGGAGGAGTAGAGGTAGAGAAACTACATAAACAACCCAGAAGCCTACTAAAGACAGTAGGGCAAAGTATAAGCAATACTACAGAAGCTCCTACTCTTTTTACTTTACCTCAGAAAGTGGAACCAGGAGGAGGAGCTATAGGAGAACTAAAGGAGGAGATAAGTAAAAATACTGGAGCCTTAGCTTTTTACCTCATCCAGAAATACCAGGAGAATAATAGTAAGCCTCTGGAGGTAACTAACTTAAACGCTATAGCGGAGGTAATGAATTGTAATAACTACAGATTAAAGCTCTACCTACTTTACTTAGGAGGCTATGTATATCCTATAGTAGATAGAGATGAGAGGACTAAGGAGTTAGTATTAACTAATGAGCAGTTATTTAAAATAGAGTTTAGGTATAGCCAGAAAATAGCGGATAAATACTCTGTAAATAACAGAGGAGAGATACAGGGAGTAGAGCGGATAGGAAACAACCTACTAAACTTTATAAAAGATGAGCCTCTGGATAGAGTAGTAATAACTCCCAGCCAAAGATTTATAAAAGCTCTGGAGGGTAAGGGCTTAGGTAATATCCTTACTGTAAATAATAAGTTTGTAGGGCTTATCCTGGAGCTTACAGATATAGCTACTAAAATACTTTGCTACTCCTCCAGTAACCAGCCCAGCCAAAAAATAAAAGAGGAGAACCTGGTAAAACACTTAGGGCTGGAGAAACAAATTAAAACACAAGGGAGACCCAGAGTAAGAGCTACTATCCTTAAAGGATTACAGGAGCTACAGGATAAAGAACATATTAAAAGCTACTCCTATGAGGATGCTACAGGGATGTTTTCATTTACCTACTCAGATAAATATGTAAGATTTAAGGAGAGTAAAAGGACTAAAAAAGACCCTCCAGAGGGTGTACAGTAATACGAGAAAGGTGTACAGTAATACGAGAAAGGTGTACAGTAATACGAGAAAGGTGTACAGTAATACGAAAGACGTTTTATAAATGACTGATTTACAATATACTTACAAGGCTTTTTTTTGCTTAAATATATTTAAATATCTCTAAAGATATTTAAGAGGATAACCTCTCCTTACAGGAGGTTATCCTTTTTAAAAACTATGTACCTGAGTGCAATTTTTTAACCCTATAGGATGAGAGAGAAACTAAAAAAGATAGTAGCCTACATATTTAGGAGCTGGGAGGATGAGCCAGGCTATACTCATCCACGCCTTAAAATATTACCTCCTTTTTTCTTTGAGCTTTTAGCCTACCTCATAGGCTTAGCTATCCTCTACCAGATAGGAGCTTACCTCTGGAGTATTATTTAACTGTTTACTGAGTAATAAAAAAAATACTGGCAATAGTTGTAATATCAAAAATAGTAGTATCTTTGCAATAGTAAACATTAAATTACTAATGTATGGATATAGTAGTAAGACAGGCTCAGGATGTAGCTACAGTAAACCCTCAAAGGATAGAGGAGCTGGTAGATAGGTTTATAGCCTCTCAGGATGTAAAGGAAAGCTCTAAGCTACTCTACAGGAGAACGCTAAAACAGTATTTTAACTGGGTAGAGGATAAGGGATATTTACTCTCTGAGATAGCCAGACCTCAGCTATTAGAGTATAAACAAGATTTACTAAGCTCAGATAAAAGTAGTTTAACTGTAGGCTCTTACATAACCTCAGTAAGACGCTTTTACGAATGGACGGAGGCTAATAAATTCTATCCTAATGTAGCCAAAGGAATAAAGACCCCTAAGAGAAAACAGCAATTTAAAAAACAGCCCCTCCTCCCAGCTCAGGCTACAGCCCTACTATCTTACTACCAGGATAAAGCTCTAAGAGATTACGCTATAGTAAACCTCCTCCTAAGGACTGGACTAAGGACTATAGAGATAATTAGAGCGAATGTAGAGGATATTACCTTTAAAGGCTCTCAGAGAGTGCTATTAGTACACGGTAAAGGGAGGGATGAGAAAGATAATTTTGTTTTACTTACAGATAAGGCTTACCAGCCTATAGCGGAGTATTTAGCTACCAGAGGCAAAGTAAAAAGCTCAGAGCCTCTATTTACCTCTACCTCTAATAACAGTAAAGGAGAGAGACTATCTACCAGGAGTATAAGCTACATAGCTAAAGAGGGATTAAAAGCTATAGGATTAGATGAGAGAGCCTATACAGCTCATAGTTTAAGACATACTACAGCGGTAAATATTCTAAGAGGAGGAGGCTCTTTAGAACAGGCTCAAATGACTTTAAGACATAGCAACCCAGCCACTACTCAAATTTATACAGCTACTCTAAATGAGGAGCGGAGGCTACAGAATAGCGGAGAGGCTTTAATAGATAGTTTATATTAATGAGCCTACTCTCTACAGATATAGCCAAAGTAAAGAGGCTCTCTCTAAGGGAGGTAAAACTCCCTACTCCAGAGCGGAGAGTAGAGCCTATTACTCCTATCCTGGTAGAGAGACCTCCTACAGATGAGGAGATAGCCTACAGTAAATTAGTAGCTATTAACCCACTAATAGAGGAGCTGGTAGAACGCTTAGACCTGGTAAGTATTACTACAGGAGAGCGGATAAAAAAAGTAGAACTCAGGGAGGATATTAAACCTCATCCAGAGACAGAGATAAAAGCTAAGGAGATAGATAAACCTAAGCTAATAGCCTTAGCTCAGAGAGTAATAGAGGGAGAGAAAAGCTACACAAAGGAGGAGATAATAGAGCGGATTAAAGAGGCTACCAATGTAAACCAGGAGAGAGCGGAGAGAGGCTTTAACCTCATCCTACAGGCTGGAGCTATAGAGCCTACTCTGGGAGATAGATACTATTTAACAGGCTCTACTCCTTTTTAAGTAATATAGATAAACATAGTAAACAGAAAAATATGAGTAAAGAGATTACAGACTGGATAAAATACGAGCTTTACCCTACTTTATTTGAGAGTATAGATATAGCTCTACCAGAACACAATTTTAAACGCTACTCTGGAGGCTGGAGGAGTAAAACATATTTAGACGGCTCTCCTCATAAAAACAGAGCGGATAAAACAGTAGTTACTAAAAAGGCTCCAGGCTACATATTAGAACAGGGAGGAGATATTTTAAGCCTGGTAGATTATGTAATGAGGAGAGACGGAGTAGAGTTTATCCAGGCAGTAAAAACCTTAGCGGATGTAGTAGGCTTACAGCTACCTAAAGGAGAATTTAACCAGGAGAGCTACCAGAGATATAAAGACCAGGCTACACTACTGGAGGACTGTAATAGCTATTTTATTTACTGTTTAGAGAACTCTACAGGAGCGGATGAGGTAAGAGCCTACCTATCCTCCAGAGGCTACTCAGATGAGGATGTAAAAGCTATGGAACTGGGCTACATACCGGACCAGGATAAGCTCTTTAAATACCTCCTCAGTAAAGGATATAGCCAGAGTTTAATAGAGGAGGTAGTAAAACTAAATAAAGGGATAGGCTCTACTCATAGGCTTACTATACCCTACAGGAGCGGAGGCTCTGTAAAGGGCTTTAAGTTTAGAACTGTAGGAGACCACAAACCAAAGTATTTAAACTCTACAGGACTGGATAGAATGGGAGGCTTTTTTAACCTCTCAGGAATAAAGGGAGATAAGGATGTAGTAATAGTAGAGGGAGAGCTGGATAGCCTCTCAGCTACAGCTAAAGGAGTAGAGAATGTAGTAGCTACAGGAGGGAATAGTATAGCTCCAGAACAGGTAAAGGACGCTATAAAGAGAGGAGCTAAGAGCTTTACTCTCTGTTTAGATACTGAGCCAGGTAAAGAGGAGGAGACCGCTAAGAGAATAACCTCAGCTATAGAGGTAATACTGGGAGAGGGAGTAAACAGAGTTTACATAGTAACCCTACCAGATTTAGGAGGAGCTAAGACAGACCCAGACAGGCTAATAAAAGAGAACGGAGTAGAGGCTTTTAGGGAGGCTATAAGAGGAGCTTTACCCTACTATGAGTATAAGCTACAGGAGACGCTAACTAAATACGGCAAAATAGAGGAGGAGAGAGGGCTACAGCCTAAGGATATAGATAGGCTACTGGAAGAGGTAGTAGAGACAGCCTCTCAGATACCAGACGCTACAGACAGAGACCGATATAAAAAGCTCTTTACCTCTCTGGAGGCTATTAAAGGGCTGGGTATTTCAGAGGAGAGCCTATCTATTACAGTAGATAGATTAACCTCTACCAGAGATAAAGAGGCTCAGGCTAAAGAGTTTAAAAAGCTACTCTCTGAGGCTACTCAGCTACAGGATAAAGGAGAGACAGATAAGGCTCTGGAGCTACTGGATAGCAAAGTAAAAGAGGTAAAGCTAAAAGATAAGGCTACAGAGTTTAGTAGCTTAATGATACCGATAAAAGAGAATGAGCTAAAGGAGAGACAGGCAAATAAACCAGAGAGCCTAAACTCAGGCTACACTATAGGAGGAGAGCCTTTACTATTACCCTCTGGAGCTATTAGTGTTTTTACAGCTCCTACCTCACACGGTAAGACCACGTTTTTAATAAACTTAGCTCTAAATGTAGCTACAACCTCTCCAGATAAAGAGACTTATTTTTTTAGCTATGAGGAGGACGGAGATAGTATTTTAATTAATACCCTAAATACTTACCTGGATAAGGAGATAAGCTCTAATAATAGGAGAACGCTAAAGAGCTATTTTACTACAGGCTCTACAGAATACATAAAGAGCCAGAGTAAAGACTATTTTACCTCTACAAAGGATAAATTTTTTAGAGAGCTAATAGAGACCAGGAGGCTAAATATCCACTACTCCAGTTATAACTCAGATACACTAATAGAGGCTATTAGATACCTCCATAAACACGCTAAGCCAGGAGCTATATTTATAGACTATATCCAGCTCTTAAACCTACCAGAGGGAAAGTATAAGACCTACTCCAGACAGGAGGAGATAAAAGAGATATGTATAGCCCTAAAGGATGTAGCAGTAGAGACAGGCTTACCTATAATACTGGGAGCGCAATTTAACAGGGAGGTAGTAAACCAGCTCAGAATACACGCCACAAAAATAGGAGAGGCTGGAGATATAGAGCGGATAGCTAACCTTATAGTAGGCTTTTGGAATAACAATTTTAAGCCCTTAGCTACAGAGGGAGAACTAAATGAGATTAACAACAAAGGAGCTACTACTCCAGATACTCTCTATACTACTATCTTAAAAAATAGAGGAGGTAGAGTAGGGCTGGAGGAGATACTATCCTTTAACGGTAATACAGGCAAAATAAAAAACAGTAGTAGCTCTGGTAGTAGTTATTTTAAGTAACCTAAATAAACAGAAAAATATGAGTAAAGATTTCAGAATATACCAGGACGGAGATAGGCAAATAATAGAGAGGCTATCCTATCCACGCTTTAAAGGAGTAATAACCTTTAACAGCCCTCTCTCTCAGTAAGGAGATATTAAAAAGAAAGTAAACAGTAATTACTAAGTAAACAAAATAAACACTAAATTTGCAACTATGAGTAAAAAGAATTTTACAGGAGGCTTAAACTCCCTACTGGGAGACCAGCCAGAGAAACCTAAGAGAGGGAGGCCAGTAACCCAAACTAAGGAGATTACTAAAAGCTCTCAGGAGGGAACTAAAGAGAATGAGACCAGAGCCACGTTTATAATAAATGAGGAGCTACTGGAGAAACTAAAAGCTATAGCCTACTGGGATAGGGTATTAATTAAGGACGTAATAAATACAGCTCTCCAGGAGACAGTAGCTAAGTATGAGAAAAAAAGCGGAGCTATTAAACCAATACCTAAAAAGTAATAGATATGCCTACAGTAATAGAGGGAATTAAGTTTTTCACAATACAAGAGACTGCGGAAGCTCTGAGGGTAACACCCCAGACGGTAAGAGCCTACATAAAGAGAGGCAAACTAAAAGGACAAAGGATAGGGAGACCTATACTCATTACAGAGAAAAACCTAAAGGAATTTTTACAGGCTACTAATTAGCCTACTGCTATAAACATTACATTACAGAAGTAGAAAGTAAATATAATAATATGAGTAGTAAAACGGAGATTAAAGATAGCCACTACATAAAACACCTAAAGGAAATTAGAGATGTTTATGAGGAGAGTAAGGACTGGGATAAAGTAATATCTACAGCCGTTTACTCAGGTGTAAATGAGGCTCAGGAGGCTTTTATAGATTATGTAGAGGAGACCTACCAAACCAAAGTAAAAGACGGTAAACACCTCCAGAAACTTACAGGGATTACAGAGGAGACGCTGGAGGGCTTAGAGGAGACGGTAATAACCTCCAGGTATAGTAAATACTTTAGAGCCTTAGAGAAAGCCTTACAGGAGGGAGTAAAGTATAAAGACCTACTACAGATTAAGCCTCAGGATTTCGGATTACCTAAGACCTGGAGCGGATGTTTAGGCTCAGACCAGTATAGCTCTATCCTTTGGGCTTTATCCTTTGAGTTTTTAATAAATGAGCCAGCCTCTTTAATATTACTACCAGACCTCAGGAGTATAGCTCAGGAGATACAAGCCCCCTACTCTGTATTAATGGACTGTTATAAATTAACTAATATGAGATAAATATGGAGGGAATAGAAACTAAAGAGAGATTCATAGAGCTGAGGGCTAAGGGCTGGAGCTTTGACAGGATAGCCAAAGAGCTGGGCAGAGCCAAACAGACGCTAATAGACTGGAGTAAAGAGCTACAGGATGAGATAGCGAACAGGAAAGCCTTAGAGCTGGAGGCTCTTTATGAAACTTACTACCTACAGAGAGAAAGTAGGCTACAGACCTTTGGAGCTATGCTTACTAAGATTAAAGAGGAGGTAGAGAATAGAGACCTCTCAGACGTGCCTACAGATAAACTACTGGAGCTACTACTGAAATATAACAGCCAGGTAAAAGAGGAGATAGTAGAGCCTATTTATAAAAGCTCTCAGGAACTAAAAGAGGAGAGACAGGATAGAGAACTACTGGAGGAGCTTACTACTCTACAGAGTGAACCTTTAAGGAGACTAAAAGTAGGCTAATTGATTACCAGATAAACGGAGTAAGTAATGATTACAGATAAAGAGATAGAGGCTAAAGATATAAAGAGGCTACTCCTCAGAGTTTACAGGAGATACAACTCTGGAGCTATTACAGAGGCTCAGGCTTATAAAGAGACCTACCTACTAAACTCTGTATTAAAAGCTATAGAGGTAACGGATTTAGAGGAGAGGCTACAAAGATTAGAAACCGCTTTAAAAAAAGATTAACCTATGAGAAAAACAGATATAGGTAAGATACTTACTACAGGCTCCGCAAAGCAGAGGGCTATCCTTTACTGGGAGAATATAGCCAGAGGTAAATACTTTCAGGAGAAACTATTAACAGAGAGCGATAGAATACAGCTATTAGATAGCTTTAAAAAACCTAATGAGATAAAGCTCTGGAATGAATTTAGAAAACTGGACGATACAGTAACAAACGCTATAGTAAACTTACAAGGCGTTTTATTTGAGGTTAAAATGAACTACTCAAACCTAAGAGGCTATATCCTGGTATGGAACTATATAGAGAACGCTGAGCTACTGGTAAACTCAGTATTACACGAAATTAAAGACCCTAAAGAACGGAAACGAATAGCAGAGGACGGAGCTAAAGGAATAGGCCTACTATTTAGTAAGACAGAACCAGACCAGGAGGGCTACATAGAGATAAAGGTAGATTTTGAGAGCGACAGCTACTTAGATGAGAACGGTAAACCGATAGGATATAAGGATAAGCCCAGAAAAACTAAAGAGTATAGCCTCTGGTTTGTTATGAATAACGTAAAAAAGGAGGTAGAGACCTCAGTAATAAAATACCTAAGCTGGGAAAGAGCTACTCTGGATTTTATGGAGGAGAGAGACTTTAATGTAAAGACTTATAAACAACGAATTAAGCAGATGACTACTCAGGTTTATAGCCCTATAATAGGCTTGGCTAAGTATAGCGGAGAGCTTAATACAGGGCTACCTCATCCACGCCTGGAGGAGATTATAAAAAAATATGCTATTTGCCCTAATATAGGAGAGATTAAAGTAGATGAGGCTCAATATAACTGGTTTAGGAGATACTTTTTAGACGGAGAGGATTACCCAGATGAGCTAAGAGGCAAAGTAAATAAAAATTTATCCTATGAGTAAGAGAGGCAAAAATAAGACGCTGGAGACAGCTATACAGCCTCTACCAGGTTTAGGAGGAGGCTCTGTATTTAACCCACTACCAAAACAGGAGGGAGGAGTAGAGGTAGAGAAACTACATAAACAACCCAGAAGCCTACTAAAGACAGTAGGGCAAAGTATAAGCAATACTACAGAAGCTCCTACTCTTTTTACTTTACCTCAGAAAGTGGAACCAGGAGGAGGAGCTATAGGAGAACTAAAGGAGGAGATAAGTAAAAATACTGGAGCCTTAGCTTTTTACCTCATCCAGAAATACCAGGAGAATAATAGTAAGCCTCTGGAGGTAACTAACTTAAACGCTATAGCGGAGGTAATGAATTGTAATAACTACAGATTAAAGCTCTACCTACTTTACTTAGGAGGCTATGTATATCCTATAGTAGATAGAGATGAGAGGACTAAGGAGTTAGTATTAACTAATGAGCAGTTATTTAAAATAGAGTTTAGGTATAGCCAGAAAATAGCGGATAAATACTCTGTAAATAACAGAGGAGAGATACAGGGAGTAGAGCGGATAGGAAACAACCTACTAAACTTTATAAAAGATGAGCCTCTGGATAGAGTAGTAATAACTCCCAGCCAAAGATTTATAAAAGCTCTGGAGGGTAAGGGCTTAGGTAATATCCTTACTGTAAATAATAAGTTTGTAGGGCTTATCCTGGAGCTTACAGATATAGCTACTAAAATACTTTGCTACTCCTCCAGTAACCAGCCCAGCCAAAAAATAAAAGAGGAGAACCTGGTAAAACACTTAGGGCTGGAGAAACAAATTAAAACACAAGGGAGACCCAGAGTAAGAGCTACTATCCTTAAAGGATTACAGGAGCTACAGGATAAAGAACATATTAAAAGCTACTCCTATGAGGATGCTACAGGGATGTTTTCATTTACCTACTCAGATAAATATGTAAGATTTAAGGAGAGTAAAAGGACTAAAAAAGACCCTCCAGAGGGTGTACAGTAATACGAGAAAGGTGTACAGTAATACGAGAAAGGTGTACAGTAATACGAGAAAGGTGTACAGTAATACGAAAGACGTTTTATAAATGACTGATTTACAATATACTTACAAGGCTTTTTTTTGCTTAAATATATTTAAATATCTCTAAAGATATTTAAGAGGATAACCTCTCCTTACAGGAGGTTATCCTTTTTAAAAACTATGTACCTGAGTGCAATTTTTTAACCCTATAGGATGAGAGAGAAACTAAAAAAGATAGTAGCCTACATATTTAGGAGCTGGGAGGATGAGCCAGGCTATACTCATCCACGCCTTAAAATATTACCTCCTTTTTTCTTTGAGCTTTTAGCCTACCTCATAGGCTTAGCTATCCTCTACCAGATAGGAGCTTACCTCTGGAGTATTATTTAACTGTTTACTGAGTAATAAAAAAAATACTGGCAATAGTTGTAATATCAAAAATAGTAGTATCTTTGCAATAGTAAACATTAAATTACTAATGTATGGATATAGTAGTAAGACAGGCTCAGGATGTAGCTACAGTAAACCCTCAAAGGATAGAGGAGCTGGTAGATAGGTTTATAGCCTCTCAGGATGTAAAGGAAAGCTCTAAGCTACTCTACAGGAGAACGCTAAAACAGTATTTTAACTGGGTAGAGGATAAGGGATATTTACTCTCTGAGATAGCCAGACCTCAGCTATTAGAGTATAAACAAGATTTACTAAGCTCAGATAAAAGTAGTTTAACTGTAGGCTCTTACATAACCTCAGTAAGACGCTTTTACGAATGGACGGAGGCTAATAAATTCTATCCTAATGTAGCCAAAGGAATAAAGACCCCTAAGAGAAAACAGCAATTTAAAAAACAGCCCCTCCTCCCAGCTCAGGCTACAGCCCTACTATCTTACTACCAGGATAAAGCTCTAAGAGATTACGCTATAGTAAACCTCCTCCTAAGGACTGGACTAAGGACTATAGAGATAATTAGAGCGAATGTAGAGGATATTACCTTTAAAGGCTCTCAGAGAGTGCTATTAGTACACGGTAAAGGGAGGGATGAGAAAGATAATTTTGTTTTACTTACAGATAAGGCTTACCAGCCTATAGCGGAGTATTTAGCTACCAGAGGCAAAGTAAAAAGCTCAGAGCCTCTATTTACCTCTACCTCTAATAACAGTAAAGGAGAGAGACTATCTACCAGGAGTATAAGCTACATAGCTAAAGAGGGATTAAAAGCTATAGGATTAGATGAGAGAGCCTATACAGCTCATAGTTTAAGACATACTACAGCGGTAAATATTCTAAGAGGAGGAGGCTCTTTAGAACAGGCTCAAATGACTTTAAGACATAGCAACCCAGCCACTACTCAAATTTATACAGCTACTCTAAATGAGGAGCGGAGGCTACAGAATAGCGGAGAGGCTTTAATAGATAGTTTATATTAATGAGCCTACTCTCTACAGATATAGCCAAAGTAAAGAGGCTCTCTCTAAGGGAGGTAAAACTCCCTACTCCAGAGCGGAGAGTAGAGCCTATTACTCCTATCCTGGTAGAGAGACCTCCTACAGATGAGGAGATAGCCTACAGTAAATTAGTAGCTATTAACCCACTAATAGAGGAGCTGGTAGAACGCTTAGACCTGGTAAGTATTACTACAGGAGAGCGGATAAAAAAAGTAGAACTCAGGGAGGATATTAAACCTCATCCAGAGACAGAGATAAAAGCTAAGGAGATAGATAAACCTAAGCTAATAGCCTTAGCTCAGAGAGTAATAGAGGGAGAGAAAAGCTACACAAAGGAGGAGATAATAGAGCGGATTAAAGAGGCTACCAATGTAAACCAGGAGAGAGCGGAGAGAGGCTTTAACCTCATCCTACAGGCTGGAGCTATAGAGCCTACTCTGGGAGATAGATACTATTTAACAGGCTCTACTCCTTTTTAAGTAATATAGATAAACATAGTAAACAGAAAAATATGAGTAAAGAGATTACAGACTGGATAAAATACGAGCTTTACCCTACTTTATTTGAGAGTATAGATATAGCTCTACCAGAACACAATTTTAAACGCTACTCTGGAGGCTGGAGGAGTAAAACATATTTAGACGGCTCTCCTCATAAAAACAGAGCGGATAAAACAGTAGTTACTAAAAAGGCTCCAGGCTACATATTAGAACAGGGAGGAGATATTTTAAGCCTGGTAGATTATGTAATGAGGAGAGACGGAGTAGAGTTTATCCAGGCAGTAAAAACCTTAGCGGATGTAGTAGGCTTACAGCTACCTAAAGGAGAATTTAACCAGGAGAGCTACCAGAGATATAAAGACCAGGCTACACTACTGGAGGACTGTAATAGCTATTTTATTTACTGTTTAGAGAACTCTACAGGAGCGGATGAGGTAAGAGCCTACCTATCCTCCAGAGGCTACTCAGATGAGGATGTAAAAGCTATGGAACTGGGCTACATACCGGACCAGGATAAGCTCTTTAAATACCTCCTCAGTAAAGGATATAGCCAGAGTTTAATAGAGGAGGTAGTAAAACTAAATAAAGGGATAGGCTCTACTCATAGGCTTACTATACCCTACAGGAGCGGAGGCTCTGTAAAGGGCTTTAAGTTTAGAACTGTAGGAGACCACAAACCAAAGTATTTAAACTCTACAGGACTGGATAGAATGGGAGGCTTTTTTAACCTCTCAGGAATAAAGGGAGATAAGGATGTAGTAATAGTAGAGGGAGAGCTGGATAGCCTCTCAGCTACAGCTAAAGGAGTAGAGAATGTAGTAGCTACAGGAGGGAATAGTATAGCTCCAGAACAGGTAAAGGACGCTATAAAGAGAGGAGCTAAGAGCTTTACTCTCTGTTTAGATACTGAGCCAGGTAAAGAGGAGGAGACCGCTAAGAGAATAACCTCAGCTATAGAGGTAATACTGGGAGAGGGAGTAAACAGAGTTTACATAGTAACCCTACCAGATTTAGGAGGAGCTAAGACAGACCCAGACAGGCTAATAAAAGAGAACGGAGTAGAGGCTTTTAGGGAGGCTATAAGAGGAGCTTTACCCTACTATGAGTATAAGCTACAGGAGACGCTAACTAAATACGGCAAAATAGAGGAGGAGAGAGGGCTACAGCCTAAGGATATAGATAGGCTACTGGAAGAGGTAGTAGAGACAGCCTCTCAGATACCAGACGCTACAGACAGAGACCGATATAAAAAGCTCTTTACCTCTCTGGAGGCTATTAAAGGGCTGGGTATTTCAGAGGAGAGCCTATCTATTACAGTAGATAGATTAACCTCTACCAGAGATAAAGAGGCTCAGGCTAAAGAGTTTAAAAAGCTACTCTCTGAGGCTACTCAGCTACAGGATAAAGGAGAGACAGATAAGGCTCTGGAGCTACTGGATAGCAAAGTAAAAGAGGTAAAGCTAAAAGATAAGGCTACAGAGTTTAGTAGCTTAATGATACCGATAAAAGAGAATGAGCTAAAGGAGAGACAGGCAAATAAACCAGAGAGCCTAAACTCAGGCTACACTATAGGAGGAGAGCCTTTACTATTACCCTCTGGAGCTATTAGTGTTTTTACAGCTCCTACCTCACACGGTAAGACCACGTTTTTAATAAACTTAGCTCTAAATGTAGCTACAACCTCTCCAGATAAAGAGACTTATTTTTTTAGCTATGAGGAGGACGGAGATAGTATTTTAATTAATACCCTAAATACTTACCTGGATAAGGAGATAAGCTCTAATAATAGGAGAACGCTAAAGAGCTATTTTACTACAGGCTCTACAGAATACATAAAGAGCCAGAGTAAAGACTATTTTACCTCTACAAAGGATAAATTTTTTAGAGAGCTAATAGAGACCAGGAGGCTAAATATCCACTACTCCAGTTATAACTCAGATACACTAATAGAGGCTATTAGATACCTCCATAAACACGCTAAGCCAGGAGCTATATTTATAGACTATATCCAGCTCTTAAACCTACCAGAGGGAAAGTATAAGACCTACTCCAGACAGGAGGAGATAAAAGAGATATGTATAGCCCTAAAGGATGTAGCAGTAGAGACAGGCTTACCTATAATACTGGGAGCGCAATTTAACAGGGAGGTAGTAAACCAGCTCAGAATACACGCCACAAAAATAGGAGAGGCTGGAGATATAGAGCGGATAGCTAACCTTATAGTAGGCTTTTGGAATAACAATTTTAAGCCCTTAGCTACAGAGGGAGAACTAAATGAGATTAACAACAAAGGAGCTACTACTCCAGATACTCTCTATACTACTATCTTAAAAAATAGAGGAGGTAGAGTAGGGCTGGAGGAGATACTATCCTTTAACGGTAATACAGGCAAAATAAAAAACAGTAGTAGCTCTGGTAGTAGTTATTTTAAGTAACCTAAGTAAACAGAAAAATATGAGTAAAGTAATTAGTATAAGCAACCATAAAGGAGGAGTAGGTAAAACTACCTCAGCTATTAATATAGGAGCTGGTTTAAACAGGCTGGGTAAAAAGGTACTCCTAATAGATTTAGACCCTCAGGCTAACCTCTCCCAGAGCTTAGGGCTAATAGACCAGGAGCGGAATATTTACGGAGCTTTAAGAGGAGAGTATAAACTACAGCCTATAGAGATACTTAAAGGGCTGGAGGTAATACCCTCTACTTTAGACCTCTCAGGAGCGGAGGTAGAGATGAGCGGAGAGGCTGGTAGAGAGTATATCCTCAGAGAGCTAATAGAGCCTATTAGAGCCTCCTATGATTACATGCTAATAGACAACCCTCCCTCTCTGGGCTTACTTACTATAAACTCCTTTACAGCCTCAGATGAGGTATTTATACCTCTACAGGCTCAGTATTTAGCTCTACAGGGATTGACTAAACTACTGGAGGTAATAGATAAGATTAAGAAACGGTTAAATAAGGAGCTAAGAGTAGGAGGAGTATTTATAACTCAGTACGATAGTAGGAAAGTATTAAACAGGGATGTAGTAGCCACTATAGAGGCTCATTTTAAGGATGAGGTATTTAAGACCAGAGTAAGAGATAATATAGCCTTAGCAGAAGCTCCCTCTCAGGGCTTAGATATTTTTAGATACAACCCTAAAAGCTACGGAGCGGAGGACTACCTCTCTCTAAGTAAAGAAATATTAAAAAAGAAAGTAAACAGTAATTACTAAGTAAACAAAATAAACACTAAATTTGTAACTATGAGTAAAAAGAATTTTACAGGAGGCTTAAACTCCCTACTGGGAGACCAGTCAGAGAAACCTAAAAGAGGAAGACCAGTAACCCAAACTAAGGAGATTACTAAAAGCTCTCAGGAGGGAACTAAAGAGAATGAGACCAGAGCCACGTTTATAATAAATGAGGAGCTACTGGATAAACTAAAAGCTATAGCCTACTGGGATAGGGTACTTATTAAGGATGTAGTAAATACAGCTCTACAGGAGACAGTAGCTAAGTATGAAAAAAAGAACGGAGATATTAAACCAATACCTAAAAAGTAAAAGATATGGCTACAGTAATAGAGGGTATTAAGTTTTACACTATACCAGAGACAGCTCAGGCTCTTAGGGTAACTCCTCAGACTATTAGAGCCTGGATAAAACAGGGCAAACTAAAAGGACAAAGGATAGGGAGACCTATACTAATTACTGAGAACAACCTAAAGGAATTTTTACAAGAGAGTAACCAATGAGAGTAGCTACTTTAAAATATTGCCCTAAATGTAAGACGGATAAACCTCTGGAGCTTTTTAATAAACACGCTAAAGAGAGGGACGGATTACAGAGGCTTTGTAGAGATTGCCAAAAGGAAAGCAATAAAAAGTATTTATCTACAGAGAAAGGAGCTACCACTACCAGACAGGCACACCTCAGGAGAAAATATAGTATAGACTTACAGACCTATGAGGAGCTACTACTCTCTCAGGGTAATAAATGTAAGATTTGCGGAGTAGGTAGCAACCCAGATAGTAGAGCTAATTATTTAGTAATAGACCATAACCACACTACAGGAGATATAAGAGGGCTACTATGTACTAAATGTAACGCTCTTTTAGGCTTAGCTCTGGATAGTGAGGATATACTGGAGAGGGCTAAACAATATTTACAAAACAGTAGGCTAAATAATCCTACTGCTATAAACATTACATTACAGAAGTAGAACAATGGAGAAAATAATAGATAGAGACTTTTACAGTGAATACCTGGAGGGAATTAAAAAAGCCTACCAGGAGAGTAAGAGCTGGGATAGGGTAATAACTACAGCCGTTTACTCAGATGTAAATGAGGCTCAGGAGGCTTTTATAGATTATGTAGAGGAGGTTTATAAGACTAAGGTAAAAGATGCTAAACACCTCCAGAAACTTACAGGAATTACAGAGGAGACGCTGGAGGGATTAGAGGAGACGGTAATAAACTCCAGGTATAGTAAATACTTCAGAGCCTTAGAGAAAGCCTTACAGGAGGGAGCTACCTATCCAGAGCTTTTAAAGATTAAACCTCAGGATTTCGGACTGCCTAAGACCTGGAGCGGATGTTTAGGCTCAGACCAGTATAGCTCTATCCTTTGGGCTATATCTTTTGAGTTTTTAATAAATGAGCCAGTTTTTCTGTCCTCTTTAATGTTACTACCAGACCTCAGGAGTATAGCTCAGGAGATACAAGCTCCCTACTCTGTATTAATGGACTGTTATAAATTATTCCGTAAATGATAAATTTAGACCAAAAAGAGAAGTTTATAGAGCTGAGGGCTAAGGGCTGGAGCTTTGATAAGATAGCTAAGGAGCTGGGTAAAGCTAAACAGACGCTAATAGACTGGAGTAAAGAGCTACAGGATGAGATAGCAAATAGGAAAGCCTTAGAGCTGGAGACTCTTTATGAGACCTACTACCTGCAGAGAGAAAGTAGGCTACAGACCTTTGGAGCTATGCTTACTAAGATTAAAGAGGAGGTAATGAGTAGAGACCTCTCAGACGTGCCTACAGATAAACTACTGGATTTATTCTTAAAGTATAATAACCAGATAAGAGAGGAGATAGTAGAGCCTATCTATAAAAGCTCTCAGGAACTAATAGAGGAGAGACAGGATAGAGAACTACTGGAGGAGCTTACTACTCTACAGAGTGAACCTTTAAGGATACTAAAAGTAGGCTAAAAGATTACCAAATAAACGGAGTAAACAATGATTACAGAGAAACAAATAGAGGCTAAAGATATAAAGAGGCTACTCCTCAGAGTTTACAGGAGATACTCCTCTGGAGCTATTACAGAGGCTCAGGCTTATAAAGAGACCTACCTACTAAACTCTGTATTAAAAGCTATAGAGGTAACAGACTTAGAGGAGAGATTACAGAACATAGAAAACACTTTGAAAAATGGCTAAAAAAGATATAGGTAAGATACTTACTACAGGCTCTCCTAAACAGAGAATACTCCTAATAGCGGAGGATATAGCCAGAGGTAAATACTTTCAGGAGAAACTACTAACAGATAGCGACTTTAACCAGCTATCTAATAGCTTTAAAAAACCTAATGAGATAAAGCTCTGGAATGAATTTAGGAGGCTGGACGATACAGTAACCAACGCTATAATAAACCTACAGGGCTTAAAGTTTGAGGTATTAATGAACTACAGCAACCTAAGAGGCTATATCCTGGTATGGAACTCTATAGAAAATACTGAGCTACTGGTAAACTCTGTATTACACGAAATTAAAGACCCTAAAGAACGGAAACGAATAGCAGAGGACGGAGCTAAAGGAATAAACCTACTATTTAGTAAGACAGAACCAGA